>Ga0138256_10000652_pt1 | contig 37641 bp, 25 predicted proteins | sample KNB2016incub_MG_FD_105486 | JGI IMG/M metagenome (GOLD analysis project Ga0138256, IMG submission 105486) | Active sludge microbial communities from wastewater in Klosterneuburg, Austria - KNB2014incub_MG | ecosystem: Engineered > WWTP > Activated sludge > Unclassified | place: Austria... | reverse complement strand
GCGGCCGCAGTGATTGGGCGACTGTAGCGCCGCGCGACCAGCACAATCTGGGCCAGGTGCCGCACGTGGCCAGGCGCTGGATGGGTTTGCGTCATGGCCCGCCCCCGGATTCACCTCGACAACCTGACTATCACGGAGACATCGCATGATGATCGACCGCAAGGCTTTCCTGGGCGCGCTGAGCGTTGCCGCCACGATGAGCGTCTGGTCCGCTGCACAGGCTGCAGACGTGACGCTGCGCTTTCAGCAGTTTCTTCCGCCCCAGGCCACGATCCCGGCCAAGGCCATCGTGCCCTGGGCGCAGAAGGTGGAAAGGGAAAGCGGAGGCCGCATCAAGGTGCAGCTTTTCCCCAGCATGCAGCTGGGCGGCAAGCCCCCCGAGCTGTACGACCAGGCCAAGGACGGGGTGGTCGACCTGGTCTGGACCGTGCTCGGCTATACGCCTGGCCGATTTCCAAAGACCGAAGTCTTCGAGCTGCCGTTCTCCACCGGCCTGGCCGAGCCCGCGTCGCGCGCCTTCCAGCAGTACGTCGAGAAGTACGCGATGGACGAGTTCAAGGGGGTGAAGCTGATCGCCGTGCACGTGCACGGCCCTGGCCTGATTCACAGCAAGGACCCCGTGAACAAGCTGGAGGATCTGAAGGGGATGAAGGTGCGCGGGGGCTCGAGGGTCATCAACATGATGCTCGAGCAGTTGGGGGCCACACCCGTGGGCATGCCGGTGCCCGCAGTGGGCGAGGCACTGAGCAAGGGCGTCATCAGCGCCACCACCATTCCCTGGGAAGTGGTGCCGTCCGTGAAGGTGCAGCAGATCGTCAAGAACCACACCGGATTCACGGGCAGCAAGGGCCTGTACACACAGACCTTCGCCGTGGTCATGAACCAGGCTGCCTACGACAAGCTGCCGGCTGACCTGAAGAAGGTCATCGACAGCAACAGCGGCATTGCCGTTGCTGCCCTGTTCGGCGCGGCGATGGATGCCGGTGACAAGGTGGGTCTGAGCCTGGCGCAGAAGGCCGGCAACAAGGTCGTCACGCTGGACGCGGCAGAAACGCAGCGCTGGCAGCGGGCCGCGGCCGGGGTGCGCGCGCAGTGGTACAAGGAAGTGGCCGCCAAAGGCATCGATGGTCCCAAGCGGGTGGCTGAGGCTGAAGCGCTGCTGGCCAAGCAGGGTGTCAAGTGAGCGCGCGGCGACATCGCTCGATGCATTGATGCTGGCGCTCGGATTGGCGTTGCGCGCCACGCGGGCGCCCTCGTTCACCACTCGGCTGCCTTTGGAGTTGGGCCGCCTTCAGACCTCGTTCTGGCCCCGCCTTGCGCGGTCCCGGCCTGATTCCGGATCGGCATGAGCCACATCGTCTACAGCACAAGCCGGGCCATGGCCTGGCTTGGCGCGTGTGTGCTCGTCTTTCTGGCGGTGCTGAGCGTGGTCAGCATCGGTGGTCGCGCCTTGTCGGGTCTGGGCCTCGGGCCGGTGCCCGGCGACTTCGAACTCGTCGAGGCCGGAACGGCGCTGGCCGTTTTCTGTTTCCTGCCCTGGGCGCATCTGCGACGCAGTCATGCTGCGGTGGACATGCTGTGGCAAGCCTATCCGGCGTCGCTGAAGCGGGTGCTGGCCGTGATGGCTGACGCATTGATGCTGCTCGTGTGGATGCTGCTGGTCTGGCGCATGGCCTTGGCCACGCTCGACTACCGGGCCAACGCCGAAGTCAGCTTCATTCTGCAGATGCCCGTCTGGTGGGGCTATGCCGCGTCGATGGTGCCGGCCGCATTGGGCTGCGTGGCTTATGCGTGGCGACTGCTTGAAACGCTGGATCTGGTGCAGGCACCTGACGAGATTCGCACTGAAGCGATGGTGCACTGATGGATCCTCTGGTGCTTGCCGGCCTGTCGTTCCCGGTGCTGATGGTCCTGATCTTCCTTCGCGTGCCCATCGGCCTGTCGATGCTCGTCGTCGGCTTGTTCGGTTCATGGCAGGTGTACGGCAGTGTGGCGCCGCTCTTGAACCAGCTCAAGAACCTTGCCTACAGCCAGTTCTCGACGCATTCGCTGTCCATCGTGCCTCTGTTCCTGCTGATGGGGCAGTTCGCGACCCTGGGTGGCATGTCGAAGGCCTTGTTCAAAGCGGCCGAGGCATTGCTGGGGCACTACCGCGGCGGCGTGGGGATGGCGGCGATAGGCGCCTGTGCCGGCTTTGGATCCATCTGTGGCTCGTCGCTCGCGACGGCGGCCACGATGGGCCAGGTTGCACTGCCTGAGCTCAGGCGGGCCGGTTACAGCGGCGCGCTTTCCACCGGCTTGCTGGCCGCCGGTGGCACGCTGGGCATCTTGATTCCGCCGTCCATCGTTCTCGTCATCTACGCCATCCTTGCCGAACAGAACATCGCCAAACTGTTCGCTGCGGCATTCGTACCTGGCCTGCTCGCGGCAGGGGGTTACATGGGCGTGATTGCGCTGTATGTGCGCCTGGTGCCTGGATCAGCCAACCAGGTGCCAGCGCTGCCTTGGCGCGAACGTGGCGCGGCGCTGGCCAATGTGTGGCCGGTGCTGCTGATCTTCGTCGTCGTCATCGGCGGCATCTACAGCGGCATCTTCACGCCCACTGAGGGGGCTGCCGTCGGCGCGGTGGCCACCGGCGCCATGGCCTGGCGGCGCGGTGGCCTGACCCGCGCCGGCCTGGGTGCAGCGTTCGAAGCGACGGCCAGCGCAACGGGCATGGTGTTCATGATCGTGCTGGGCGCCGCGGCCTACAACTCGTTTCTGGCGCTGTCGCAGATGCCGCAGGAGCTGGCCGGCTGGGTGGGGCGGCAGGGCTTTGGTCCGTATACCGTGCTCTGGGCCATTCTGCTGTTCTACCTGGTCTTCGGCTGCGTGATGGACTCGCTGTCGATGATCCTGCTGACCATTCCGATCTTCTTCCCCATGGTCTCCGGGCTCGACTTTGGCCTCGGCCCTGAGGAGATGGCCATCTGGTTCGGCGTGTTGGTGCTGATCGTGGTCGAGGTCGGGCTCATCACGCCACCGGTGGGTATGAATCTCTTCGTCATTCAGTCGATGACGCCGGAAATCTCGATACGACAGTCCTACCTCGGCGTGCTGCCCTTTGTGGCGAGCGATCTGCTCCGTGTCGTGCTGCTGGTTGCCGTGCCGGGAATCACGCTCTTTGTATTGAGACTTTGAGGCCGCTTCGCGACCGGCGCCCGGCCCGGCGCAGCTGACCCGGGCAGAGGGTGAATGCTGCCGAATTGCCTTCTGCCAGGCGTTGATCGCCGGTTGGCGCAGGCTGTCCAACAAGCGCTTGCGCCCGTTTCGCGGGCCTGGCCTCGCGGGCTGCCATCTAGGGGGGTGGACGGACCCAGTCCCTGCGCCCCGTGAAAACCACAACGGAGACGACGGCGTCGCCGCGGTCTACTCGGGCACGCAAGTCTTCTGGGGGTGAATCGGTGGTCTGTCGTGTGCTCGTCGTGGTCTGGTTGTTGTTGCTGGCGTCTTGTGGCGGCAATGGCGACGCCCCGCTCAACCGCCATGCACAGCAGCTGGCCGGCAAGGCCGGCCGCGTGGCCGAACGCACGGCCATCGATGCCACGCTGTTCACCCGCAAGCAGGCAATGGCGGCACCAGTGGCCGCTACAGCTGCCGCAGCGACCGACACAGCCACACAGCTGTTCGAAGTGGGCGAAACGAGTTACTCGGAATTCTTTCCCAGCCGCGAGACCAGCCGCACGGTCGGCGGCTTCACCTACCGCTTCTATCCCCTCACCAAGGCCTACCTGATCGTCGACGAGGCGCTGCGCGTGTACGTGCTCGGCGGCCCCTTCGGGTCGCAGATCACGCTGGTCGGCGTGGCGACCGATTTCCTCACCCCGCCCAGCCCGGTCTGCGCGCCGGTGACCGCGTCGTTCGACATCCAGAAGCTCGACCTGGCGCCCGGGGGCGGCACGGGGGGTGATGGTGACGGGGATGGTGGCGGGGGCGGTGTGGGCAGCAACGGCTCCGAGGGTGCGATCCGCGGTGCCGACGTCAAGCTGTACGACAGTACCGGCGCGCTGCTCGGCACGGCAGTGTCCGACGACAAGGGCATGGTCACGCTGCGCGCCTGCGGGCTCGTGGGGCCTTTCCGCATCGAGTACGTCGGCAACGCGACGGCGCAGTACTTCGACGAAGGCATCGCCGCACGCGACGGCAGCGACAGCAACGCCTGGGTGCCCTTCCCGGCCGGCGAGAAGCTGACCGCCTTCGTCGAAGACCTGTCGAGCCATCACGTCGTCGTTTCGCCGCTGACGCAGATGGCGGCGCTGGAGCTGCAACTGGCCCCCGGCGGCGCGGCTGCGCCAGACCGCGCGCGGGCGTTGGCGGCGGCCGGGGCCGAAAGGTCGGGCAGGGTACATGCGGCTGCGATCACCGTGAATGCCGTGCGCGCCGCCAACGAGCGCGTGCGGCTGCTGTTCAACCAGCAGTTCGTCGGCTCGGGTCTGGCCATCACCGACATCACCCGGGTGCCGGCGCTGGCCTACGGCATCGATTCGTTGCGTGCCTTCCGCAACGACCAGCGTGGCCAGTACGGCCAGGTGCTGACGGCGCTGGCCAAGAGCGCGGCGCAGTTCAATCCGAACCTGCCGAACCCGGCGCGCGAGATGACCAAGCAGCTGGTGCGCGACTTCAGCGACGGTGTCATCGACGGCAAGGACAGCACCGGTGCGCCGGTGGCCGTCCCCGGTCAGCAGGCCTACGACAAGCAGCTGCTGAAGGCCAGCCTGGTGCGCCAGGCCAACGGGCGACTGGTCACGCAGCCCCTGGGCCAGGGCAGCATCACGGTGACGTCCAGCAGCCAGACCGCCGAGACCTGCGCGTCGGGCAGCGGCCAGTGCTTTCCGTTCGGCACTGTCGTCAACCTGTCGGCGCAGGCGGCGGCGGGCTGGACCTTCCAGGGCTGGTCGGGTGCCTGCAGCGGCAGCGGCAATTGCCAGGTGACGATGTCGGGCGACAAGGGCGTGTTCGCGACCTTCATCACCAGCGGGCCGCAGCTGACGGTGGTCAAGGGCGGCGCCGGCAACGGCATCGTCACCTCGTCGCCCAGCGGCATCTTCTGCGGCAGCAGCTGCTCGGCGGCCTTCCCGCAGGGCACGACGGTGACGCTGCAGGCCAGCGCGGGCAACGGCGCCACCTTCAGCGGCTGGAGCGAGCCCTCGTGCAGCGGCGCCAGCTGCACCGTCATGCTGAACGCGGCACGCACGGTGACGGCCAACTTCGTCGCCGGGGTGGTGCTCAGTGTCGCCAAGGCCGGCAATGGCGGCGGGCTGGTCTATTCGACGGCGGTGGGCATCAACTGCGGCAGCAGCTGTTCGGCCACCGTGCCGCCCGGCACTCTGGTGTCGCTGGTGGCCGCACCGGCGCCGGGCGCCAGCTTCATCGGCTGGAGCGACCCCGCCTGCACGGGCAATGTGTGCCAGGTGGCGATGAACAGCGCGCGCACGCTGACGGCCACCTTCGGTGCCGACGCCACGCTGAGCCTGGCCGTGCTGGGCTCGGGCACCGTCACTGCCGCGGGTGGCGAAATCAGCTGCAGCGCGGTCTGCAGCAAGGTGTTCCCGTATGGCACCTCGCTCGTGTTGACGGCCACGCCGGCCGCGGGCTTCCGCTTTGCGGGCTGGTCGGGTGCCTGCAGTGGAACGGCCAACCCCTGCACCGTGACGATGGATGCGGCGCGCTCGGTCACGGCCAACTTCGAGCAGGCGCCCTCATTCCAGCTCAGCGTCACGGTGGGTGCGGGCGGCACGGTTTCGTCGTCGCCGGCCGGCATCAGCAACTGCAGCAACGGCACCTGCACGGCGCTGTTCGTGCAAGGCACGCCGGTCAGCCTGAGCGCATCGCCGTTTTCAGGTTCCACCTTCTCCAGCTGGGGCGGCGACTGCAGCGGCAGCGCGGGCTGCAGCGTGCAGATGACCACCAACCGCAGCGTCAGTGCCAGCTTCCGGGGCGGCCTGTACCAGCTGGGTGGAACGATCAGCGGCCTGAGCGCCAGCGGCCTGCGGCTGGCCAACGGCAATGTGCTGCTGCTGATCCCGGGCGGCGCCACGCAGTTCTCGTTCGGGCCGGTGCTGTCGCCGGGTGTGCCTTACAACGTCACGGTGGCCGCGCAACCCAGCGGGCAGCAGTGCAGCGTGAGTAACGGCAGCGGCACGGCCCCAGCGGCCGATGTCAACACGGTGGCGGTGGTCTGCGGGTCGGCCTCGGTGGGCTGGGCCTGGATGGGCGGCTCGCGCATGACGGGCGGCACGGGCGTCTACGGCAGCCTGGGTGTGGCGTCCACCGCCAACATTCCAGGCAGCCGACTGCATGCCGCGACCTGGAAGGACGCCAGCGGCAACCTGTGGCTGTTCGGGGGTGTCGGCGACAGCCAGAACTCGGTCAGGTTCAACGACCTCTGGCGTTTCAACCCCGCCAGCCGTACCTGGGCCTGGATGGGCGGTTCCAGCCAGGCGGGCGCGGCCGGGGTCTACGGGGTGCAGGGCCAGGCGGCCTCTCGCAACATCCCCGGCGCGCGCTGGGGGGCAAAGACCTGGGTCGACGGCAGCGGCAACTTCTGGTTGTTCGGGGGGGTCGGCGTCGACTCCAGTGGCGACGGTGGGCTGCTCAACGACCTGTGGCGCTACAACCCGGGTGCCGGCACCTGGACCTGGGTCAAGGGCTCGAGTGCGGCCTATGGAAGTGGGTTCTGGGGCGCCTTGGGTTCGATCAACGACAGCCGTGTGCCCAGTGCAAGAGAAGCCGCTGCGTCCTGGGTCGACCGCAATGGTGACCTCTGGCTGTTCGGAGGCATCGGAAACGACGTCAGCGGCGCCTACGGCACACTGGGTGACCTGTGGAAGTTCAGCATCAACCAGAACGCCTGGGGCTGGATGGGCGGTAGCAACGTGACACCGGGTACCGCCGTTTACGGCGTCCGAGGTCAGCCTTCGAGCGGCAATCGGCCGTCCGGCAGGGTGCGCGCTGCCGCCTGGACCGACAGTTCGGGCAACCTGTGGCTGTTCGGCGGCAACGCCGACTCCACGTTGGAATCGCGGCTGAACGACCTTTGGCGCTACGACCCAGGTGGTGGCACCTGGACCTGGATGAGCGGCGACAACTCGACCATCGGGGCGCCAGTCTACGGTGTGCAGGGCGTGGCGGCGGCGGCAAACGTGCCGGGCGCGCGCAGCGGCGCAGCGGCCTGGGTGGACGCAGCGGGCACGGTCTGGCTGCTCGGCGGATATGGCCGCCTGCCTGCGACCTTCACCTTTGTACCAACCGGCTACCTCAATGATCTCTGGCGCTACACCCCAAGCGACGGGCTTTGGACTTGGATGGCCGGCACGAACACGATCGATGCGCTGGGCCTCTATGGCAGCCTGGGCGTTGCCGCGGCCGGCAATCGGCCTGGTGGCATCTACGCGCCGGCCACCTGGTTCGATCCCGCCACCGGACTGTGGCTGTTTGGCGGTACCGGCTACGGTGAGGACTCCGGCCCGGGGCAGCTGAACAGCCTGTGGCGGCGATGAGGGAGGGCCTGACGATGTGGCGATGCCTGCGGGCCCACCTGCTGGCGATGGCACTGCTGGGCAGTTCGGCATTGCATGCAGCGCCGCTGCTGCAGCTGCGCGTCGAGGCGGGTGAACACCAGGCCACGGTGCGCCGCATCGCGGTCAGCGCCGACGGTGCGCTGGTGGCCACCGCCAGCGACGACAAGACGGCGCGGCTGTGGCGCGCCGCCGACCGCCGCCTGCTGGCCACGCTGCGGGTGCCGATCGGTGACGGTGACCAGGGTCGGCTGTACGGGGTCACGTTTTCGCCCGACGGTCGGCAGCTGGCGGTGGCCGGCACCAACGGCGATCCGGCCACACCGCACCGCATCGACGTCTTCGATGCCGGCAATGCGCGGCACCTGCGCACGCTGCAGCTCGACGCCGGCCATGTCGTGCGGCTGCTGTGGACGCGCGACGGCCGCCACCTGGCGGCCTGCCTTTCGGGGCGCGACGGCCTGCGCATCGTGGCCGCCGACAGCGGGCAGACGGTGTACAGCGAGGCCTTTGCGGCACCCTGCTTCGGCTTGGCCGAACTGCCCGATGGCAGCCTGCTGGCCTCGGGTTTCGACGGCCAGATCCGTCAGCTGCGCTCGCAGGGCGGGCGCTGGCAGGCGGTGGCCAGCCTGCGCACCGAGATCGCCGACCCGCAGGCGATCGCGGTGGCGCCCGACGGCCTGCATTTCGCCGTCGGTTATCGGTCGCGGCTGCCCTCGGGCGACATCGCCATCGATGTCTTCGATGCGGGCAAGCTGACACTGGCGCGGCGTTTCAGCTTCGGTGGTTTGCGGGGCGGCAGCCTGGGTAGCGTGGCTTGGTCCGGCGACGGCCGCACCCTGGCAGCCAGCGGCCGGGCGGGCGCCGATGGCCAGATCGTGCTCAAGCGCATCACCTGGCCGCAGGGCAGCGTGGCCAGCGACATCGTGGCCACCAACACCGTGCAGGACATGGTGCCTTATGGCGTCGACTGGTTTGCGCTGGCGTCGAGCAACGGATCGTGGGCGCTGATTCCGGCCGCGGGCGCGGTGTCGACACTGGGCGGCTCGGTGATCGACATTCGCGGCGCCGACAGCCTGCGTGCCGACGAAACACTGCGCGCGCTGTCGTTCGGTGCTGGCGGCACCCAGGGCGCGCTGCGCTTCGAGTTGCCGCGGCGCCTGCTGGCCAGCGGCCAGGGCAGTGGGCTCGACTCGGCGCGCCGGGTCTCGTTCTCGCTGCGGGTCACGCAGTGGGAGAACCAATTCCAGCCGCAGATCGCCGGCCGTGCGGTCACGATGGAGCCACTCGAACTCTCGCGCGCCTACGCTTTGCTGCCCGACAGTGCGGGCGTGATGCTGGGCACCTCGCGCACGCTGCGCCGCGTCGACCGCGACGGCAAGCCGATCTGGTCGGCGCGGGTGTCGGGCGAGGTGATGTCGGTGACCGTTTCGGCCGACGGCCGCCTGGTGCTCAGCGCGCAGGCCGACGGCACGCTGCGCTGGTGGCGCGCGTCAGACGGTTTGCTGCTGCTGTCGCTGTTCGTCAGCGTCGACCAGCGCTGGGTGTTGTGGACCGAACAGGGCTACTACGACGCGTCGGTGGGTGCCGAGTCGCTGCTCGGCTGGCATGTCAATCGCAGCGACGGCGTGGGCGTTGATTTCTTTTCGATCGGACGCTTTCGTGACAAGTACCTGCGCCCGGACGTCATCGACCAGGTGCTGGCGACGCTGGATCCGCAGCGCGCACTGGTCGCGGCTGACGCAAAACGCAGCGTGCGGGTGCAGGCGGAAGTGGTGGCACCGGTGATGGCGCCGGTGACGGGGCCAGTGATTCCGCCCGTGCAGGCGCCCGTTTTGGCCGACCCGCACCGCCAGCTGCTGCCGCCGGTGGTGTCGGTGCTGACCGAGCGCAGCGTCAGCAGCGCGTCGAAGACGCTGCAGCTGCGTTTCGCGATCCGTGCCAGCGAGCCGCGTGCGCAGACCATGCTGGTGCGCGTCAACGGGCGCCCGGTCGACCTGACCGAACTGGTGATGCCGCTGCGCCAGGACGGCGAGGCCAACGGCTCGCTGACCGTAGTGATGCCCGAAGGGCAGGCCGAGGTGGCCTTGCTGGCACAGGCTGGCAGCCTGTTCTCGGACCCGGTGTTCGTGTCGTGGAACTGGCGGCCGCCGGCGCCACCACCGCCCGTGGCGACCACGGCGCCGCCAAAGCCCGCGCCGGCGATCGCCGCCGGACCGGCGCCGCGCCTGTTCCTGGTGGCCGTCGGCGTGTCCGACTACGCGCGCAAGGCGTATGCGCTCGACCTCGCGGCCAAGGACGCAAGCGACTTTGCCGCCGTGATGGCGGCGCAGGGCGGCCGGCTGTATGCCAGCGTCGAGTCGCGCTTGCTCACCGATCGCCGCGCCACGCGCGCGGCCGTGCTCGACGCGCTGGCCTGGCTGCAGGCGTCGGCCGGGCCGCGCGATACGGCGATGCTGTTCATCGCCGGCCATGGTGTGAACGACGACAACGGCCAGTATTTCTTCATGGGCCACGACGCCGATGTCGACCGGCTGGCCGCCACCGCGATCAGCGAGTCGCAGCTGCGCGGCAGCCTGGCCGCCATCAAGGGCAAGGCGCTGTTGTTTGCCGACACCTGCCACGCCGGCAACGTGATTGGCAGCGGCGCCGCGGTCAGCCAGGAACTCGGGCGCTTGAGCAACACGCTGACCTCGGCCGAGAACGGCGTCATCGTGTTCTCGGCCAGCACCGGGCGCCAGGAATCGATCGAGAAGAAGAACTGGGGCAATGGCGCCTTCACCAAGGCGTTGATCGAAGGCCTGCGCGGCGCCGCCGACTTTCGCAAGGAAGGCGTGGTGACGCACCAGGGCCTGAGCTACTTCCTGGGCCAGGAGGTGCGCAAGCTGACCGGCAACCTGCAGACCCCGGTGACCGCGGTGCCGGTGGGCGTGGTCGACTATCCGATGGTGGCCCTGGTGGCGGCGCGCTGAAGCGACGCCGTGCCGCTCATCCCCCCATGCCGTTGGGCCTGCGCCAGGCGCGTTCGAACGGCAGCCGCCAGGCTTGCGGTGCGATCAGCTGGTGGATCGACTTCGGCCCCCACGACCCGGGTTCGTACAGGCGCACCGGGGGCGGGGCTTCGAGCAGCGACGTCGAAAGCTGCCACAAGCGCTCAATGCCTTCGGCGGTGTTGAACAGCGTGTGGTCGCCGCGCATGGCGTCCAGGATCAGCCGTTCGTAGGCCTCGAGCACGTCGCCCAGCAGGCCGGTGTCGTGCATCGCGAACTGCAGGCTCAGCTTGTCCAGACGCATGCCCGGGCCAGGGCGTTTGCCATAGAACGACAGCGACATCTTCGACGCGTCGGCAAGGTCGAAGGTCAGATGGTCCGGCCCCTGTGCGCCCACGCCCGATCCGGCGGGAAACATGCTCTTGGGTGGCTCGCGAAAGGCGATCGAGATGATGCGCTGGCCTTCAGCCAGCTTCTTGCCGGTGCGCAGGAAGAAGGGCACGCCGGCCCAGCGCCAGTTGTCGATGAAGCACTTCAGCGCGATGAAGGTCTCGTTCTCCGACTCGGGGTCGACACCGTCCTCGCTGCGATAGCCGGTGTACTGCCCGCGCACCACGTCGCCGGGGTGGATCGGCAGCATGCTGCGAAACACCTTGTTCTTCTCTTCGCTGATCGGTGCCGATTCCAGCGCCGTGGGCGGCTCCATGGCCATGAAGGCCAGGATCTGGAACAGGTGCGTGACCACCATGTCGCGGTAGGCGCCGGTCTGCTCGTAGAAGGCCGAGCGCCGGCCCAGGCCCAGGGTCTCGGGCACGTCGATCTGCACGTGGTCGATGAAGTTGCGGTTCCAGATCGGCTCGAACAGGCCGTTGGCGAATCGAAAGGCCAGGATGTTCTGCGCCGGCTCCTTGCCCAGGAAGTGGTCGATTCGAAAGATCTGCTGCTCGTCGAAGACCTCGTGCAACCGGGCATTCAGCGCCACCGCGCTGGCCAGGTCGGTGCCGAAGGGCTTCTCCATCACGATGCGCGAGCGTTCGACCAGCCCGGCCGCGGCCAGCATGCGCACCGCCGACAGCGCGCTGCTGGGCGGCACGCTGAGGTAGTGCAGCCGCCGGCTCTCACGGCCGATGCTGTCTTCGGCGCGCTGCACGGCCGCCTTCAGGGCTTCGGGCCCGGCCGCCAGCGGCACGTAGTCCAGGTTGCCTGCGAAGGTCGCCCAGTCGCTGTCGGTCACCTCGCGCGCGAAGTACTCGGCCAGCGCCGCGCGTGCGACGCGGCGAAATCCGTCGGCGTCGATGTCGTCCAGCGACACGCCGACGATGCGGCAAGCGGGGATGAAGCCGGCGCTGGCCAGGTGGTACAGCCCCGGCAGCAGCTTGCGCCGCGTCAGATCGCCGGTGGCGCCGAACAGCACCACCACCTGCGGGAATCGCGGACCCACACCCGGGGGGATCTTGGCCATGCGCAGGCTCCTTGCGGTGGATCGAAGGCCCGGGGCGTCTCGGTGCTGCAGCGGACGCCCTTCAGTCCCTCAGTATGCGGCCGCCCAGCCCGATGGCCCCCGCCGTGGCCCGATCAGCTGCAGTGCCTCAGAACGAAGTCCACTCGTCACTGTCGGCGCTGGCCGCTTCGGCAACGGGCCGCTTGACGGCCGGCTGCGCGGCCGACGCCGACAGCGGCGGCGCAAGCGGCGCCACGGCAGGCCATGCCTGACGGCTGACGGCCTGTGCCACCGGCCTTGCGGCGGGCAACGGCGGCGTCGGCTTCCACGCGGGCCGCGTTATCGACGACGGCGACGCGGTCAAAGGGAGCGGGGCGGGCGCGACAACGTCGGGCTGGCGCGCCAGCGTGAACACCGCAACCGCCTGCACCAGCTGTTGTGCCTGCTGCCTCAGGCTGTCGGCCGCGGCGGCACTCTGTTCGACCAGGGCCGCGTTCTGCTGCGTGGCGCGGTCCATCTGCGTGACGGCCTCTCCCACCTGCGACACGCCGGCACTCTGCTCGTTGCTGGCCGCGCTGATCTCGCCCACGATGTCGCTCACGCGGCGGATCGAGCCCACCACCTCGGTCATCGTCGTGCCGGCCTTGCCGACCAGCTGTGTACCCTGCTCGACCCGTTCGACGCTGGCCGTGATCAGGGTCTTGATCTGCTTGGCGGCGTCGGCGCTGCGCCCGGCCAGGCTGCGCACTTCGCTGGCCACGACGGCAAAGCCGCGGCCCTGCTCGCCGGCGCGCGCGGCCTCGACGGCCGCGTTCAGCGCCAGGATGTTGGTCTGGAAGGCAATGCTGTCGATCACGCCGATGATGTCGGCGATCTGCTGCGAGGCTTCGTTGATGCGCTTCATGGTGTCCACCACCTGGCCCACCACCTCGCCGCCGCGCACGGCAACTGTCGATGCGGTCTTCGCCAGCTGGTTGGCCTGCAGCGCGTTGTCGGCGTTGTGGCGCACGGTGGCACCCAGCTCTTCCATCGACGCGGCGGTTTCCTGCAGCGCGCTGGCCTGCGCCTCGGTGCGGCCCGACAGGTCGTTGTTGCCCTGTGCGATCTGTGCGCTGGCAGTGGCCACGCTCTCGGCGTTGTGGCGCACACCGCTGACGACGACCGCCAGCTTGCCCTGCATGTCGAGCAGGGTGCGCTGCAGATCGCCGATGGCGTCGTTGCGCGCTCGCACGGGCTTCGCATCGGGCACCAGGTCACCGTCGGCGATGCGCCGGGCCAGCCGGTTGCAGGCGTCGACCGGCCGCTGGATGCTGCGCAGCACCAGGCGGTAGAAGGTGAGCAGCACCGCGATGGCCGCTGCCGCGAGCAGCAAACCGAACAGGCCGGATCGGCTCTGGGTGGCGCCGAAATCGGTCACCGCCTGCTCGGCGGCGATCTTGGCGGCCGCCACGGTGGCGTCGACGCCGGCCCGGTGCTCGAGGTACAGGCGATGCATCGCGGCCAGCTGGTCGGGCTTGACGGTGGCCGCCCCGCCCTGCAGCGGTTCGATGATCTGCGTGCGTGCCTGGGCGATGAACTTCTGCGCCGCCTCGTTCTGCCGTGCCAGCAGCTTGCCGTCCAGCCCCTGGGGCGGATTCCGGGTCCAGTGCGTGACACGCTGGGCGTAGGCCGCGACGCCGCGCTCGAACTGCTTCTTCGTTTCAGCCGGGTCCAGTGTGCCTTCGACGCCCTGCGACAGCAGCAGCCGCAACTCGATCAGGTCCATCGGAGGCGGCAGGATGTCGGCCACCAGGTCCTTGGCGATGAAGGCGCTGCTCGCGCTCTGTTCGCTGCGGCTGTTGCTCCAATGGCCTTCGACGGCCATCAGCACCGCCGCCAGCACGCCCATTGCGCCCAACATGAAAACCGACCAACGAAATGACCTGAACATGGCGCACACCTCGAATCACAGCCGGTCGTCGACCAGGCTGTGTACTGCTGGAGACCCGTGCGCCCACTGCAAGGCAGCCACGAGCGTGATGAGTCCTCTGTATCGGCCGTCGGGGGCCCCGGGTTGAGCGCGTTCGTTCAATGCGCGTCGGCACGCGGGCCGCACCGTGTGGGGTGTTCTTGACCGCAGCGTCAGACGAATCCCAGGTTGCGCGTGGCGAAGTTGCCGATGTTGGGCACCACGCGCGCCAGGTCACTGTCGGCCACCCCGAACCAGGTGGCCAGCGTGGCCGCGTATTCATCGACTGCGGTGCTGGGCAGCAGCCGGCCCTGGCCGACGTCGTCGGGGCCATTCACCGCCACCGCCGGGGGTTTGCCGTAGAAGCGCCCACCGCGCACTGCGCCGCCCAGCACGAAGTGATGGCTGCCCCAGCCGTGGTCGCTGCCGTCGCCGTTGGCCGACAGCGTGCGGCCGAAGTCCGACGCCGTGAAGGCCGTGACCTGCTGGGCTACACCCAGCTCGACGGTGGCGTCGTGAAAGGACTTCATGGCCCCGCCCAATTTGGCCATCAGCACCGGGTGGCCCGCCGGCAGGCCGTCGTGCTGGTCGAAGCCGCCCAGCGACACCATGAAGACCTGGCGCCGCGGCCCCAGCGCGGTGCGTGCCGCGATCATGCGGGCCACCATGCGAAGCTGCAGTGCCAACGAGTTGGTGCTGTCGAACCCGGTGACCAGGTCGGGCAAGTTCGCCAGCGCGCCGCTGACCTGCGCTTCGGCGTCGATCGAGCGGCGAGTGACGCGCGTGTATTCGTCTTCGAACAGGTTCGTGCGTGGCGCCGTGATCAGCGTGCGCAACGCGGTCTGTGCGGTCCTTGAGCCGAACAGCGACGACCGGATGCCCGCGATGGCCACGGCGCCGTTGCTGCCCAGCTGGTACTGCACGGCCTGCGTGCCGCTGAGGAAAACTGCGTTGCCGGTGACCGAGATGCAGCTGAAAACGCTGTTGCCGTTGCCGGCCAGCATCAGGTCGCCCAGGCGCCCGCCCCAGCCGCTGGCCGCGCCTTCGGGCAGGTCGCTCTGCCAGGTGCTCTGCTGGTCGTTGTGCGAAAACAGCTTGGCCGGCAGCCTGACCGATTTGGCCTGGTACTGGGCCAGTGTGGTGGGCTGCAGCAGCGGCCCGACGTTGAGCTGCACCGCCAGCCGACCGCTGTCGAACAGCGGCTTGATCGGGACCAGCCCTGGTGCCAGTGCGTACTGCAGGCCCGACGGCAGCCCGACGTTGGGCGTCAAGGCCGTGGCCGCCAGTTCGGCCTGCGACAGCGCCAGCAGCCCGCGGATGCTGGCGTACGCCTGATGGTTGCTGCTGTCCACTGGGACCAGGGTGTTGCCGTAGTCGTTGCCGCCGTACAGGAAGATGCAGACCAGGGCCTTGTAGTCGTCTGCGCCGGTGGCGGCTGCGGCGTCGGCCAGCAGCGACAGGTTCAGCGCCCAGGGTGCGGCACTGCCAGCCAGTCCCAGCAAGGCGCCGCGGCGCAGGAAGGCGCGGCGGGCGAGGTCGGATGCGGATGTGGTCATGATGCTGCGGCCTCCTACTTCTGCACCAGGGCTTCGGGGCTGGCCAGCACCAGCAGGATGGCCGCATACACACGGTTGGCACGGCCGGCGTCAGTGGCCGCGGCGATGGCGCCGACCGCGTCGACGATGGTGCTGCGCGTGCCGGCTTGCAGCGACGCGTGGCACAGCAGCGCCTGCACGCGGTCGACCAGTGCCGCCGCGTCGGCAGCCAGCGCCAGCTCGGCGCCGTAGGCCAGGCGCAGGTCGTTGCGGCCACCGGGGATCACGCGCTGCATGAAGTTCAAGTAGCCCGCCACCGTGGTTTCGGTGGTGATCTGGAACTCGGGTGCGGCCAGGCTGGCATTGCCCAGCGCGGTGCCGGCTGGCACGTAGCCCGGGCGGAAGAAGTTGAACACCGAGGCCGAGCGCAGCGGGCTTTGCCCCAGCCGGGTGGCACTGTCGCTGAGGTCGCCGATCGTCCAGTCGCCACTGGCCGACGTTGCCCCGAAGCTGCGCGCCCAGCTCAGGAAGCGCAGCAGCGGCTCGCGCAGCTTGCCGTAGGCCGGGTCGTCACTGCGCGTGGGTTCGCGTGCCTCGTAGTCCAGCAGCACCGCGTGCAGCACCGCCTTCAGATCGCCGCGAACGCCCTGGCCGTTGTCGGCAAAGGCGGCCGAGACGCGCGCCACGTAGGCGGGGCTCGGGTTGCTGGTGACCAGGCGCTGGATCAGCTGGCGGCCGATGAAGGGGCCGACGTTGGCGTGCCCGGCCAGGCGGTCCAGCGCCAGGCGCAGGGCCGTGCTGCCATCGGTGCCGGCCGGGATGGTCATGCCCAGCGCGTCGACCGCCAGTGTCGAGTGCAGCGACGCGGTCAGCACCATGGGCCGCTGGGTCAGCTCGGGGCCGGTCTCGCCGCGGCGCGCATCGACGTTCCAGCCGGTGAACACGCGTGCCATCTGCGACACCGTGTTCAGCGTATAGGTCTCGATCGGCTGGCCCTGGGCGTCGAGTCGGTGGCTGCCGTCGACATTCAGTTCGTACAGGCCGATCGAGAACAGCTGCATCACCTCGCGCGCATAGTTCTCGTCGGGCAGGCGGCCGGTGCTCGGGTTTTCCTTCTGGTTGCCGGCATAGGTCAGGTACTGGCCCATCGCCGGGCTCAGCGTCACGGCTTCCAGCAACTGGCGGTAGGTGCCGAAGGCGTGGCTGGCCAGCAGGTCCCACCAGGCCGCCAGCTTGAACTGTCGCCAGGGCCCGGTGATGCCGTCGAAGCCGACGACGAAGATCTCCGACAAGGCCAGTGCCATGCGCTGGCGCAGGCTGTCGCCGGCGCCGATCAGCCGCTGCCACAGCGCCGGGTCGCTGCCGACCGCGCTGTTGCGGTTGTCCAGGTTGGCAGCGATGCCCTTGTCGAGCAGGTACTGCCAGTTGCTCTCGCTTGGTGGTCTGGCGAATTCGGCATTCAGCCAGGCGTCGTAGCCCTGGTTGCGCACGGCGCTGATGTCGGCGTCGGTGACACCCAGCGTGGCCTGCATCAGGAAGCGTGCCGCTTGCGCGTCGTCGGCGGCCAGGCTGAGCGCGAACACCGGTGCTGCATAGTCGGCCAGCGCACCGGCGTCGACCAGGTCGCTGCCGCCGGCGACCGGGCCGTACAGGTAGACACGGCCGCCGGCCACGCCCAGGTAGTTGCCGGTGTTCTTGTAATAGCGGTAGGTGTAGGGTGCCGAAACCAGGTCGGGCTGCGGGCCTGGAAAGTAGCTTCCGTAGGCCTGTTCAGCCCAGTCCATCAGCGCCTTGGCGCTGGGCTCGGCGATCGTGGTGCCCTGCGGCGGGGCTTGCAGCGCCAGCGCGTGGCGCCGCAGCGTGGCGGCCTCGGGCTGGCTGAAGGCCTGCGGCAGCGCAGTGTCGGCCCCGCCTCCGCAGGCGGCCAGACCCGAAGCGGCCAATGCGGCCAGCGCCGGGGTGGTGATCGAGGTGGTGAGCGGGGTGGTGATCTCAGGCCATCCACCGGCCGCCGGTGCGACGCGCCCCGGTGCTTGCCTTGCTGTCGATGCCTTCGGTTCCATCAGCGGCTCTCGTGCAGGGATCGAGGCGATTGATTGTGCCGAGGACAGGTCTTGCCATCCATCCGCATTGCGCATCGATACCCCAGGTTCACGATACAGAAACCTGGTGTCGAATTGTGAGCGTCGCGCAGGCTCGTTCAGCGCGTCAGGTGGTGGGCGGCCCGAACCACCGCGGCGGCATCGACGCCGAAGAACTGCCGCAGCGCCGCTCGGGTATCGCTGCGCCCAAAGCCGTCGGTGCCCAAGGTCAGGTAGCGGCGGTCGGCGGGCACGAAGGCACGCACGCTGTCGGGTACCGCGCACACGTAGTCGGTGGCGGCCACCAAGGGCCCGCGCGTGTTGGCCAGCAGCTGCGTGACCCAGGGCTCGGCGCCGGTCGGCTGGCCTTGCAGCGCACGCTGCTGCCAGGCCTGGCCGTCGCGCGCCAGTTCGCTCCAGCTGGTCACGCTGATCACGTCGACGTGCAGGCCGTCGGCGGCCAGTTGCTCGGCGGCCTTGATCACTTCGGCCAGGATGGCGCCCGATCCCAGCAGCGTGACGGCATGCGGTGCGAGCGGGTCGCCCAGTGACTTGAAGCGGTAGGCGCCACGCAGCACGCCTTCGGCCGCGCCGTCCGGAAGATCGGGCTGGGCCTGGTTCTCGTTCATCAGCGTGATGTAGTGGAAGACGTCGCGCTGTTCGACCAGCATCTCGCGCATGCCGTGGTCCAGGATCAGCGCCAGCTCGCAGGCGTTGGCCGGGTCCCAGGCGCGGCAGTTGGGGATGGTGGCGGCCACCAGGTGGCTGCTGCCGTCCTGGTGCTGCAGGCCTTCGCCGCTGAGCGTGGTGCGACCGGCGGTGGCGCCGAGCAGGAAGCCGCGCGCGCGCTGGTCGGCTGCGGCCCAGATCTGGTCGCCCACACGCTGGAAGCCGAACATCGAGTAGTAGATGTAGAACGGCAGCATCGCCAGCCCGTGCACGCTGTAGCTGGTGGCTGCCGCTGTCCAGCTGGCGATGGCGCTGGCCTCGCTGATGCCCTCTTCCATGATCTGGCCGTCCAGCGCCTCGCGGTAGCTCAGCACCGAGCCGATGTCTTCGGGCGCGTAGCGCTGGCCCACGCTGGAATAGATGCCGATCTGCTTGAACAGGTTGGCCATGCCGAAGGTGCGAGCCTCGTCGGCAACGATGGGCACGATGCGCGGGCCCAGCTGCGGGTCTTTCAGCAGCGCGGTCAGCATGCGCACGAAGGCCATGGTGGTGCTCATCACCTTGCCGTCGGCCTGCAGCGCAAATGCGGCCCAGGTCTGCAGCGCGGGCACCGGCAGCACCGCGCAGTCGGCACGGCGCCGCGGCAGGTAGCCGCCCAGCGCCTGCCGGTGCGCGTGCAGGTAGCGCAGGTCGGCGCTGTCGGCAGCCGGCTTGTAGAAGGCCAGCGAGGTGGCCTGCTCGTCGCTGAGCGGCAGGTTGAAACGGTTGCGAAACTCGATCAGGTCGGCCGCGTCGAGCTTCTTCTGCTGGTGCGTGGTCATGCGGCCCTGGCCGGCGTTGCCCATGCCGTAGCCCTTCTTGGTGTGCGCCAGGATCACCGTGGGCTGGCCCCGGTGGGCCTGTGCCGCGCGGTAGGCGGCGTGGATCTTCACCAGGTCGTGGCCACCGCGCTTCAGGCGGTCGATCTGCTCGTCGGTCATGCCTTGCGCCAAGGCGGCCAGTTCGGCGTCCTGGCCGAAGAAGGTGTCGCGGTTGTAGCGCCCGTCTTTCGCTGCAAAGGTCTGCATCTGGCCGTCGACCGTGTGCGCGAAGGCGCGCAGCAGCGCACGGTGCGTGTCGCGTGCGAACAGGCCGTCCCAGTCGCTGCCCCACAGCAGCTTGATCACGTTCCAGCCGGCACCGGCGAACAGCCGCTCGAGTTCGTCGACGATGCGGCCGTTGCCACGCACCGGGCCGTCCAGCCGCTGCAGGTTGCAGTTGACCACCCACACCAGGTTGTCCAGGTTCTCGCGGCTGGCCAGCGTCAGCGCGCTCATCGACTCGGGCTCGTCCATCTCGCCGTCGCCGAACACGCCCCACACCCGGCGCGTGCTGCAGTCGAGCAGCCGCCGGTGCGTCAGGTAACGCATGAAGCGCGCGTGAAAGATCGAGCTGATCGGCCCGATGCCCATCGAGCCGGTGGGGAACTGCCAGAAGTCGGGCATCAGCCAGGGGTGCGGGTAGCTCGACAGGCCCTGGGCACCGCGCGCTGTGGCGCTGATCTCCTGGCGGTAGTGCAGCAAGTCGTTCTCGACCAGCCGCCCTTCGAGGAAGGCGCGCGCATAGACGCCCGGTGCGCTGTGCGGCTGGAAGAACACCAGGTCACCGCCGTGCTCGTCGTTGCGCGCGCGGAAGAAGTGGTTGAAGCCGACCTCGAACAGGTCGGCCGCGCTGGCGTAACTGGCGATGTGGCCACCCAGCTCGCTGGAGCCACCCAGCTCGGCCTGGTTGGCGCGCACCACCATCGCCAGCGCGTTCCAGCGCATGATCGACGCCAGCCGTTCCTCGACCGCCAGGTCACCGGGGAACGCCGCCTGGTGCTCTACCGCCACCGTGTTGGCGTAGGGCGTGTTCAGGTCGGGTTGCCAGGCGATGCGCTGCTGCCGTGCCAGCCGCGCCAGTTCGTCGAGCATGAAGCGTGCACGATCCGGTCCCTGCTGCTGCAGCAGCATCTGGAAGGCGTCACGCCACTCGGCGGTTTCCTGCGGGTCGGGGTCGGCCGGGGTCAGGCTCAGGTCGGGTGCGTTCATGGGTCACACTGTAGGCTGATGCAGGACAGCGCATGAATCACCGACCCCACTTCGACCGCAGCCGCGACCCGTTCGTGCGCTGAATGCCATGGCCAGAACCGACCGCGTCTACAAGATCGAGCTGCTGATCCGCAGCCGGGGCCATCTCAGCTTCAAGGCCCTGCTCGACGAGCTGGAAGTTTCGCCGGCCACGCTCAAGCGTGACCTCGAGTTCCTGCGCGACCGCCTGGGTGCGCCGATCGAATACGACCGCGACCTCAACGCCTACCGCTTCGGCCCCGACTATCGGGGCCAGAAACACGAACTGCCCGGCCTGTGGTTCAGCGAGACCGAGCTGTACAGCCTGCTGATGGCGCACCAGCTGCTGTCCGAACTGGACAGCGACGGCGTGATCAGCCGCCACCTGTTGCCGCTGCTCGAACGCATCCACGGCATGCTGGGTGGCGCCGGCGTCGACGCCACGGCGCTGATGCGCCGCGTGAAGATCATCAGCCCCGCCAAGCGTCCGGTGCCGGGGCCGTTTTTCGAGCGTGTGGCCGAGGCCCTGCTGCAGCGCCGCCAGCTGCACATGCGCTATCTCACCCGGGGTCGGCGCGAACGGGGTGAACGTGACGTGTCACCGCAGCGACTGGTGCACTACCGCAGCACCTGGTATCTGGACGCCTGGTGCCACACGCGCAACAAGCTGCTGCGTTTTGCACTCGACGCGATCGAGGCGGCGCAGGTGCTGGAAGCCAGGGCCAAGGATCTGCCGATGCGCCAGGTGCAGGCCGAGATGGACGCCGGCTACGGCATTTATGCCGGCAGCGCGCGGCGTTGGGCGCGTTTGCGCTTCGACCCCCAGGCAGCGCAGTGGGCCAGCCGTGAGCAATGGCACCCCGAGCAGAAGGGTGGCTGGCTCGACGATGGCGGTTACGAACTGCGCGTGCCCTACGTCGACGAGACCGAGATCGTGATGGACCTGATGCGCCAGGGCCCCGAGGTGCAGGTGCTGGCGCCGGCGTCGCTGCGCGAACGCGTGCGCCAACGCCATGCGCAGGCCGCTGCGCTGTACGGCCCTGCAGCCGTCGCGGCCGGCCCGCTTTGATCAGAATGCCGCCAGAGCAACCCCGATCGCCGCGATGAACTTTGACCACAACGAATCCCTGCGCGAGGCGCTGCAGCGCAACGTGCGCGACGCGCTGACGGAAGACATCGGCCGTGGCGACTGGACGGCGCAACTGGTGCCGGCCGGCCGCCGCGTGAGTGCGCGCGTGCAGGCCAAGCAGGCGGCCGTGATCTGCGGCCGGCCCTGGTTCGACGCCTGCGTGCGCGCGCTCGACCCCCGCGCCGAACTGCACTGGGCGGTGACCGAAGGGGCCAGCGTCGATGCCGGCGCCGAAGTCTGCCGCATCGAGGCCGATGCGCGCGCGCTGCTTTCGGCCGAACGCCCGGCACTCAACTTCCTGCAGCTGCTGTCGGCCGTGGCCGGCACGACCCGCCAGTACGTGCAGGCCATTGCGGGGCTTTCGCCCAACCCGCGCGGCTGTGTCGTGCTGGACACACGCAAGACCCTGCCCGGCTTGCGCCAGGCACAGAAATACGCAGTGCGTACCGGTGGCGGCAGCAACCAGCGCATGGCGCTGTGGGACGGCATCCTGATCAAGGAGAACCACATCGCCGCGGCCGGCGGCATCGGCGCCGCGCTGCGGGCGGCGCAGGCCCTGGACGCCGGCGTCAACATCCAGATCGAGGTCGAGAGTCTGGACGAGTTGGCGCAGGCGCTGGCCGCTGGCGCCAGCAGCGTGCTGCTCGACGACTTCAGCCTGGCCGACATGCACCATGCCTATGCCCTGAACGCCGGCCGCGCGCTGCTCGAAGTGTCGGGCGGCGTCGACCTCGAAGTGATTCGCGACATCGCCCGCACCGGAGTCGACCGCATCAGCAGCGGCAAGCTGACCAAGGACGTGCAGGCGGTCGACCTGTCTTTGCGCATCGACCCCGTCGGAGGTACAACATGACGCTGACATCCCGCGCCACACTCATCGCTGCGGCCACGCTCGTTGCTGGCTGTGCGGTCTTTGCGCCACCGCCGCTGGCGGTCGGCCAGACCGAATCCGAGGTCACCGCACTGCTGGGCGCGCCGACCGGGCGCTATGCGATGGGCGACGGCGTGCAGCGGCTCGAGTTCGCACGCGGCCCCTACGGACGCCAGACCTGGATGGTCGACCTCGGCCCCGACGGCCGCAGCCGCCGCTTTGATCAGGTGCTGAACACCCGGCATTTCGCCGACTTCGCCGAACGCGCGCCGGGCATGAGCATCGATCAGCTGCTGCGCGAACTGGGTCGTCCCGGCGAGCGCGAACAGGGCGGCTGGGCCGGCGGCGAGACCTGGAGCTGGCGCTACCCGACCAACGACTGCCTGTGGTTTCGCGTCAGCATCGGCGACGACCGCAAGGTGATCAGCGGCGGCTACGGCATCGACCCCGACTGCGACGTCAAGGACACCCCCGCGCTGATGCGGTAGGCCGCCACCATGGCCATCACGCTGTACGGCATTCCCAACTGCGACACCGTCAAGCGCGCCCGCGCCTGGCTGACCGAACGCGGCATCGAGCACCGGTTCCACGATTTCAAGAAGTCCGGCGTGCCGCTGGACGCGCTGGACGCCGCGCTGGCCCAGCTGGGCTGGGACCGGCTGCTGAATCGGCGCGGCACGGCCTGGCGCGCCCTGCCCGAGGCATTGAAGGCGTCGGTGCACGACTCGGCCAGCGCCCGCCAGGTGATGCTCGACCATGCCAGCACCATCAAGCGCCCGCTGGTCGACTGGGGCGACGCGCGCTACAGCGTCGGCTTCGACGCGGCGAACTGGCCGTACCAATAGACGATCGAGTGGCAGAGGGCGGCGCCGGTCTCAAGCCCGGCCGGCATGTGCCGATAGAAGGCAAATGCCGGTCACCCTCACATGCTCCAGCTCGATGTCTTGAGCGCATTCGCGATCTGCGGTGCCGGCTCGCTGGTCGGTGCTTCGGTGCTGCGGCCTTCGTTGTGCCCTGAGGCTGCGGGCGCCGAGGCACTGCGGCTGACACGAGGGGGTTACATCGCCATCGGCGTCGGTCTGACGCTGCCGGTACTGCTCGACGCGCCACTGCCCTTGTGGGGGCAGGCGGTAATGACCCTGGGGTCGGTCGGCGGGGTCTTCATGCTGGCCTGGGCGCTGGCGGCGCTGGCCGGCAATGCCCAGTCACGCACCTCGATGTGGTGCTCGCTGGTCGCCGTGCTGGCACTGGTGCTGGCTGCGTACCCGGCCGGTACGGCGGGCCAATCGATTGCCTGCACGCTCGGCCTGACGGTCGGGTCGGTGCTGATGGCCTGGCTCAGCCGCCGACTGCTGTGGCGTCCGCACGATCTGCACGAACGGCTGATCGGTGTGCTGACCGCTCTGATGGTGTTCAGTTCGGTGCTTCGCATCGCCTATCTGCTGACCTGGAACGGCCACTTCGAGCACCACTTGCTGTACGTGCCGCCCAGCATGATCACGCCGTTCACGCTGATGTATGGCCTGCTGCCCATCCTGCTGGCCATGCTGCTGAACAACGTGATCCATGCGCGGCTGCTGGCCCGCCTGCACAAGCGCGCGACCACCGATCACCTGACCGGCTCACTCACCCGCCACGCGCTGGCCGATGGTGCCGAACTGCTGATTGCACGCCAGCAATCGGGCGAGAACCGGCTGGCCACGATCATGATCGATCTCGATCATTTCAAGGTCTTCAACGACCGGCACGGCCATGCCGGCGGCGACGCCGTGCTGTGCCGCGTGGCCGAACTGCTGCAGGCGCAGCTGCGCGGCGACGCCCTGCTGGCCCGCTATGGTGGCGAGGAGTTCGTCGCGCTGATCCCGGTGCCCGACCTGCCGGCCGCCCGGCGCGTGGCCGAGCGCATGCGGCTGGCGCTGGAGGAATCGAACTGGTCGTTGACTGTGCCCGGACTGAACCGCGTCACCGCCAGCCTAGGTGTCACGCTGCTGATGGCCAACGAATCGCTCGAAACTGCGCTGGCGCGTGCCGACGAAGCGCTGTACCGGGCCAAGAACGGCGGCCGCAACCAGGTGCAGGTGAGTCTGGCTGCGGCCTGAGCGCTGCGGCTCAGGCGTCCAGCAGATCGAACTCGGCCTGCGCCCGCACACGGCCGTTGATCAGGATGTCCAGCGCATGTCGCCCTGCGTGGTAGCGGCGCGTGCTGATCAGCCGCATCGAATGGCGTTTGACCAGGCTGCGCTGGCCACCAGCCGGCAGCTCGATCACCCAGCCCTTGAAGACCTTGGGCGTGCGGCGACCGTCGGCCTTGACGTGATGCACCGCATAGTCGATGGCCAGTTTCTGGCTGCGCCGCGACTGCGATTGCAGGCTCAGCTTGAGCTCGAAATGCCCGCCCACGCGCAGGCGCTGTGGCGCCAGCGACAGCTCGACGCTGCCCTTGAAGTCCTTGTCCAGCCCCCAGGCGGCCAGCACCCGACGGTCACCGGCCTTGATCAGGCTGCGGCTGGCGTGGCGCAACAGCGCGCGGCGATCGGCCATCGCGCCGGGCAGGTGGGTCTGCAGCCAGTCGGCCACCAGGCCCGGATGATCCTTGGCGATGTCGTTGAGGTGGTTGGCCACGCTGCGTCGCACCGATTCGTCGGCGTCGTCCTGCAGTGCCAGCAGCAGCGGCAGTGTGGGCGAGGGGTCGGTGATCAGCGACTTCAACTGCAGGCCCCAAGGCAGGCGAGGGCGGCTGCCTTCGCTGACCAGGCGACGTACCGCGGCGTTGTCGTCTCGGGTCCAGCGTTCCAGCGTCACCAGCGTCAGCTTCGGGTGCGCAACGATGAAAGGCCGGATCGCAAATTCGGCGGTGAAGCGCTGGGTCAGTGCATGCAGCACACGCAGCGCCCGCTCGGGCTGCTGCTGGCCGCGGCGCGCGACGAACTCGCCCACCGGCCACAGCACCCAGCCGGCCAGGCCTTGATTTCCGCTGGGCTGATCGGCCCAGGCCACACCGGCCGGCGCCAGCGTGGCTTCGATCAGCGCCGCTGCAGCTCTGAACTCGGCCGGCAGCGTGGCTTCCAGCGCTTGGCAGATCTGCATCGCCCGCGCCTTCAGTTCCAGCGCCTCGAGCCCGGGCAGGGCCAGCGCCAGAAACTGCCCGTGGTCGAAGTGCGGGTCGTGACGCGCGAAATGCTTGGCGGCCGTCTCGACCAGGCCCGGATGGATCAGGTTCTTGAACAGCTCGGCCATGAGAACGCGACGCGGGCGCAGCGGGCAATGGCCTGCTGCCGGCTTAGGGTGTCAACGCCACGGGGCCACCCAGGTGACGGCCAGCCAGCACGTAGACCTGTGCGGCGCTCTTGAGCACGGCTGCGGGCAGCAACGTGGCCAGGTCGACCGAGAACGCGGCATCGATCAGCTTGCCAGGCACCAGTTCGTGCTCAGCCCAGACCGGGATCTCGATCGGGAACAGGTAAGGGTTGTTGTGGTCCTTGCGAACGACCAGCACGGTGGCACGCACGACGGCTGCAGGAAGCGGCAAATCCTTGTCCGCCCTGGAGGCTGCGTCCTGGCGCACGATCATCGGTGCGAACAGTTCAATGCGCAGCGCCGCGTGCAGGGGTACCGAAGACCCGCTGCGCCCGATCGTGAAGGCTGCCCCCGCTGCGGAGAGTGTCGGCGTCGATTCGTGGCGCCGGTAGGCCGGGAGCTTGTGCGTCGACTGTCCGGCGGCTCGCAGTCGAGCGACCAGCGCCCTCGCGTCGGCAGCGGGCAATTGGGCCAGCGGCGTCGAATCGACCACGCGCTCAACCACGGCAGCATTCGAAAACTGATCGAAATACAGCGCGCGCAAGGCCAGCCGCGAATTCTGTCGCGGCAGTCTGAGCAGGCGCTGAACGTCGAGCCAGGCGGTGCCCGCGTCGCTGCCTTCCGGTGGGGGCGGAATGCCTGGAACGGCTGGCATGACCACGCTTGGCGCCGGGGCTGGTGCCGGTGCCGGCTCTGGTGGCTCCGGTGATTTCGACGCATCGATTGGGAACGCTGGTCCCGCGAATACGGCGCCACGATCGATGTCGACCGCCACAAGCACGGCGTTCAGGTGCCACGGCACCCGGGCCGAACGACTGGGCGTGCGCCCGGCCAGCAGCAGTGCCGCGAATTCTGGATTGCGCGCCAGGTCGACCCGGCGCGGCGCACCGAGCAGCAGCCCCTGGAAGTCGGACAGGGCAGCTTCGGCTGGCAATGCCGCCACCGCAGAATCATCTCGCAGCGCATAGACGTTGTCGCCCAAGCCGGCGATCTTTTCCTTCAGCATTGTGCTTACGTCCATCTTTCGCACCCGGTTCTCGGCAGCATGGGAAACGCCGGTCGCCAGTGCAACCAGCAGCAATGCACTGAAGACGAATGGCGGCATGGCATGGTGTCTGGTTTCAATGGAACTTGGACATGTCGTGGAAGAGGTAGTCCAGCGCGCAATGCTTGCACCACTCGACCTTGGCAGCGGCCACGATGCCGAACATGATGCACTTGCCATCGTCGTAGCGACCGGCGCCATTGCCTTGCGCGTCGCGTTCTTCGGCCGTGGCCGGATTCAGCGCGGGCGCCGTGGCGTCGGCCGTCCAGGTCGCGCCGAACGCGCAGTGCGACCCGCTGCCGCCGCGCTGCTGGTAGAAGAACTTGTGGTCCGGGATGCCCGCCAGGCTGTCGACCCGTGCCTTCGCAAACAAGTGACCCATCTCGTGCGCGGCCACATCCTGCATGCGGGCGTCGGAACTGCTGGCTTTGACGACGCTGGCCACCGTGCCGTCCGGAGCCCAGCCGGCCCAGGGTCCGTTGGCGCCTTTCAACTCGAGCCTGACACGCACGACGTGGGTGGCGTCGATGACGCCCGCCGCCGGCGGGGTCAGATTGACCTGGTTCTTTGCTCCGCGCGTCTTCAGCACCTTGATGTTGGCCGCCGGCAGGTCGTTCGCGGCGCCGGTCGTCCAGGCGCCGGCGGCAAATGTCATCTGCTGCCATTTGGCCTGGATGGCCAGATTGCCCCCTTGCAGCGGCGGGTCGATCATGGTCAGCTTGTGTGATGGCACGGAGGTGCTGGTCAGCGTGACGTCGCGTGCGACCTTGTTCGCATTGTCAAAGTCGAAGTGCACGAAGTCTGACTGGACACCGTCGGCATCGAACTGCTCGTCGCAGACGACGATGTGGAACTTCGGTGCCTTGTCCTTGGTTTCAACGGTGAACAGATCGGTGGCCTTCTTGTCGTTGTGGGTGCCGATGCACAGCATGGCCTTGTCGCCGGCGCCGGCCTCGAACTGCCAGGCCGCCCGGTAGGGGTCGACCGTGAAGTTGCTGGCATCCATCAGCTTCTCGTTGGTGAACACCGGCTCGAGGAAGATCTTGCGCTGGCTGGTGTCGAAACCGCCCATCGCCGCCATTGCGGTGTCCTTGGGCCGCGTCACCTGGTAGAACACCTTGCGCCAGACCTGAACCGGCGTCACCGCAGCGAACTTGGGCTCGCGCTTGCCCAGGTCGGCATGGCCGTGCACGTACTTGCACAGGTGCGGGTCCTGCTCGATGTACACCGCCGGGTGGAACTTGTCCCCGCCCCAGCGCGACAGCTGCAGTTCGACCTCAGCCTCACCGTTGGCGTTGGTCACTGCGCGCAGGTGCAGCAGGCGGTTGCGTGCGGTCTTGTCGACATGCTTCAGCGCGGCTGGCACGTCCTTCCACTTCACGTCGGCGGCGCCGCTCTTGCCGTCGGTGGGGAAGTCGATGTTCCAGTTGGCGGCCTTGGTGTTGTCCTTGTCGGGCGCCAGCATGAAGCGCAGCGGGATGCCGGCCAGCTTGACACTCAGCTTGGCCTTGAACGTGATCTTGCGTCCCGGAACGTCGCCCTTCTTGTTGATGTTGATGTAGAAGCGCTTCTGCGCCTCGTCCCAGGCCTGGTGCTCGTCGGCGGCCTTGGTGTAGTTGATCTTCAGCGATTCAAACTTGACGACGCTGAAGCAGCCGAAGTCGCCGCGCGCCTTGGGCGTCTTGGCCAGGCCGCCGGCCGCACGGTCGAGTCCGAGTTCGAGCCGCGTGTCGCGCAGCGCTGCACCTGCGGTCTTGCCCTCGACCCACAGCGTCTCGGCATTGGCTTTCAGGGCACTGACCTTGAGCTTGAACGGCAAAGCCTTGAGGTCGGCGTCGACTTCCTTGCCATGCAGATCGAGTCCACCCACGGCCGACAGCGTGATCTCATAGTCGTCGGTGCCGGCCGGCCATTGGCCGGCATCGAGCTTGGACACCACCAGCTTGGCGCGCCCATGATGGCCTGCGTTCTGCTCGTGCAGTGCCCGGCCCGGGTTGATCTTGTCGGCGTCGCTGAGCACGATCTGGTCGGGCAGCACCTTGCCCTTGAGCTTGGTGTGGTAGGTGCTGACGGGCTCGGTATCGGGGTCTTCGGTCAGGTTGCTGATGGCCGGAATGTCGTGCTGGTGCACCAGCATCTTCAGCTCGACCACGCCCATCTCTTCGGTCGCCGGCGGCTTGACCTGCACATGGCCGTTGCCCGACGGGTCCATCGTCAGCTTGGCGGTGAATTTGCCGGCCGTCTTGGCGCGCAGGAACAGCTTGACCGGCCCGGCGAACAGGTCGGCACGCTTGATCTTGCCGGCCAGCGGTTGGGTGCATTTGTCGTCGGTGAAGACCTCGCAGTTGGGCGCCTCGAAGCTGGCACCCTCGGCGGTGTAGGGTGGTGCGCCGGTGCTCTCGCTGGCCGACACCTGGACATAGGTGACGTTCTCAGTCAGCAGCTTGGCCTCGCCCGCCGGCTGGTGCGCCGACAGGCCGCGGTCGAGCAGCACGACCTTGTATTCGACCTCGATCTTGGGTGTGACGACGTTCAGCAGCCACTTGAACTCAAGCCTGGCCTTGCCCAGGCCGCCGTCGGTGACCTCGGTCGAGCTGGTGTTGCGGCTGAGCGCGTCGAACAGGTCCTTGGGCACCTTGGCCGTCACCGAGTAGACGCCCAGCGCCACGCCCTTGAACGTGTGATTGCCGGTGTGCGTGACCTGTTTCAGGGTCTCGGGCCCGCTGGCGCTGATCTCGACCTCTTCGGTGACCGGCTTGCCCAGTTCGTCGAAGACCTCGACCAGCAGGTCGCCCTTGGGCTTCTCGGGTGGCGGGGGCGGAGGGGGTGGCGGTGGGGGAGGCGGCGGTGGTGGTGGTGGGGGCGGTGGAGGCGGCGGTGGCGGCGGTGGCGGCGGGGGCGCACCGCCACCCCCGGGCACCGAGCCACCCAGCGCATCGCCCGACACCACGATGCGGCCCAGTTCAACCTCGGCCGCAACCCGCTGCAACACCTGTTCATCATCCAGCCGCAGCAAATCGCCTGGATCGTTGCCATAGCGGCGCAAGGCCTCGCGCAGCGCCGACATGGCCTCGGGTTCAGCGCGATAGCTGCGCAGCCACAGCAAGATGGCGTGCGGATCCTGCCGCCGCAATGCAGAGTCGGTCTGCCGGGTCTCGTCCCAGCCGTAGAGCCAGCATTCACGGGAAGTCGACGGAATCTTGAGCATGGGCCGCAGGTTGTCAGAGGGTTTTCGACCGGTCGCGAGGGTGGCGGTTCTCAGCGGCCCCGTCAAGCCAGCCGAACCGGCAGCGCGCGCAGACCCCTAAAACGCAGGCGCTGGTCACGCCGCGGCGCGCCGGCACGCTGAAGCCGCGGGAAACGCGCCAGCAGCGCTGCGATCGCGATGCGGCCTTCGAGCCGCGCCACGTTCATGCCTGAGCAGGCGTGGGCACCTTGGCCGAACGCCAGGTGATTGTTCGGTTTGCGCGCGATGTCCAGTCGCTCGGGGTCGGCAAAGACGGTCGGGTCGCGGTTGGCCGCGCCGATGCCCAGCGTGATGAAACAACCGGCCGGCAGCACGCGGTCGCTGATCGGCACCGGTCCGGTGGCACGCCGGTTGTTCAGCTGCAGCGGGCTTTCGAAGCGCAACAGTTCTTCCACTGCCGTGGGGATCAGGCCGGGCTCTGCCACCAGCCGCTCGAGCTGGTCGCCGTGCGTCAGCAAGGCGTCGATGCCGTTGCCGATCAGATTGCTGGTGGTCTCGTGGCCGGCGTTGAGCAGGAAGATGCAGTTGTGCATCAGCTCGCGCTCGCTCAGGCAACCTTCGTCGTCGCCCTGGATCAGCCGCGTCAGTACGTCGGTGTCGGCGTCACCGGGTGACGCCCGCCGGCGTGCGATCAGATCGCCCAGATACGCCAGAAAGGCAGTCACCGCGACGTTGCCGCGCGCCAGCAGATCGGGGCCGGGTGCAGGCTCCAGCGCCGACAGGATGGCCAGCGACCAGTCACGCAAGGGGCCGCGCTCGGCATGCGGCACGTCGAGCAGGTTGCCGATCACCTCGACCGGGATCTGCGCCGCGAAGTCCTCGATCAGGTCGGGCGTCGGCCGCTTGGCCAAGCGGTCGAGCAGGCCGTCGACCAGCGCCACCAGGCCGGGCTCCATGCGCGTGACGATGCGCTGGCTGAGCGCGCCCATCAGGATGCGCCGCACGCGCGTGTGCAGCGGCGGGTCGCTGAACACCAGGCTGCTGGTGTGGTGTTCGTACAGCGGGCTGCCCGGCCCCAGCTTGGGCGCGAACTCGACCTGCTTGTCCGAGCTGACTTGCGGGCTGCGGTACACCGCCAGCACGTCTTGGTGCCGGGTCAGCAGCACGCTGTTGGCGCTTAGCGCGTGCACCGGGCTGTGCTGGCGCAGCGCGGCGTACCAGGGGTAGGGGTCGTCGATGAAACCCGGCGGCGGCGCGGCCAGGCTGAAGGCCTGCACCGTGGCGGCGTCGGGCGCGCCCCTGCTCATGGCAAGGGCCGGGCCAGGTAGACGCCTTCGCGGCCGACGATGGGTGTGCGCGTGGGCATCAGCACGGTGCAATCGGCGCACAGGGCGCGGATCTCGTCACCCCCATCGGTGGCGATCAGGTCGCCTTCCGCGAAGGTCTCGAAACCGATCAGCGGCCGTGTGAAGCGGAAGTCGGGCGTCTTCACCACCCAGGTCTGCAGCAGCTCGAAGCGCTGCTGTGGCGCCGCCGCGGCCGGCCGCGGCGCGACGAGGCCGAAGTGCGCCAGGAAGTCCAGCGTCACCTCGACCGCCAGCTCGCCGCTGGCGCGCTTGAAGTGCTGGCCACATTCGGCCACCATCGCCACGCCGTGGTGGCCTAGTGTGCCGTGCAGGCCATGGCGGATCAGCGGCGTGCCCGTGCCCTTGCCGGCCGGCATCACCAGGTGCGTGGCTGGCCGGCCGATGGCCAGGGCGGCCGCGCCGTTGCGCTCGAACTGCGGGTAGACCCAGAACGGCGACACGTCCTGGCTGGTCGAATGCAGGTCTAGGATGTGGTCGGCCGCTGCCACCACCGGGCGCAACTCGCGGGCACGCTGCAGCTCGGGGCTGTGTTCACTGCCGTCGAGCTGCTCGTCCGACCAGATGCGGTTCAGGTTGTGCACCAGTTGCCGGCTGTCGAAGGGCCGCGTGATGTCGAAGCTCTCGTAGGCAGCCACGTTGGCGAAGCTGACCGTCAGGGTGCCGATGAGCGGCCGCACGCCCTGGTCCAGCAACTGCGTGGCGGCGACCATGCCGCAGAACTCATTGCCATGCGTCAGCGCATTGATCAGCACGTGCGGCCCGGGCCGGCCCGATTCGAAGCGGTGCACGTAGGCGACGCCGATATTGCCCTGTCGGTAAGGGTCGAGGTTGCGCGGCAGCAGTTCGAAGGCGGGCAGGGCGGTGGTCATGGGGTGTCTGGGACGGTGGGTCAATCGAGCTGGATGGGTGATCCAGGCTTTCGACTTTAGCCCGTCGTCGCTACGATGCGCGGCGTCAGCAATCACAAACCAGAGGAGACGATTCATGAAACTCACGAAGAAGCCGGCGCTGCTGCTCGCGCCCTTGTTGCTGGTGGCAGCCAGCCTGGCCCAGGCGGCCTGCCTCAGCGACGCCGAGGTGGCCGCGATGTACGACGCCTACAACCAGCGCAAGCCGGCGGCCAACCCCGAGGGCCTGTCGCTGGCCGACGGCGAGTGCACGCGCGCCAAGTTCAACCGCCTGCTGCAAGCCAGCATGGGCGCGCCGGTGGGCTACAAGGCCGGGCTGACCAACCCGGCGGTGCAAAAGCGTTTTGACGCCAGTGCGCCGGTGTGGGGCACGCTGTATGGCCCGATGCTGCTGAAGAACGGCGCGGTGGTCGAAGCCGGCTTTGGGTCACGGCCGCTGTTCGAGGCCGACCTGCTGGTGCGTGTCAGCAACGTCGCCATCAATCGCGCGGCCAGCGTCGACGATGTGCTGAAGGCGATCGACCAGGTGATCCCGTTCATCGAATTGCCCGACCTGGTGGTGCAGGTGCCGGCGCCGCCCAAGCTCAACGGCGCCGGCGTCACCGCGATCAACGTCGGCGCGCGTCTGGGTGTGCTGGGTGAACCGATCGCGGTGGCCGGCCAGGCTGGCATCGGTGACGCGCTGCGCGACATGGTGGCGGTGGTCAAGGGTGACGGCGTCGAGCTCGACCGCGGCAAGGGCAGCGACGTGCTCGGCCACCCGCTGAACGCCGTGGTCTGGCTGGCCCAGGACATGGCACGCAATGGGCAGGCGATGAAGGTCGGTGACCTCATCAGCCTGGGCTCGTTTTCCAAGCTGATGCCGCCCAAGCCCGGGCTCGCGGTCGAGGTGCAGTACCAGGGCCTGCCCGGCAACCCGGTGGTCAAGGTCAGCTTCAAGTGACCTGAGCGCACTTCGGCCGGCGCAGCGGCTGCTAAGCTCGCGGCCCCATGTTCACCGGCATCGTCCAAGGCATTGCGCATGTCGCCCGGGTCAACGACCGCCCGGGCCTGCGCAGCTTCAGGCTGCAGTTTCCGCCCGGTTTTGCCGACGGTCTGGCCATCGGCGCCAGCGTGGCCGTCGATGGCACCTGCCTGACGGTGACCGCGCTGCAGGGCAGCGATGCGGCCGACTTCGACGTCATGCAGCAAAGCCTGGCGCTGACCACGCTGGCGGCCTTGCGCGAAGGCAGTCGCGTCAACGTCGAGCGCGCCGCGCGCGACGGTGCCGAGATCGGCGGTCACCCGCTGTCGGGCCATGTCGACGTGATGGCGCAGCTTGCGCAGATGCGGCGGCCCGAGAACAACTGCGTGCTGCGCATCGTGGTGCCGGCACCCTGGATGCGCTATGTGTTCGCCAAGGGCTACATCGCGGTCAACGGCGCCAGCCTGACGGTGGCCGAGGCGCAGCGTGAGCGCGACGGCAGCGGCTGGTTCGAGGTCTGGCTGATTCCCGAGACGCTGCGCATGACGACCTTCGGCGACAAGGCCGAGGGCGACGCGCTCAACCTCGAGATCGAGCGCTCGACCCAGGTCTTCGTCGACACCGTGCGCAGCGCCATCGACGAGCGCCTGGGCCCGCTGCTGCCGCTGCTCGAAGGGCTGTTGCAACAGCAGGGCAAGAGCCTGGACGAGCTGGCGGCGCCGACTACACTGCCGCGCACCTGAAGTTGCGCGAAGAAGAACAAGGAGCAGCGGCATGGCGATGTCCACAGCCAGGCGGGCGGTGATCACGGCGGTGCTCGTCGCGGTGTTCGGCGGCGCGCTGTACTTTGCGCTGCAGGGCCAGCAGCAGGCGCGCATCGGTCAGCAGCAGGCGGCCGATGCGGCCAGCACGGTGGTGCTCAAGGGCCTGATTGCGCTTGACGTCGAGACCTACTTCAAGGACGAGCGCGTCGTGCGCGCGCTGGCCGCAAAGAAGCTGCCGGTGTCGGTGCTGCGCGTGGGCAGCCGCGATATGGGCGCCAAGGTGGTGGCCGGTGCCAACCCCGACTTCTTCTTCCCGTCGGGCGTGGTCGCTGCCAACCAGATCGTCGACGCGGCGCGCAAGGCCAATCTGCCGGCCACGCAGATGGCGCCGTTCCACACACCGATGGTCATCGCGTCGTGGGAATCGATTGCCCGGATCCTGGTCACCAACGGCGTGGCCAAGGCGGTGTCGCCCAAGGTCTACGGCGTGGACATGGGCAAGCTGACCGAACTGATGCTGGCGCGCAAGCGCTGGAAGGACCTGAAAGGCGCGGCCGCCTATGACGTGGGCCGCAGCGTGCTGGTGTCGACCACCGACCTGCGGCGCAGCAATTCGGGTGCGATGTACCTGGCGCTGACCAGCCAGGCGCTGCAGGGCGACATCGTCACCGACCGCGCCACCGCGCAGCAGGTGGCGCTGAAGCTGGCCGAACTGTTCAAGCGCCAGGGCTACCAGGAAAACTACGTCGACGGCAACTTCGACGACTATGTGGCCATCGGCATCGGCAAGACGCCGATGGCCTTCATCTACGAAAACCAGCTGGTGCGCTACGCGCTGACCAAGGGCGGCGTGGGCGCCGACATGGTGCTGCTGTACCCGTTGCCCACGATCGTCAACAAGGTGGTCTTCGTGGCCATGAACGAGCGTGCCAAGCTGCTGGGCGAGGCCCTGGCCAATGACGCCGAGCTGCAGGCGATCGCGGTGGAATACGGATTTCGCATCGCCGACACCGACAAGTTCGTGGCCGCGCTCAAGCCCACCGGGCTGGCGGTCGAGCCGCGGCTGACGCAGGTGGTCGACCCGCCGTCGGCCGAGATCATGGCCGAGATGATCGATACCGTGGCCAAGGAGATGGCGCAATGAAGCTGACCCGCCGCTGGCTGTTTGCCAGCCTGTCGATGCTGCTGATGTTGATGGCCTGCAGCAAGAACGACGAGCCGCCCCCGCCACCGCCGCCAGCGCCCGTGGCCGCCGCCGAGTTCACCGTGCTGGCCACCAGCGACCTGCGCGACGTGCAGCCCCTGGAGGACATGGCGCTCAAGGCCACCGGCGTGAAGCTCAAGTTCCGCTTTGGCGGCACGATGGAGAGCACCGAGGCAGTGCTGACCGGGGAGGCCAAGTCCGCAGCCGCCTGGTTCGCCAACGCCAAGTACCTGCTGGCCAGCCCGCAGGGACAGCAGCGTGTGAAGCTGCAGGAAAAGATCATGCTGTCGCCGATCGCGGTGGGTGTCAGTGAAAGCGACGCGCGCCGCTACGGCTGGGACAAGCCCGATCTGAAGTTGACCTGGAAGGACATCGCGCAGGCCGCCAAGACGGGCAAGCTGCGCTATGCGCTGAGCAACCCGGCCACCAGCAACCAGGGTTTCATGGCCTTGATGGGTGTGGTGGCGGCAAGCGGCGGCAAGGCCGAGGCGCTGTCGGCGGACGACGTCGACCGCGGCGCGATCGCCGATTTCCTCAAGGGCTACAAGATCCCGGGCGACAACTCGACCTATCTGTCCGAGCAGTTCATCCTGCAGCAGGGGACCAAGGCCAATGCCTTCATCAACTATGAAAGCTGGCTGATGAGCCTGAACACCAGCGGCAAGCTGCGCGAGAAACTGGTGTTGATCTACCCCTTCGAAGGCGTGAGCAACGCCGACTATCCCTTCATGCTGCTGGACGACAGCCGTCGTGACGACTACCTGAAGCTGGTGGCCTACCTGAAGGGCGACGCCGCGCAGACCTGGCTGGCGCGGCAGACGCTGCGCCGGCCGATCAAGCCCGAGGTGGCGGCGCGCGTGGAAGACCTGCTGCCCAAGTCGGGCCTGCAGATCGAGCTGCCGTTCTCGCCCGACCGCGCACTGGCCGACGGCCTGATCGCAGCCTACCTGAACGAGTTCCGCACGCCGATCGCCAGCACCTTCGTGCTCGACACCAGCGGCAGCATGCAAGGCGGCGGACGGCGCCAGCAACTGGTGCAGGCGATGGGCTACATCGCCGGCGCCGACGCGTCGCTGACCGGTCGCATCGCCAAACTGACCAACCGCGAGAAGGTCTGGCTGCAGCCTTTTTCCGACGTGCCCTACGGCCTGACAGGGTTCGAGGTGCCGGCGGGCAATGCCGGCGCCAGGGGCGTGGCCGAGCAGGCTGATTCCGAAGCCAAGCAGAAGGTGCTGGCCGACGTGCGCGACTTTGCCGAGAACCTGCAGATGAAGGGCGGCACCGCGCTGTATGACGCGGTGTACAAGTCGCTGCAGCACATGCTGGCCGAACGCGCGAGGAACCCGCGCTACCAGTATTCGGTGGTTGCCTTCACCGACGGCGAGGTCAACAAGGGCCGCGACTTCGAGCAGTTCAAGCAGGATTACGCGGCGCTGCCCGAAGACGTGCGTGCGATCCCGGTGTTCTGGGTGCTGTTTGGCGAAGCCAACGAAGCGCAGCTGAAAGAGCTGGCCAAGCTGACCGGCGGGCAGGTGTTCGATGCCCGCAAGCGCAGTCTGTACAGCGTGTTCAAGGACATCAGGGCCTATCAGTAGCACGATGTTCGAACGCCTGCTTCGCATCCTGACCTCACCCGCGCACTGGTGCGCGCTGGCATTGGGCGGCGCGGTGCTGCTGCTCAAGGGCCTGGGCCTGCTGGGCACGGCAGGGCTGGGCGTGGCGCTGCTGGGTTATGCCGCGGGCTGGGTGGTCGGCGGGCTGTGGCTGGGCATTCCGTCGTGGAATGCGGCCGAATGGGAAGCGCTGGACTTCAAGGACGAAGGCGATGCGCGCGAGGCCATGGAGCGTGCACTCGACGGTGTGCGCCGCCTGACCGAATTCAACCCCGAGAACAAGATCCCGGCCAGCCTGCAGGCGCGGGTGCTGGAGCTGTGCAAGGCGCTGGACGAACTGCTGCACCAATGGGAGCGCAGCAAGGGCAACCTGTCGCTGCAGGACAGTTTTCACGCCCGCCACATCGCGATCAGCTACCTGCCCGAAGCGCTGAACACCTATCTGTCGATCCCGGCGCGCTACGCCACCACGCGGCTGCTGGACAACGGCAAGACCGCGGTCGACACCTTCAAGGAGAGCATCATCGAGCTCGAGGCCAAGGTGGGCCAGCTCGGCGACGACCTGGCCGGGCAGGACGCGCATGCCTTCCTGGTGCACAGCAAGTTCCTGAGCCAGAAGTTCACGCCGCAGGGCCTGGACGCCCCGGCACTCAACCTGCCCCCCGACCCGGAGAAGAAGTCATGAGCGACCCCAAGCCCACGGCCACCGCCACCGCAAGCTCGAGCCTGCCGCCGTTCACGCTCGAACCGCCCGAAGTCATCACCCCGGTGGCGGTCGAAGCCGCGCGCGAAGCGGTGCCGTTGAAGCCCGAGCTGGCGCAGCAGGTCGACAGCCAGGTGCTGCGCTTCATCGACGCGCTGGCCAGCGAAGACGTGCATTCCGACGCCTTCAAGCAGCGCCTGGACAGCGCCTTCGCGCTCGGCAAGGAAGAGATCAGCAATGCCTCGTCGCTGATGCAGGGCCGCTTCATGCAACGCAACTTTG
>Ga0138256_10000651_pt1 | contig 37656 bp, 34 predicted proteins | sample KNB2016incub_MG_FD_105486 | JGI IMG/M metagenome (GOLD analysis project Ga0138256, IMG submission 105486) | Active sludge microbial communities from wastewater in Klosterneuburg, Austria - KNB2014incub_MG | ecosystem: Engineered > WWTP > Activated sludge > Unclassified | place: Austria... | reverse complement strand
GTCCGTACTCAAGGCGGCGGAGATTAGTGAAGGCATCTCATAAATAGTTAGATAAACGGCCGCCATTCGTGACGGCCGTTTGTCATTCTTATTTGAATGTGCAGGCTTCGGGCACCAGTGAACGCACATTTACGCCGGAACTTCCAGGACAAAGCGCGTGCGGCCGTTTTTCTCGGTATTCCATTCAGCGACGGCCTTTATCATTGCCGCCCGTCCGCGAATACCATTTATGCCCCTGCCGTCCTTCTTTGCCATTCCGGCGGGCACGAACTGCTTTCCGTCGTTTATCACCTCGACCCGAAGCAAGCCGGCCCTTGGCAAGGTCACACTCATTTCCACCAACGCCGCGTTCGCATGCCTTTTGATATTCGTAAGAACTTCCTGACAAATTCGATAGACCTGCAACTGAGAGTTTAATGAAAGCGTAAGGTTTTCTTCGATACCTTCTTCAGCCATGAAAGTGTGCGCATCGACGGTCCTTCCGATAAGAAATTCAAGGGACGCCAGTAGGCCGACATTTTCAAGAACCGATGGGCTAAGATCTTCGCAGATCCTTCGTATTTCTGTCGAGATCGATTCGATGTCTTCACGAAATCCGCCCTCGAACAATTTCAACCGATCGCTTTTCATCATCAGATCTCTCAGGTCGGCAAGAGATTGATCGTGAAGGTCCCTGGCAATTCGCCGACGTTCGCGTTCCGCTTCGTTCGCAAGGTCCAGCCGGGCTGCGGCAAGTTCTTGATTCCTCAAAGCGATCTGCCGGCGTTCTTGAATGGCCCAAACGAGCGCTACCAAAGCAACCGCCAGCAAGGCTCCCAATGCGGTTGCGGTCCAGGGGAACGGCGTGCCAGCAATTCGAAACGTAATTATAGCGGTCCGTGATGCGTTCAACCCGCGGCCGAATGCTCTTGCCTCGATCCGGTATGTGCCCGGAGAAAGTTCCGCGGGCGAGTAAAGGGCATCACTCGATATTTTTTTATCAAGCACTTTGTCGTCGCTGTCGTAAAGTAGAAATCCATACTGAAATTCCTCGGGAAACGTCCGGCTATTTATGCCAAGGACCTCGATAAGAATCGAATTTTGCGGATATTCAAGCGGAATGACGGTTCCAAATTCACTGGCGTCATGCAGTCTTCGGCTTGCAACACGGGATATCTTGATCCCGGCGGGTGCGGGCGAGGGCGTGAATTCGGAGATGCCCCGGCTGGTGCCGACAATATAGCTTTCACCATTTTTCAAAAGTGCGAAGCACTTTTCGGATGGAAGTCCTTCTTCGGTCCCGACGTTTGCGGTTATCAGACCAAACAGCGGGTGCGGGCGGGCATGAAAAAGCCCATGCTGAAAGGTTGCGGCCCAGATCTCACCGTTTGCCACATTTACATCCCTGACCGCCGTATCTTGAATGATCGCTTCACGGGAGCCGTCCTTTAACTTGAAAAGGCCTTTCTCCGATGCCACAAATATTGCTCCGGTCTCATCGACAACTATCTTCCTGACCGCTCCCATTGCCGCACCGTCACTACCTGCAATTGGAATTGCCGCACGCCCGTCAAAGCTGTAGATACCGTCTTTGACGGTCCCGAACAATATCAGGCCGCCGGCCGTTTCTATCTCGGTAATTTCGGAGTGTTGGAATACAGCCGGAGCGTCCTTTTTGTTTAGATCGAAAATTCCGGCTCCAAACACGGCGGCAAATTCCTGACTCCCGATCGCGGCGTTCCCGCGAACGTCACCGGCAAGGAGCAACTTGCCGTCAATATCCAGCAAGCCGTTTGGCGTGCCCGCGACGATCGTTCCTTGTAAAGTTTCGGCTATCCTATAGACCGGAACTTTTGGAAATCGGTTTACCTCGGACCACGTTCCGGCGATCCTTTCAAAGATGCCGCGATTCGTGCCCGCAAGTTGTCTTCCGGATTTCGAGAAATAGACAGTGCGGACAAAGTTAGAATTCGCGTTGTCAGAAAGGGCCTGATTGAACGGGCTTGAAGGGTCGAACCGGCTTACTCCGCGGTCGGTCCCGATCCAGATCACGCCTTCGCTATCAGAGAAAACTGACCAGATCGTGTTTGAACGCAAGCTCCCGGAAGTATTTTCGAAGGTGAAATGGGCAGCCGCCTTATCGTCTATGATATGAAACAGCCCGTTCCCGTTCGTTGCTGCCCAAAGGTTGTTGTCATTTCCTGAAATCGAGGAGACGTCGCCTCGAACTTCATTCATCACCTCGGCCTTTCCGCTTGCGGAAAGACGGTAAAGCCCGGTACGGGCACCGATCCAAACGTCTTCACCTGAAGCGCGGGCCAAAGCGTTGATAAAATATGGCTTGCTGTCATGTGTGACGCCATCCATTGTCCCGTCATGAAGCTTTAATACGCCGGATCCGCCAGTTCCGGCGAAAATTTGTCCGTTGTTTTCGAATAGAGACGTAAAGGGCACGGGTTCGCCGTCTTGGCCCATACGGCCGGTCGTCGAGGTCAACTGAGTTCTCATCGAACCATCGGTTATGTAAACGGCCTTGAGTAACTTTCCGTCTGAAGTGGCCAAATGCAGATCGCCTTCATTCTTAATTGCTGTGATTTCAATGCCCTCGGTCCCGGCGATCAATTTGAGGGTATCTTCAGACCGGAAATATGCTCCGAGATTTGTTCCTACGAAAAGCATTCCATCCGGATTTGATCTTAATGATGTGACACGGCGTGCGGCGGCATCCGGAAACGCAACAGTCTGAACTCGGCGTCCGTCGAAATGTGCCAGTCCCGAGTCGGTGCCGAACCAGAGCAGCCCGTCGGTTGTTTGGGCAATTGCACGCACGGTGTCGGAAGGAAGGCCGTTGAAAAGTGTGAGCGAACCCCAACGATGTGAATTAATCGGCAATGGCTGTCGTTCAACAGGCTGTGCGAACCCTAAGGGAAGAATAAGTGACGTAACTAAAACTAGAAATGAAATGTAAATTGCTGACCGAGACAAGATCATACAGGTTCGATGCGGGTTGCCGCTACGTTCGCTTAGCCGGCGTCTCCCTGGAATAGCGGTCCCGGTCGCGTTCAAGCCAAGTCACCAGTTCCTTATCGGCGGATTCGAGTTCGTCACTGTTTATCAATCCTCTTTTCAATGCTTCAAAGAAACCGCGGGTTCGCGTGTTAAAAGCTAGTTTCTCGTATGCCTCAAATTCGGTTCCGGCCGCAAGGTCGGTGAATAGTTTTTCGTATAGGGTCGCAAGCCGGCTTTCGACGCCCCTGAGACTTAAGCTGCACTTGCGTGCGATCGCCCAATTAGAAAGCCCGAGAGCAAGATAGCGCAGTGCCTCGGCTTCAAATTCTGTTAGTAGGGGCCGCTGGAACGAGTCTTTAAATGCCGGGTCGATCATATCAGCGCCATCCTCGAGCACGGCCGCGACAAATCTCAGAAATCGCGTTTCCGGGTTGTTCTTGTGAATGAAGCCATAAGTCGGCTGAGGCTGTATCGCCTTTACTATCTTTCGGATCTCATTGATATAGATCTCGTGGGGGAACTGTGTCCAAAATATGATCCGGGCCGAAGGGAATTGCCGCCAAATAGATCGGGCGGCCTTTACGCCGGAAAGCTTTGGCATCTGAATGTCGAGTATAGCAAGTTCCGGATGATGCTCCAGTGCCAGGGAAACGGCCGTCTCACCGTCAATTGCGTCAATGATCGGTGCATGATCAGGAAACTCCTGCTGCAGAAGATCATGCAAATAGCTGCGTTGTGCTTGATTATCTTCGGCTATAAGAATGGACATTGGAGATTCACGGGATCAAAATTGCCGCGGTAAAACCAAGTGTATTCCTGGTTGTGGTGCAACGCAATGTGGGTTTCCACATGATGCGGCCGGGGTAAATGTGCCATACGATTGACGGCCGGCCCGAAAATCAGACGGACCTAAGGTGTCGGAACATATTCCCAATGCCATGGTTCGTAGAAGTAGTTGTAAAAACCGAAACGATTGGCGTTTTTAACGAGCCATTTGTATGCCGGAGTTTGAACCTGCAACAGGCGGTTGCGGTCCTTGGTCGAAACAGGTTCGCCGCCAACGTAAATATCGAGTGCCTGTCCGGTCGAATGGGCACTGAATTTGGCCAACGCGACGCGGCCTGCATTCGGGGCTTTCCGTCTCAATGCTTCCTGGTATGCAGGCGAACGATAAGCTGAAACGATGCTGAGGTACCTGTTTTCTTTAACTGGATCGCCTTTCCCTATCAATTCTTTTCTATCTTTAAGATCTTTCTCGGCGGCAGCAAACATTCTCTGATAGGCAACATAAGTACGGCGTTCCAGTTGCAGCATTCCCGGATCGCGAGTCAAGTCAAAAAACATTGCGATCGGGGCCGAAATAAGGCTGTCTTCAGAAGCCGGGGAACTTCTGCCCAGCCGCTGTCGCTGCCAAAACCCGATCAGGGCCTGAAGTGTCTCTAGTTCCAGCGTGCCGGTCGGATCGAGTGAGTTGTCTAGCTGCCACTTTGAAAGGGCCGAGGCAAATTCTTCGGAACCGGCATCGGCTTCGACGCCGATCACATGAGCTATGAGCGGAGTGTAGATCTCCCACCCCACTTGCTGTTTTCCGCCGAAAGTCCAGGAAAGCGTTCGGCTTAAGTGCAAGTTACGCATTGCCGCGGCAGGCATTGAACGTGCCGGCACAACGCGGGTCGAATCAACAGTTCGAATCACCCGGGATCGACTTTGCCCGTAAACAGCGCTGGCCGCCGTCGGGAAATAGAAGGCCAAACCAAGCAAAATAGCCAGGCGAACCATCGAAACTTTATTTACCTGCGTTATCATAGTGACCATAAATTGATGATCGGCCTGATCATTTCGTTCGCCGCGTATTGGATCTGGCTTTGTCTGAAATGCCTGGTTGAGTAGTTCGCTGTGCTAATTGCCCTTGGGCGGCAATGTCCTGTTTCGGGCGGACGAACACCAAAACATATTCGAATCCATCATATTCCTGTTTTCAAAAACTTACACAGAAAAATCGAGGCCGCCCGAGAATCAGTTCTCGGGCGGCCTCTGTCGAATAAATAAGATTGGTACTCGCGGCGGGATTCGAACCTGCGACCTCTTCCTTCGGAGGGAAGCACTCTATCCAACTGAGCTACGCGAGCATGCTGAAGGCTTTATCTCGGTTTGATCGTAATGCTCTTAATGCGGACCGCTTCGACCGGCCTTTCACCAACTTTAGGTGTTACGCCCGAGATCGTCCTGACATTGTTCATTCCGTCAATAACCTTACCAAATATAGTGTAATTCTTGTCAAATCCCGGTTCACGCTTGAGCGTGATGAAAAACTGCGAATTGGCGGAATTCTTGTCCTGGCTGCGGGCGGCCCCTAGAATGCCTGTGTCGTACGGAATGTCAGAAAACTCGGCGGTGACGTTGGGTTTGTTTGACGACCCCATGCCGTCGTTCGCAGGATCATCGTCTTTTGAATTTGGGTCGCCGCCCTGAATGACCGAGGCGTTTATTCGGTGAAATGTGGTGCCGTCATAGACGCCCTCTTTTGCAAGTGTTTTGAATTGAGCCACCATTTTGGGTGCGATGTTCGAGTAAAGCTCCATCGTGATCGTTCCATAGGCAGATCCGTTTTCCATCTCGATAACCGCAACTTCAGGGTCGGCAACCGGTTGAACGCCCGTAACTAGCCCGGTCTTGGTGTTTCGCGCCGGAGCAGACCCGCCGCATGAAAGGGCCGCGGCGGAAAGGCACGCGACGATAATGAAAATCATCAATCTCATAGTGATCAAAACGCTTTTTTGCTATCCAATAAAATCGTGACAGGCCCGTCGTTAACAAGCTCAACATCCATCATAGCCTGAAAGCGCCCAACAGCAATATTCTCGATCTGCTTTCGGGCCTCGGCTACGAAGAATTCGTAAAAGCGGTTCGCTTCTTCCGGACGGGCCGCGGAGATGTATGACGGCCGCCTGCCGCGGCGGGTGTCGCCGAAAAGCGTAAACTGCGAAACCACAAGCATACCGCCGCCCGTGTCGAGCAGCGAGAGATTCATCTTGCCGGCCTCATCGTCAAAGATACGAAGATTCAATATTTTATCAAGAACATAGAGTGCATCATCTTCGGTATCAGTTGCCGCTACACCAAGGAATAATAGAATTCCGTTTCGGATTTCACCGATCATTTCAGACTCAACAGTAACCGACGCACGCTTGACGCGTTGAACAACAGCCCGCATTACAAGCCGGTCTCTTCGATATAGACCCGGTCCATCACAACCGGCTCAAGCGGCTTGTCGTTCTGATTGCGCTGGACTGTGGCGATCTGGTCAACCACCTCTTGGCCTTCGAGCAACTTGCCAAATTTTGTGTAACTTGGCGGGAGCGGATAATCGACATGCATTATGAAAAACTGCGAGCCATTTGTGTTAGGACCGGCGTTCGCCATCGCGACCGTTCCTTTTTCATATCCGCCCGCGTAAAGGTCGGAATCGCGGTCGATCTCATCGTCAAATTTACCGCCCCATGCGGATTCGCCGCCGTAACCCTCGCCAAGAGGATCGCCGCCCTGGATCATAAAATTTGGTATCACCCGATGAAATATCACGCCGTCGTAATATCCGTTCCCGGCGTGGATGCGGAAGTTCTCGGTTGTTTTCGGAGCATCGGCCTCAAGGAGTTCAAATCTGATCTTTCCTTTGTTTGTTTCTATCACTGCAGTTCGGTTTGCCAAAATATTACCTCTTTTCGCTCAGAATAAAACGGTCAACGGCTTTTGCTACACCGCTTTCGTCGTTACTTAATGTTGTATAAAATTCCGGCCGCTCAAGCAACTTGGGGTCGGCGTTTCCCATTATGACAGGCGTGCCGGCGACATCGAGCATGCCGAGGTCGTTGAAATTATCGCCGATCGCCATCACGTTCTCGATCGTGAAACCATTAAGCCTGGCGAGCTTTTCTACTCCGACGCCTTTGGATGCGCCGGGCGGTAGAATATCGATCAGCGTAAAATCGAGATGCGGGTAAACGGTGGCCAATACGTTTACGGAATCGCGAAGTTCATCTTCTAGGACTTGCTGCATTTCGCTCATCGGTGCGCACGAGCCGGAGAACGAAATATGAATCACCTGTTCCGCCGAAATGTGTTCTTCAAGCGACGCAACACGCCGGACCGACGTTTCTGCGTCCGGCCCATGCAGCTTCTGTGACCAATAGACGTATTTCTGGAGCGGCACATTGCTGTCAGAAACGCGGTCGTAGAGCAGCATTCCGCCGCCGGTTGGATCGGTGCTGACAAGCGCGTCGCCGCCGAAACCCTTGCCGACACGAAGGATCTCGAGCGAGGTCATTCGGCCGATAAGCGAAAAATCGACCGTCTCCTCGCTGTCCGCAAATTTCAATAGCGCGCCGTTGTGAGTGACCAGCGGAGCATTCAAGCCAAGCTCCAACCCAACCGGCCGCGCATCACGAAACCGCCGCCCGGTCGCGATCGTAACCAGAACGCCGCGGTCCTCCACAGCTCGTAACGCCGCTTTGTTTTCCTCGGATACTTTGCCGCTTGAATTCAAAAGCGTACCGTCAAGATCGAGAGCGAGAAGTTTTATCATCGGAGATCACCCTCGGTTGCCCGTTTTTCCCGACGTTCACTTTCGAGCCACTGTTGATATTTGGCTTTGCCTTTTTCAAATTCGGCAGCTGACGCGTAGAACCAATGAGAACCGTCGTTGAGATCGACGTTTCGAACATAGAACAGGTAGTTGTTTGGTTCGGGGTTCAGGGCGGCGCGGATAGAACTTTCTGTGACCGAGGAAATTGGGCCGGGCGGCAAACCGATTTTTGTGCGTGTGTTATAGGGTGAATCTATCTCGAGATCGCTTTTATGGATCGTCCCATCCCATTTCCCGCGCATTTTTGCGATATAGACGTTGGTTTGGTCTATGCCGAGCGGAATGCCTTTGGCAAGTCGGTTATTGATTATACCGGCCACGATCGGACGTTCGCTTTCGACACCGGTTTCGGTTTCGATAAGTGATGCGATCGTGACGATCTCGTTTGGAGTTCGGCCGATCGCTCGAGATCGCTCAGTCCATTCAGGTTTCCAAAATTTCCTAAATTGCTCAACGGTGATACGGATAATATCGGCAGGCGTTGATCCCTTTGGAATGTTATATGTGCTTGGGTACATATAACCTTCAAGGTTTGTTGCGGAAGGAGAAATATCTCGAATAAGCGATGTGTCGTTCATCAGTGCGAGAACCTGAGCTTCATCAACCGGCGGCTGCTGAGGAAAATTTGCGGCGATCCGCTTGGCAATATCGAATCGTGTAAACCCTTCGGGTATTGTCAGCCTTAAGGTCGCGGCCTCGCCTTTTTCAAGTTCTTTCAAGACCTCGATCGGCGAGATCGGAGACTTGAATTGATATTCGCCGGCCTGCAGTTTGTCGGCGTCACCGAATGTTCGCAGATAAAACCGCGTGGCAAAAGCACCGTTGAGTACACCTTCCGCCGATAATTTTGACACGATCTGCGCCGGCGAAGATCCTTTTTCGATCACGATCGTCGTATTGGCCTTATTATGAGCAAATTGAGAATTCAATGAGTCGTAGATCCAATACGACACGGCGGCAATAATTGCTATTATAAGAAAAATCGCGGCTACAATTATTTTGAACAGATTCATGGCTCCTGCAAAGTTTAACAATAGGCCCGAAATCACGCAAAACACGATATGAAAAGGCTCTTTGTCGCGATCGACATCTCGTCAGAGGCAAGGCAGCGGGCATTAGAATATACGACCGAGTTGGCGGGTTCGTTCCCGAAGCTAAAGGTCAGATGGGTATCGCCTGAAAAGTTGCATTTGACCCTCAAATTCCTCAGGAATACGAAGGAAGAAAGCGCGGGGCCCTTAACAGCGGCCTTGTCCGCGATCGCCGCGAGACAGCATCAATTCCAGATCAGCCTGACCGGGACCGGCACCTTTCCTGACAACGCAGGATCGAGAGTTTTATGGTTGGGCGTCGCAAACATAGATGAATTGCAAAAGATAGCAAGTGAAATTGAGGCCGAATGTTTGAAATTGGGCTTTGAGAGTGAGCATAGAAACTTCAACCCGCATTTAACGATCGCGCGGATACGCGAACCGCGATCAGCAGGCGAACTTGCCGCTAAACACCTTTCCAACAACTTTGAAGCGGCTGCCTTCAAAGTAAGGGAATTGGCTCTCTACGAGAGCAGACTTCTGCCGTCGGGGCCGATCTATAACAAAATAGGTGTTTTTCCCTTGACTGCTTCGTGATCTGAATTGGGCCCATGACCGAGTTCCGCCACCCATTCCGGAGCTAACGGTTCAATTCCCGAGGGCTTCTAGGCGGCGGAAGTTCTTCTGATTTCTCGCCCGTTTCTGAAAAGACTTCCTTTATGGCGCCGATACTCGAAAGCATCGCCGAAGTTTCCGTGGGCATAAATATCACTTTGGCGTTTTGTGTTCGCGTCATGTCGCGGAGCGATTCAATGTATCGTGACGTGATCAAATACTGGGTCGTGCGTTCGGCGCTGCCGATCGATTGGCCGATCTGAGCGATCGCCTGAGCGTCGGCCGATGCAGCTTTTAATCTTGCTTGTGCGGCCCCTTCCGCCTGCAGTACCGCTGATTCTTTGTCACCTTCAGCCCGGGTAATCGCGGCCTGCTTTTCACCTTCGGCGCGTGTAATGGCCGCTTGTTTGTCGCCCTCAGCCTGAAGGATGAGAGCACGGCGATTTCGTTCGGCGGTCATCTGTTTTTCCATCGTGATCCGCACGTCTTCAGGCGGATTGATGTTCTTTACATCGACACGGGTAACCTTTACGCCCCATTTGTCTGTCGCCTCATCAAGGATAATTCTGAGTTTGGCATTGATCTGATCCCGCGACGACAAGGTATGGTCAAGGTCCATTTCGCCCATCACCGAGCGCATGCCGGTGATCGTTAATTGAACGATCGCACCAACCAGGTCTGCTACTTCGTAAACAGCCTTCATTGGGTCGGTTACCTGCCAATAGACAACTGAATCGACATTGATCGTTACGTTGTCCCTGGTAATTACCGGCTGCGGCGGCATATCGATATACTGTTCACGCAGGTCTATCGAAGTAGTGCCAGGCCGCACATTCGACCAATAGACAGCCCTCGGTGATTCAAAAAAAGGGACGATAATGTTCAGGCCGCTTGCCGCAACGCGATGGAAACGGCCAAGCCGTTCGATCAGCAGCACACTCGACTGCGGAACGATCTTTATAGTTTTCCATGCAACCGTTAGCAAGGCTATTCCAAGAAATAATAAGAACAGTAGCCCAACACCGCCAATAATCCCTTCCATTTAAAACCTCCCATGAAATGTGACCTCAATATAGCCTATTTTTGCTTCAAAGGCGATTGGCCTGCGTTCAACAATATCTAAAAAAAGGATAGAGGATGACACGAATTTCTGATCTTGTCCGCGTATCCAGGTGTAACAGATCAAGTGGTATAGCAAATTGTCTATGTTCGATCTGATATTTTGACAGTCGGGCCGGCACCGGACAGTCTGAGTTTTCATTCGATAATCCGCACACGTTTACCCATCAGTAACTTCTTGTCACGATCCAAAACAGGTCCGGTGCCGATCTGAACATCGGGCCAAGTTCGTTCTCCATTGTTTTTGTCATATAATTCCGATACTTATGACCGTAAAAATATCCGATATTGAGACCGCCGGACAACGGCTTCAAGGCATTATCAACCCGACACCGACGATCTCGGATGGCCGGATGGAAGAGGTAATAGGGGCACCGGCATTGCTGAAGGCCGAAAGTTTGCAGCGGGGCGGGTCGTTCAAGGTCCGCGGCGCATACAATAAGATCTCGCAGTTGACCGATGAAGAAAAGAGCAGGGGCGTGATCGCCGCCTCGGCGGGCAATCACGCTCAGGGTGTTGCACTCGCGGCCAGGCTGACCGGGATCAAATCTACGATCGTGCTGCCGGAATTTGCGCCGCTCACAAAGGTGATCGCCACTAAAAGTTACGGGGCAAAGGTGATCCTAAAGGGCGGAAGTTTTGATGAGGCAGTAGCGTATTCCAAAGAGCTTCAGGCCGAAAATGGCTATACGTACGTTCACGCATTCGAGGATGAACTAGTGATCGCCGGCCAGGGTACGATCGGGGCCGAGATCGCCCGGGAACATCCCGAAGTTAGCCTTGTCGTAGTTCCTATCGGCGGCGGAGGAATTATTTCCGGTATCGCGATCGCAGTAAAAGAATTGATGCCGAATGTCCGTGTGGTTGGAGTTCAGGCGGAAAATGTTTCCGCGGTCATACCTTCGCTTGCGGCCGGCAAGCCGCTCGAGGTTCAGAACCCGCAGCCGACGATCGCGGACGGGATCGCTGTCAAACGTCCCGGTGAATTAACGCTTCCGATCATTCGCGATCTGGTGGATGAGATCGTTGAAGTGAACGAGGAAGAAATTGCCCGGGGGATCTTTCACTGCGTACAAAACACCCGCCTAGTAGTTGAAGGTGCCGGTGCCGCCGGTGTCGGAGCATTGTTGGCGGGCAAGGTCGATGTCAAGCCGACAGACACGGTCTGTGCTATCTTGTGCGGCGGCAATATCGATGCAAATCTGCTGAATCGGATCCTCGAACAGGTGCTCGTCAGGCAAGGCCGTTACGTAATAATGAAAGTACTTGTTCTCGATCGGCCGGGCATGCTGGCAGGCCTTTTGAACTGCGTTGCCGAAACAGGTGCAAATGTCGTCGAAGTTTCGCACCAAAGGGCTATTTGGCTGGCTCCGCTAGGCCGAGTTGGTATTGAGATGATCTTAGAAGTACGGGACCAGGAACACGGCCAGTCTGTTTATGTCCACCTGACTGAAGCCGGATATCATGTCGAGCGTGAAGGCAGCGGCGATTGGGAATAACGGGCCGGCGGCTAACTTAAAGTGCGCCGCCGTTCATCAATATAACTGTTTCAAGGGCGCTTCGCTGTTCTCTGGTCATATCCGTAAACTGTACTCCGAAGCCGATCCCGTTGTGGACATATGCAACGGTCCCGGGAATTTCAACGATCCCGGAATTTGGAAGAAGGAATTTCAATCCGACCGGATCTTCGGCGTTTATCGCTACTATTGTATCGACATAACAGCCGCCTACGCTGAGGTCAGCGACCCTAACCTCTCTCCTGCCGGATGTGCAGTCGAGAATTACCGAAATCGGTACCGAAACTCTTGAATGCTGCCTTTCGATCGTCGTTTGCATAATCAGCGACCCCGCAATTTAGCGATAGATGTTCGGGCAATTTAAAAGCCCGCCTCATTTCGTTGTCACTGAAGTAAATACTTAATCCGGCAAGAATTTTACAATTATCTCGGTTGAAGGCCTTCCGTATAAAGTTCCCGGTAAATGCGATAGTTGTTCATTACCTTGAAAACATAGTTTTTCGTTTCGGCAAAGCCGATCTCGGCGGCAAAGACGCCAGGATCCTTAGGTTTTGTCCTGTTCAACCAACGGGCGGCATTATCTTCGCCCCCGTTATAGCTTGCCGCTATCGCTTCGTACATTCCGCCGAATTCATTTTTTAATTCGGCGATATAAACGGCACCGATGGCTATATTTGCGGCAGGGCTGTATAGATCGTCAGGTGTCAAATTCGAATAACCTGCCTTGCGGTTATATTTGACGGCGGTATCGAAAACCAACTGTAAAAGGCCGCGTGCACCGGCGGGCGATTTGGCTGATGCCCTAAAGCTGCTTTCCTGCTTCATTATCGCAAGCATGAATCGCGGATCGATCTTATTCTTTCCGGCTTCCCGCAAAAGCTCTTGTCGATAGGGTGCCGGAAAATCGGCTGAGCGCCGGCCGCGGACCGACGCCGTTGGCTTAACCCCGGATGAAGACCCTTTTTCAGCGGCCAAACCTCCAAAATACGAAGAGTCGCCCTGCGTTACCGAACTATATGCCTCAAGTGATTCTGTCTTTTTGCCTGATCGTTCTAGTGAGAGAGCTTTTAGGTATCTGATCTCGTCGGCGCTTGCCATCGAGCCGGCAAAAGACTTCCCCGATAATAATGTTTCGGCTGAATTAACGGCCGCCGGCCAATTTTCCCGATAGATTTCCATTCTCAAGCGGGCTTGTAATGCATTAACTTCCGCCGGCTTGCCACGAAATTCAGAGACGGTACGGTCAACCCATTTGTTTGCATCTTCATATCGGCCAGCCTCACGATATGCATCGATCGTGTTCAGATAGGCCGATTCGATCCGTTCACCTTTCGGAAACATCGTTATGTATTGTTCATAGGTTCGAGCTGCATCGAGATTCTTGCCCATTCGCACATACGACGCACCTTTAAAGGCCAGGCCTTCTCTGCCTTCCTTGGTCCGAAGGTGGTCTTTAAGAAGCCTATCGAACCAAACAACCGCCTGAGCATAGTCACGCTCCCACATAAACGAGCGGGCCGCGCCGAACAATGCCTTTGGAATACCGGGGTCATCCGGAAACCGGTCAAATACCTTTTGCCAATGTTCGCGGGCCTGCGGGAACATTCGGTTTGCGGAGTATGATTCAGCCCGTGCGAGGTGTTCGGACGCGGTCAAGTCTGGAATTGAGCCGGTCGCCTCTCGTGCGGCCCGGTCGGCATCGATCGCCCGTCTGAGAGCTGCATCAGACGTTTGCGCGGGGATATTTATGGCAAATGCCAAGATCAGGGCTGTAAAAGGGAATAGTTTCATATCTTTACTTCAGGAAGGATTTCGGCTGATTCCAGATTAGCCGAAACTTAGACTGCGAGGCAATCTGAAAGTTTGCCTGCTTTTAGAATTCGAGGTGATATGAGGGCTTTAGCTCAGAATGGCGTCGCCGTGATAGAATCGCACTTTTGGCGGCGGCCCGATCCCTCACTCACGATCTGAGTGTTCATGCTGTCTGCCGCATCCAATTGGAGTAAAACAATGAAGATTGCACTAAACGGCGCGACCACGATGCACGCCGATCTTGTTACCGATATAATGGCCGCCTCGGCCGCCGGTTTTGACCTTCTGGAAATATGGTCCGCTAAGCTTTATGAATATCTTAAGCAGAATTCGCCCGCTGATCTGAAGTCGGCATTGGCTGTCGCCGGAATCGAACCATATTCAATAAATTCGATCGAACATATTACCTTTCGCAGCCCTGAAGATCATGCAGAAATAAGGGCCGAATGCGAAAAACTATCTAAGATCGCAAGTGAGATCGGGTGTCCGTATATCGTGGTTGTTCCGGGCCTGATGCCCGAGAACGGCACAAAGGAGCAGGTCATTGAGGAATCGGTCCGGGTTTTGAATGAACTCGCGGATATTTCAGAGCCGTTTGGGGTTTCGTTGGCCTTCGAGTTTTTGGGCCAGGCCGATTGTTCGGTCCAGACACTGGATCTTTGCAACGAGATTGTTGAGGCGGTCGGGCGTGAAAGTGTCGGTAATGTTATCGATACTTTCCATTTTTACGCGGGCAACTCAACATTTGAGGCAATTGATTCAATGCATCCTGAAAAGCTGTTCATCTTTCACATTAATGACGCCGAGAATCTGCCAAAGGAAGAGTTAACTGATGCCCATCGATTATATCCAGGTACCGGAATTCTCCCGATAGCGGAAATCAAAGAACATTTTGACAAAATTGGCTACGGCCGGATGGTCAGTATCGAAATATTCCGGCCGGAATATTGGGACCAGGACCCGTTCGACGTTGCCCGAAAAGCAAAAACCGCAACCGAGCAGGTGCTTGGGCTTGGCCAATACGCTGCCGGCGGCAGTTGGTAAGGGCATTTTCAGAAATGATCTGTCGTCTCAAATTTTCGATCTACTTACGGCTGATGACAGAATAGGAGATGATCGCAGTTTTTTGAATTAATCTATTGAGTATGGACAAAGTTAGGATCGGTATCGTCGGCACCGGCTTCATAGGCAATGTACACGGGCGGATCTATTCACGAGACGAACGGGCGGAGGTTTCAGCGCTCTACGATATTATTCCCGAACGTGCCGAGCGAACGGCAAGATCGATCGGCGGTCGTGTTTGTTCATCTCGTGAAGAACTCTTCGATAGTTGCGACGCGGTGCTGGTTTGCGCTCCGAATAAGACGCACAAAGATATTGCACTCGATGCCATCGCTCACGGAAAGCACGTCTTTTGCGAAAAACCATTTTCTATCGGTATCGACGACGCCTCGGAACTTCGGTCCGCCGCAAACGCTTCCGCCGGCATTTTCCAGGTCGGGCACAATCGACGTTTTGCTCCGGTCTATGCAATGCTTAAAACGCTTTTGTCGGAAGACCGCGCACATTCCGCACACATCAAGATGAATCGCGGCGAGCTTCAGAATCCGGTCTGGACGGGCGATGTGAACGTGACGGGCGGGTTCTTGTATGAAACGACGATCCATCTTTTTGATATGGCCCGATTTCAGTTTGGGGAGGTCGAGGAACTCACCGCTTACGGTTCGCAGCATGAGTATCCGGAATTGGATGAATTCTCGATAATTTTCAAATTCAAGAGCGGGTTTCACTGTACTTTCGCTTCGTCTTCCGATGCGAGCTGGCATTTTCCTTTCGAACGGATCGAGACATTTTGCCATCATAGAACCATCATGACCGAGGAAATGGAGCGGCTGCTCGATTCGCGCGGAACAGATGCGAATTTCGAGACCCATTCATTTCATATGACCGAGAAAGAAGAACGTTGGGGCTATGTTCAGGAAGACCGGGTGTTTATCGATTCGATCCTTGAAGGAAAAACGCCGCCGGTTACGGCTGACGACGGGTTTAAGTCGGTCGAATTGGTCGAGTCGGTATATAAAGCAATAAGTTCCGGCGAACGGGTCCGGTTTTGAGGCCTCGAAAACCAGTTCAGGAACTTTCTTAGGTAAGATTCGTAACTACGCGTTGTGAAACGGATCGGTGAGAGAATCGGAATTATGGTCCAATGTCAAAAGTGTGGCCAGGGAAATGCCGAGCAGAGCCAGTTTTGCCGCTTTTGCGGCGACCGGCTAACCGGGAATGTTCATCCGGCCCAACCCTTGCCGCAAAATGATTTTCAATCTGCGCCTCCGCGGCCCTACGCCTGGAAAACCGACGAGTATCAAACGCAAAGTGACCGACGCATAAGGCCGTCAACTCAAGGTCAATATAGCCACCAGGCATACGATGCTCCTGGGGCCGCACCGCTCGCATATACTGGCCACGGCAACATGATCGGCGTTTATAGGTGTCCGAATTGCGGAACCTCGGCCCTGCCCGTAATCGAACGCCGCATATCTACTGCCGGATGGATCGTTTTTTCGCTTTTGCTTGTATTTACCTTCATTTTCTTTTGGATCGGCTTACTGATGAAGCAAGATGTCAGGGTCTGTCCGGTTTGCCGGGTCACACTTAACTGACATCATTGCTAACGATAATAATAGCCTTTCGGATGTTCGATCTTTACCTCCGGGTTTGTGCTCACAACTTCAACCCGATGATAGCCTTTCTTCATATGGGTCGATAAATATGAAAGCAGGAACTGGCGGTTCAACAGTATCCTTAACTCCCTAAAGAAGGGAAGAAAGCTGACCGGAGAAAGCGACCCCTGAAAGAACGCACGTCCGCCTGTTTCCTCGGATAACTTCATTAATGATCCCTGGCCGTTTAACACAAGCGAAGAATTTCCGTTTTCGGTCAAGCTTGCAGGTGTGTAGATTGAAAAGACCGCAACGGAACGCCGCTGAGCTCTAAGTATCGCCCTGTCCAGATCGACACTTAATCCCGGCGTCGAACCGGATATTCCTTGCGAAGCGTCAAGGCCGTCCGAGACCATCAGAATGGCCCGCCGGCCCGCCGGCAGAGCGTCAAATCGGTCAAGTGCATCTATTACGCTGTCATACGGACTTCGCGGGGCCGAATTGGCTGTGGACGAAACGATACGAAATGATGATGCCGCGGCTTCAAGATCGTCTGTAAACCGTTGACGGACCTGTAGGTTTCCGCCGCGCATATACGCGACCATTACCCGCGAGCCTCTCGGCAGTTCACGAATAAATTTGGCCAGGTCCCTGAGTTGAAGATTAAAGTTGGAAACCAGGTCCTCCTGGATCAGGACCGCAAGCGACAAAGGGGCATCTGTAACGCTTCGGATCGAAAGGATCGCTTGTTCCTCGCGGTCTTCCCGTACGATAAGCCTATCGGCTTGAACGAACTCGGACATCTGCCCTTCTTTGAGTTCTTGTTTCGTGAAGATCGAGATCGGTATCGAAACCGTCCGGACCTTTTGTTTCTGTCCGCTGCTTTCAGGCTGCGAGATACTATACGGTACTGCGGCAATGCACGCTGCCCACAAGACCAGTGCCGGGATCAGGAGTTTTTTCACCATAAGATCGAAAGGTTCCGGAAACTTTTTACGTACTTAATGCATTACATACTACGGGTTAGGTTTTGTGATGCCTCTAGATTGAATTAAGTTTGCACTGTTTGTAAAGTAAAGATGCCGATGGACAGTTCGATCTCAAAATATCAGGTCACCGATCGTGAACTTGCTCGCGGGCGCAACCTGAAGATTGCGGCATGGACCGCTCCAATTTTGCTCACGGGAATACCGGCGGTCGCCTTTACTGCCCTTGCCTTCATTTTCGGAGCAACACCGCCAGCGGCATTTACGTTATTTTTTCTCGGATTGGTTGCAACTGCCATTGGTTTTGTCGTCGGCCTCGGCTTGTCCGGTTTTTTTGCATTTCGGCATTCAAGTTGGAGAAAAGAAATGCGCGAAAAGATCGCGGCCGACGGCATACGGGCAGAAGAGATCGAGTGGTTCATGCACGAATTGAGATCCGGTGAAAAACGGGCCCTCAAGGAGATCACAAATGCCGACGTTCTGCTTGCTGACGCGTACCGTGAGACGCTTGCTTCACGGTTGACAGCAACGCGGATCGTAAAGTCATCAAGATCGGAACTATCGCGGGCCCATCGCAGAAAGGCCAAGCTAAAACAATTTAAGACCGGGCGGGCGGTTGAATTTATCGAACAGATCGAAAAAGACGCGACAAAGATCAATTCGATCAACGATGAGGCTCGGCAAATGCTTGCCGAGTCCGAGGCCCGTCTGCAAATGATCGAGGCTGCCGCAGTGCGGGGCCGGAGTTTGGCAGATTCTGAGCTTGCGTTAAAGAAGTTGTCGTCGCGTTCGCGCGATCTGCCGCTTGCGCTTGAGGAAGTAAGACGAACAGAAGAGTTTGCCCGTGAAATTGAGAACGAGCTCTCAGAAGAAACAAAAAACACCGACGGTTAAACGAAAGTGTTGAGGCATCGACCGGACTTGAAAAACAAAAAGGCGAGAGATACCGCGGCGGCCGTTCCAATGCATGAATTGAACCTGCTTATAACAGGTGGGCGGCGATCTGCCCTTTGCAGGACATCATAGCCATTCCCTATGGCGGTCATTCAACGTGGAAGACCGCACCGGGATCGGCGTTAGCCTCCCTCAATTCAAGTGTTGGCTCAATTATGATTGCATCGGGTGACGAACCCCGCAGTAAATTCCTTCGCCGTCTCTGATTATACCACGCCACAAGCCCGGAAAACAGTCAAATTTAAATGAACCCGGTTCAAAAAGAAATGCCCGGACGCTCCGGGCATTTCGTTCATTCTAACCCTCGGTATGTTTTCCAACGGCTATTGCTCCATCTCAAATTCCTGTTGCGGAAGGTCCTTGTGCTTTAGCACACGGTCAAGCAGTTCAGTACATTCTGCACTCCGCGCCGCCAGTTGGGAATCAAGCTGTGACTGTACGTCCTTTGCCTGATGATATTCATCGGCAATATGCAGCGCAGCAAGGATCGCAACTTTGAGCGAGTCAACGGTTAATGTGCCTGATGAGATATTGCGCATTTTTCCATCGACGTATTGCGCCAAAGTAAGTATGTAGTCGTTGTCACCGTCGGAACGGATGCTGTAAGTCTGATTGTAGATCTCGACCTGGACCGACTGTTCGGTTTTGTCGCCGTTGCGTTTAGCACTCATCATAACCGATCATCTCCCAACGGCTTCGGCAACCTCTGCGTCGATCATCGTCATAGCGTCCAGCATTGCCTCGACCTTAAGCTGGATCGCGTCCCGTTCCGAAAGCAGGTCTTCAATCTTTCCGGCAAGCCGCGCGTTCTCGGATGCGACAGTTGCCGCTTCTCGTTTTAGTTCGGCGCACTCACGCTCAACCTTTTCTTTTTCCTCTCTGAGCTTTTTGGCGAATTCGATCGTAAGGTAAATTTTATCTTCGAGATGGGAGAACTTCTCCATCCCAGTTAAGCCGTTCATCAATCGTGCTCCGTTTATGAAGTTATTATTGCAATGTGCAATCGATTATGTGAAGTTTTTCAAAAAACTTCAAGTAATTTGAAAACGTTTTTATATTCTGGGCGAAATTCCCAACGAATTGTTCAGAGCCGCAAGGATCGAGCTGTGAACTTTTCCTACTTCATCTTCGACAAGAGTTCTCTCGTCGCTTCTATATTCGAGCCGGACCGTCAGGGAACGCTTGTCCGGATCGACGCCTTTACCTTCGAAAACATCCACAAATCCAATATTGCGGCATATTTCGGCTCCGTGATCGATCACGGCTGAACGAATATCGTCAAAGGTCGTTTTCCGGTCAATGATGAACGAAACATCGCGAACGACAGATGGAAATCGCGGAAGCGGGCGATAGAACGCAGCCGACGGGTTCCTCGTCAGAACCGCATCGAGATCGATCTCAGCAAAATATACCGGGCCCCGAAATTTATATTGCGATGAAAGGGGTTCGTTCAAGCGACCGATAGTTCCGATCTTGCCGCCGTCGATAAGTATCGCGGCGGATTGTCCCGGCCGCAAATGTGCCGAGTCTTCGGCTCGAAACTCGACCGATGGAAAGCCGACCGTTTCAAGAGCGGCCTCAACCGCGCCCTTGGCGTCGAAAAAGTCCAGTTGCCTGGCCGGTTCGAGATGCTTCTGGAAAGTTTCGCCGCCTGTCACGGCAATCGCAAATAATTCACGTTCCTTTGGAAGCCCGCTCTCGCAAGACTCCGCTGCAAATGCCTTTCCAATCTCGAAAAGCTTTAGATCCCGGCGCTGATGGTTAAGGTTGAAACGGACCACTTCGAGCAAGCCCGGAATAAGCGACGGCCTCATCCTGATCGAGCCTTCGATCACCGAATCGCGTAAGGTAACGAATTGTTCGGATGAATGTTCATCGATAAGGCCTTGAACTGATTCGATCTTCTCGTCAAATGTTGTATCAATAAAACTGTAGGTGATCGCTTCGTCAAAGCCGATGTCAACAAGTTTTTGGCGAAGCAGCTTTTTGCGAACCTCGGATGCCTGATATTCGCCAGCGGCGAAAGCAGCCGGCAGATCTTCAGCTATATTTTCATATCCGTCATGGCGGGCGATTTCTTCGACAAGGTCCTCTTCGATCAAAATATCATGACGCCACGAAGGTGAAGTGTAAATACGTCCCTCGCCATCTTCAATTGCCTGACTCGCAATGCCGAGGCCGGTCAATATTTGAATGCATTCCTCTTCAGGTACGATCAATCCGGTCAACCTGGTCAACGCCGCCGCAATATTCACCGAACGAATTTCTATCACACGCAAAGGTTTAGGATAAACATCGATAAACTCTTCTATTCGACCGCCGGCAAGTTCGACTATCAAATTTGCGGCCCGATCTGACGCAGCCGTCAGATTATTAATGTCAACGCCCCGTTCAAAGCGATAGCTCGCCTCGGTTTGAAGCCTCAGTTTTCGCGAAGTTTGGCGAATGCTCGATCGGTCGAAATAGGCTACCTCGAGAAGCACGTCAACCGTGTCATCGCCGATACTTGACTCCAACCCGCCCATCACGCCCCCAACGGCGACGGGCTTTTCCGCATCACAGATCATCAGCATTGACTCATCGAGTTTCCGCTCAACCTCGTCGAGCGTCGTAATCGTTTCACCCGTTTTCGCCCGCCTGACAACGATGCGTTTTTCGGCCAGCTTATCCAGATCGAAGGCATGCATTGGCTGTCCAAGTTCGAGCATTACGTAATTCGTAACGTCAGCGACATTATTGATCGACCGCTCACCGACCGACTCCAACCGTTTTACCAGCCACTCCGGCGAAGGCCCGATCTTTACGCCGCGAATAATCCGGGCCGTGAACCGATAGCAAAGCTCGGGATCCTCGATCCTCACCACATCGGGCGCCAGTAAAGCCGGAAACGGCACCGCTTCCGCCTCTTCTTCGCGGCCCTTCGGCTTTGCGGGAAAAGCTTTCCCGGTTATTACATGAAGCTCCCGAACAACCCCAAGATGTGAAAGACAATCCGGGCGGTTCGAGGTCAGGTCGATATCAAAAACGTGATCATCGCCAAACGCGTGAATTCCTTCGACAGCCAGCCCAACACGCGTTAACGCAGCGGCCGTCTCCTCCGCAGAAAGGTCGATGTCAATGAGGTCATTTAACCAGTTGTAGCTGATGTTCATATTCAATAATGTGAGTTGGGCGATCAGCCGCGATCATCGGCAAATCGGTACTAATCATAACAAAATATTGGGCCTTACGGTAAACGCACCTTATTTGCCGACGTTGATAATTCCAATTGGTGTAATTCGCGTGACCAATAAATTAATTAACATCAATTTAATTGACACTACGGTTTTCAGACTTGATAATATTTACTATAAAGCTGTTTTGCGCCCCCAAAGCCAGCCTATTCTTTCCGAATTCCGGAGGACTAATTTTGTGAAAAAGTTTTGGATTGTCGCGATACTTTCGTGCGTTGTTATTGCGGGTGCGGGTGCTCTGATAACGAGCATAGCTAACGCTCAAACGGCGTGTCCGTGCAGTGTATTCGGCCCGGCTTCGGTTCCGGCACTTGAGAATGCAAACGATCCTGCCGCGGTCACGCTGGGCATGCGTTTTCGCTCTGACGTTGACGGATATATTACCGGCGTCCGGTTTTATAAGGGCAGCCTGAACACGGGCGTTCATACCGGTGTTCTTTGGACAAACACCGGGACAAGCCTCGCAAGTGTGACCTTTGCAAGCGAATCTGCTTCCGGATGGCAGCAGGCCGATTTTGGAAATCCGGTTGCGATCACCGCGAATACGACATACGTCATTTCTTATCACACGACCTCCGGCTATTATTCTTTTACAGGTCAGGGATTTGCCGCAAGCGTGGATAACGCACCCTTGCATGGGCTTGCAGATGGCTTGGACGGTTCGAACGGGCTTTTCAGATATGGTTCGACAGCGAGCTTTCCTGACCAATCATTCAATGCAGCAAATTACTGGGTCGATGTCGTTTTCAGCGAAACGATCGCGCCCGACACAACTCCGCCGACCGTAGTTTCGACATCGCCGGCCGCTAACGGTTCGAATTTCCCGACCAGCAGCAACATTACCGCGACATTCAGCGAGAATATCGACGCCTCGACGGCCACATCGGCAACATTCGAACTTCGTGACGCGGCCAATAACCTTGTTCCGGCAGCAGTCTCGGCTGGCGGATCGGCCGTAGTACTGAATCCGAACTCTCCGTTGGACCCGCAATCGACCTACACTGCCAATTTGAAGGGCGGAGCGGCCGACCCGCGGATCAAAGACATCGCGGGCAACCCACTTGCCGCTGATCATTCATGGTCATTTACGACCGGAGCCCCGGGACCGGAACAGGGGCCGGGCGGGCCGATATTGGTCGTTGCATCGTCCGCAAACCAATTCAGCTGGTATTACGCGGAAATTCTTCGGGCCGAGGGCTATAACGAGTTTACAACGCGAGATCTATCAACTGTCACTCCGCAGTTACTCGCAAGTTACGACGTGGTTATCGTCGGCGATCTGAGCCTGACCGCGGACCAAGTAACGACATTTTCCGATTGGGCGAATGCCGGCGGAAACCTGATCCTTATGAGCCCGGACAAGCAGCTTGCCGGGTTGATCGGTGTCACGGACCAGAATGCGACACTTGCCGATCGATATCTTCTCGTCAACACCGCGTCAGGGCCTGGTGCGGGCATAGTTGGACAAACGATCCAGTATCACGGGCCGGCCGACCTCTACACATTGAATGGAGCGACAAGCGTCGCGAACATTTATTCCGATGCGGCAACGGCCACCGCCAACCCGGCGGTAACCATAAGGAATCTCGGCGTCAACGGCGGCCAGGTCGCGGCCTTCACCTACGATCTAGCACGGTCCGTTGTTTACACGCGGCAGGGAAATCCGGCATGGGCCGGCCAGGAACGCGACAATGACGGCTCAGGGATCATTCGTTCGGACGACCTGTTTTTTGGAGCGTCGCCAACCGACCCGCAGCCGGACTATGTTGATCTCAACAAGGTTGCGATCCCGCAGGCCGAGGAACAACAGCGTCTGTTGGGAAATCTGATCACGCAGATGAACCTCGACAAAAAGCCTCTTCCTCATTTTTGGTATATGCCGGACGATCGAAAGGCGGTAATTGTCCATGCTCTTGATGACCATGCGACGGCAAATGCTACGAAAGACACATTTGACGCGCTGAATGCCGCAAGCCCCGCAAATTGTTCGGTCAATGATTGGGATTGCTACCGGGCCACGTCGTGGCTATATACACAGCCATCGGTCTTCACGAACGAACAGGCAGTTGCATATCACCAGCAGGGACACGATATCGGAATTCACATCAACTCAGGCTGCTCAAACTTTACGAGCACGACTCAACTCGATGCATCGTTCGCTAATGAGCTGAGCGGTTTCCAGGCGGCTTATCCGGGCCTGCCGGCACAACGCGGCAACCGCACACACTGCATTCCCTGGAGCGATTGGGATTCCGAGGCGATCGTTGAAGCGAATCACGGTATTCGCTACGACATGAACTATTACTATTGGCCCGGTTCATGGGTGCAAAATCGGCCGGGATACTTCACCGGCGCCGGCCTGCCGCAGCGGTTCGCCCGGCTTGACGGCACGATGATCGACGTTTATCAGGCACCGAGCCAGGTGGTGAACGAGAACGGCCAGAGCTATCCCGAAGCGACCAACGCAATGCTCGACAAGGCCCTGGGACCCGAAGGCTATTACGGCGTACTTGGGACCCACGACGACTTCAGCGGCGGCAATGGTTTTTTGAACGGGATAATTGGCTCGGCCCAATCGCGCGGCGTAGCGATAGTCAGTGCGGAGCAAATGCTGACCTGGCTGGACGCAAGGAATGCCTCAAGTTTTAGCAATATTGCCTGGGCTGGAAACTCGACACTTTCTTTCAACGTAAATGCGGCTGTTGGGGCCAATAATCTTTCGGCTGTGGTGCCTATGCAGTCGGCGGTCGGCACACTGCAGACGATAACACGCGGCGGCAGCAATATAGCCTTTACGACGCAGACGATCAAAGGAATTTCCTATGCATTCTTTGCGGCGCCAAGTGGAAGCTATGTAGCGACGTACAGCGTTCCGGCACCGGAACGGTTCACGGTATTCCAGCCTGACTCGACTCCCGCGACGTTGACCGATTCGGACACAGCGGCCGTCGAGTTGGGAATGAAGTTTCGTTCCGACCTTGCCGGAACGGTAACGGGCGTAAGGTTTTACAAAGGCCCGCAGAACACCGGCACGCACGTCGGCAGCCTCTGGAGCCGGACCGGAACGCTTCTTGGCCGCGTGACCTTTGCGAACGAGACCGCGAGCGGTTGGCAGGAAGCGGTCTTCTCGGCCCCGATAACGATCGCGGCCAACACCACGTACGTCATTTCGTATCGTGCGCCGAATAGCAGATATTCGGTCAACGAGAATTTCTTTGCATCATCGGGTACGGATAACGGACCGCTTCACGGCTTGAGGGCCGGCGTTGACGGGGCGAATGGAGTTTACCGCTACACTGCCTCTAGCTTGTTCCCGAATCAATCGTACAATGCTTCGAATTATTGGGTTGACGTGGTCTTTTCGCCGACCGCTCCTGATACTTCGGCCCCGACGGCCCCGTCAAACCTGACGGCGAATGCGGTTTCTGCAACGCAGATAAACCTTTCATGGACGGCAAGTTCCGACAATGTCGGTGTCGCTAAATATCAGGTATTCCGCGACGGCGGCGCGACACCGATCGCCGAACCAACGACTACATCGTTTACTGACGCTGTATTGCCGGCGACAACTTACAGCTATACCGTAAAAGCCGTGGACGCCGCCGGCAACATTAGTGCCGCTTCGAATACTGCGACGGCAACGACTCCCGCGGCACCGACAAGCTACTCGCTCTTCTCGGCATCGTCGGTTCCGGCGGCTCCGAGCGATCCGGATACTGCCGCAGTTGAACTCGGCGTCAAGTTCACGAGCAGCCAGAATGGTTCGATCACGGGTATCCGCTTTTACAAGGGTGCCGGGAATACGGGAACGCATATTGGGAAGTTGTGGTCGAGCACCGGAACGTTGTTGGCAAGCGCCACCTTTACGGGCGAAACGGCTTCGGGTTGGCAGCAGGTAAACTTTGCATCGCCGGTTGCGGTCACGGCGGGGACGATCTATGTTGCGTCCTACCTTGCGCCGAACGGTAGATACGCGGGCGACGTGAACTTCTTCACGAATTCCGTAACAAACGGTCCGCTGACGGCTCCGTCGAGCGCTTCATCCGGCGGCAACGGCGTTTATCGCTACGGGGCATCCGGCGGCTTCCCGAACAATACCTGGCAGGCTGCGAATTATTGGGTGGATGTCGTGTTTATTCCAAACTAGGCAGTGGCATGAATTAACAGCAGGGACGGAGGAATTATGGAAAGTCGACAACTCGGCTCCGTAGGAGCCAAATGTTTATAGTACGGAGATGAAAATCTCGTGCCAAAGCTCCGCTAGGAGCGGCATAACCCTAATGGGTAGAATAGATGCCGCTCCTACGGAGCTTTGTCAGGTATTGGGATATCTGCTATAAATATGCCACTCCTTCCGGAGATAGAAAAATCATTCTAACTTTAGGCACATTCCACTTCTATTTCACAGAACGTCACTTGCCTGACCTCATCTGAATTGCTCTAAAAACCGCACGTCGTTCTCGAACATGTGCCTGATGTCGTCGATATTGAACATCAGCGCGGCCATGCGTTCGAGGCCGAAACCGAAGGCGAAACCGGAATAGACCTGCGGATCGACACCGACGCCTTTTAGCACATTTGGATGCACCATTCCCGAGCCGCCAAGCTCGATCCAGCCGGAGCCTTTGCACGGGCGGCAACGGTCGCCGTCGAACTGGCCGGAACCGTGACACTTGAAACACGAGAAATCGAACTCCGCGGACGGTTCGGTGAAAGGGAAGTAAGACGGCCGGAAGCGAGTGACGGTATCCTCGCCGAACAGCCGCTTGAGCCATTCGGTCACGGTGCCTTTCAAATGTGCCATCGTAATTCCTTTATCGACACAAAGCCCTTCGATCTGATGGAACATCGGCACATGGGTCATATCCGGTGTATCGCGGCGAAAGACCTTGCCCGGAGCGATAATGCGGATCGGCACACCGCGGCGTTCCATCGCACGGATCTGCACCGTCGAGGTCTGCGACCGAAGCGCGAATCCGTCAGTCGTATAAAATGTATCCTGCGATTCGCGCGCCGGATGATTCTCAGGAATATTCAACGCGTCGAAATTGTAATAGTCCGTCTCGATCTCGCGGTCGTCCTCGATCGCATAGCCCATCGACACGAAAATATCTTCGATCTTCTGCCGAAGGATCGTGATCGGATGCAGATGCCCGGTTCGCGGCCGCCGGCCGGGAATAGTAACGTCCAGCCGCTCGGCTTCAGTTTTGGCTTTTGACAGCGATTCATTAAGTTTCGTTTCAATAGCCTCGATCCGCTCAACGATCTCTTTTTCGACCGACTGAACAAATTGCCCAAACTCGCCGCGCTGTTCCGCCGCGATCTTGCCGATAAGCTTCTTCGATTCGGCCAAAGCGCTCTTTTTGCCGGTGTAGCGTATCTTTATCTCGCCAACCTCGCGGAGCAAGGCCTCAATGTCAGCAAGGCCGCCGCCATTTGGGTTCAGCTCGTTAAATTTTTCAAAATCCCGGTCAAACGCCTCACGGGCCGCTTCGACCGTTGCTCTTTCGTCAGCCATAAGTCAATAAGAATATCAGGTCAGGAAGGACAGACACTGAGTAAAGTATAATACCAGTATTCGGCAAACCCGTAAAATTATACGAATTGTCAGTAGATCGAAATTAGTCAAGTTAAAAATTAGCTGATAGCTGTTAGCTCATAGCTATCAGCTATATTTTAAAGTTATTATTTGGTCTCGAATCGTAACTTCAATTGGAGCCATTATTAAATTCAAATGAAAGCAATCGTAAAGAGCAAAGCGGAACCTGGCCTGTGGATCGAGGACGTGCCGGAGCCGGAGATGGGAATCAACGACGTGATGATCCGCGTTAAGAAAGGCGGTATCTGCGGCACTGATCTGCACATTTACAACTGGGACGCGTGGGCTCAGGCGACGATCAAAGTGCCGACGACCATCGGCCATGAATTCGTAGGCGAGATCGTCGATGTCGGGTCGAATGTGGTCGATTTTGCGGTCGGCGATATCGTAAGCGTCGAAGGCCACCTCGTCTGCGGCCGCTGCCGCAACTGCATGGCCGGCAAGCGTGCGCTTTGTGCAAACACACGCGGCGTCGGCGTGAACACCAATGGCGGTTTTGCCGAATTTATTGCCGTTCCATACACCAACATCTGGAAGCACAAGCCCGATATTGACACCGACGTGGCGGCGATCTTTGACCCGTTCGGCAATGCGGTGCACACGGCGCTCGAATTCGAGGTTTTTGGTGAAGATGTTTTGATCACCGGGGCCGGCCCGATCGGGATCATGGCCGCCGCCGTTGCGAAACACGCCGGTGCACGCAACATCGTTATCACCGATGTAAACCCGTTCCGCCTCGAACTAGCCGAAAAAATGGGCCACGTCACAAAGGCGATCGATGTCAGTAAACAGTCGATCAAAGACGTGCAAAAAGAGCTCGGGATGAAAGAAGGCTTTGACGTCGGCATGGAAATGTCCGGCGTTCCCGCCGCATTCAAAGACATGCTCGCCAACATGTTCCACGGCGGCAAGATCGCCTTCCTCGGCATCCCGTCCGAACAATTCCCCGTCGACTGGAAAACCGTCATCTTCAACATGATCACCATCAAAGGCATCTACGGCCGCCAAATGTACGAAACCTGGTACCAAATGAGCGTCCTACTAGAAACCGGCGTCGATATCTCACCCGTCATCACGCATCGGTATTCCTACAAGGATTTCGAACAGGGCTTCGAAGCGATAAGGTCAGGGAATTGTGGTAAGGTGATTTTGGATTTCGCGGAAATTTAGTGTCGTCGCTATTGTTTTAGCTTATAATCTCGGTGAGGTATTCGTATGCTTGAGACGATTTGGGCAGTTGTTCACGACGGTAAGATTGAGCCTATGGACGAGATCGACGCTCCCGAAGGTACGCGGGCTTTGGTTACTTTGCTCGTCGAGGACGAAGCCGGATTTTGGCAAGACGCAAGTTCCGAATCGTTAAGCGATGTATGGGCGAACGAGGAGGACGACGTCTATGCCGAACTTCTCGAAAGATGAGCTTGTCATCTATACATTTTCCGACTGGACCCGTTCAAAGGTTCCACCCGCTGTCGTTGCAAACGCTTCGCACAGATCACAAGATCTGTTCATTGTTCCTCTTACAAGCAAAACCGGCAATCTGTTGGCGGGTGGATTTGTTCTCGCCGAGTGGAAGAGCGCCGGACTGAATGCCGAAAGCGCCGTCAAACGCGGCCTCTTCACAATTAACGACTCGTTCGTTAGGATGTCTGTCGGTAAATTAGACAGCTCGGAAGCAGAGAGCTTGGGGGTCTTACTGCGAGGGCTGGCTAGACCTGCCGCGTTGAATTCCGGTCAGTATTTGAAGGGTTGGTTGACTGCAAGTCACTATATTGGCGAAGCATCTAGGCAAAGGCCTGGCAAAGTTAATACCGATTACGTATAGGAGACTGACAAGTGCATTACGCGGGAATAGGTTTGATACTCATTCTTACGATTGGTCTTTTGCATTGCGCCGATCCACGCCCGCCAAAGATTATCAAGGTGTTAGTTGGACCAATCGAGCTTGCCTCTCGTCAGGGGTTTGTGAACGATTTTGCGGGCATTTTAGATAACTCAGCAAGGCAAAAACTAGAATCCGATTTAGATACATTAAAACGGCAAGTTGGTATCGAGCTCGTGATAGTAATTGTTAAGTCAACGGGTGGTTATTCGCTTGAAGATCACTCTATGGAAATCGCGAGACAATGGTGCCTCGATTGTAGACTGCAGACTCGTGGAGAAATACTCCTCGACATAGCGATGAAGGATCAAGAATTTAGGTTTAATGTCAGCAAACCGTTATGGACGGATCTGCCGAACGAAGAGGTAGAGAAATTTCAACAGGCTTTAGAGCTATCATTTTCTGGCGGCGAGTACTCAAAAGGTCTCATTGACGTCGTTTCGAAAATCAGCGCAAAATTCGCGCAACGGAGGTATTAGCTTTCACGCTAAAACACACTCGTATTATGTACGGACAATTCAAGCAGTATTTAGAGAACACCATTAACGAGATTCGCGATGCCGGTCTGTACAAATCCGAACGCGTTCTCGAAGGTCCGCAGGATGCGCGGATCGATGTTGGTGGGCGGGAAGTTTTGAATATGTGCGCCAACAACTATCTTGGGTTGAGCGATCATCCGGCGATAGTTGAGGCGGCACGGAAATCACTCGACGAATGGGGTTATGGGCTTTCGTCGGTGCGGTTTATCTGCGGGACGCAGGCGATACATAAGGAGCTTGAGCGGAAGATAAGCGAGTTTCTCGGCACCGAGGACACGATACTTTACACGTCGTGCTTCGATGCGAACGGCGGGTTGTTTGAGACGCTGCTGGGTGAGGAAGATGCGGTTATTTCCGATGAGCTGAACCACGCGAGCATTATCGACGGCGTGCGGTTGTGTAAGGCACAGCGCTTTCGGTACAAGAACAGCGACATGGCCGATCTTGAGGCGAAGCTGGAAGAGGCACGAGGCTCACGGTTCAGGATGATCGCGACCGACGGCGTTTTCTCGATGGACGGCTACATCGCAAAACTGCCCGAGATCTGTGACCTTGCGGAAAAGCACGACGCGCTTGTGATGGTCGATGATTCACACGCTGTCGGCTTCATGGGCAAGACCGGCCGCGGCACGCACGAGCATCACGATGTGATGGACCGCATCGACGTCATCACCGGCACGCTCGGCAAAGCCCTCGGCGGAGCCAGCGGCGGCTATACGAGCGGCAAAAAGGAAATGATCGAACTGCTAAGACAGCGCTCGCGTCCGTACCTTTTTTCAAATTCCGTCGCCCCGCCGATCGTCGCCGCCTCGATCGCCGCCATCGATCTGCTGACGGGATCAACCGAACTCCGCGACAAGTTGATGGAAAACACCAGCTATTTCCGCAAAAAGATCGCCGGAATCGGCCTTGAAGTTTTGCCCGGCGAGCATCCGATCGTCCCTGTGATGTTCGGCGAAGCTCAGCCCGCCGTAAACATGGCCAACGCTCTGCTGGAAAAAGGCGTTTACGTCATTCCGTTCTCATTCCCGGTCGTCCCGAAAGGAAAAGCACGCATCCGAACACAGGTTTCGGCCGCTCATTCAAAAGATGATCTGGATTTTGCTGTTGAGAAATTTGCGGAAGCGAAGACAAAAATTGGCCTTTCTTAATTCGGTTTGTAATACTTGTTGTGTGATAGGATTAGCATATGATCCGAAACTTTAACGCGGTGATAATCAAGGAAGGTAACTGGTACATAGCCCAATGCCTGGAGGTTGACGTTGCCTCTCAAGGTGTGAGCGAATCGGAGGCGATGGAGAATTTAAATGACGCACTCAAGCTCCATTTCACGCCACCGATCGCGACAGTATTGCCAAGCGTTAGGCAATTTGAACTGGACATTGCCGCGTGAAGCCTGTTGGTTGTTCACGCCTTTTTACCATGACTCCCTGGAAAAGAAACGATTTGTAATTCCATTCTCGCTCTGGGTCGCGCCAAAACGAATGCATCCATCCGAATAAAGGTTTTGGTGTCGAAATCAAAAGACAAATTGGATTTCCGGTTGAAGAACTCAAGGAAACCGGAAATGGCTTTAAGTATTCAGTGAATGAGCGATCATTGATCAGGTATTTACATGGCTCTTGACGCACTGACGAGATGTTTTATCGTCAGTGTGAAGAGTACGACGGCCTCAACGATTGTCAAATATGGAAACACCTCAAGACATTTATCAAAACTAATCACCGTCCCCCAAATTACCCACTGTAGTACGAGAGCAAGTATCGTTATCAATACTCCAAGAAAAAATTTTCGTATTCTAAAAAAGTAAACGAGGACGTTTATTGCAATCAGTGCAATTGACGCGATCGCAAAAAGCGGAGCCACCAATGGAAGAATTGCAGGTAGCGTGAATCTATCAGTATTCGGATCAAATGCTCGGTCACATGGGAAAACGGCTTCAGCCAAAAAAAGTATGACTGAAGCCAAAGCAAAAAATCTGAATATTTGCCGAATTCGCCCGATCCAATTTGCTAAGCAGCAGCCTGCTGTTTAACTATCGCGTCCTTTGCCTGGCCGACGACGGCGGCAAAGGCTTCGGGCTGTTTGACGGCCAGATCGGCCAGTACCTTACGGTCGAGTTCGATCTCGGCGAGGTTTAGGCCGTGGATGAACTGCGAATATTTGATGTCGTTCAAACGGCATGCGGCGTTGATGCGGACGATCCACAGTTTGCGGAAATCGCGTTTCTTCAATTTTCGGCCGGTGTAGGCGAAATTAAGGCCGCGTTCGACCGATTCCTTGGCCGAGCGATAAAGCTTCGACTTTGTTCCACGATAGCCTTTTGCTAAGGCCAATATTTTTTTGCGCTTCTCGGTGCGCTTATTACCACGTTTTGCTCTAGGCATGATTCACTCCTTCGTCGTGATTTGCGAATTCCAATTTGCGATCTGCGAATCAAGAGCCAGCCCTAAGATCGCAAATCGACAATCGCAAATCGAAAATCCACTAATCTCTTCCGTACGGCAGCATCTTCTCTACGCGCTTCTGGTCACCTTCTGACACCAATACGTCAATATCGAGGTTGCGTTTACGCTTGGCCGTTTTCTTGGTCAAAATATGTCGGGCGTGCGAATGTCCGCGTTTGAATTTGCCGCTCGCCGTCGAGCGAAAACGCTTTGCCGCGCCTTTGTGTGTTTTTAGTTTTGGCATTATTGCTCTCCTTAATCAGCTTTTGCGGCACCCCCGGCGATCAAATGAACCTGGGGCCCCGCGAAATATTCATCTAAAAGATCTCGTTCTCGTCCTTCTCTATCTCCTGGGCCTTTGGTTGACGCTGTTCGCGTTTTTCCTTTTCGGGTGCCTTCTCTTTTGCAGGTGTCGGAGCGGATGGTTTCTTTAGCTCGGTTTTCTTTGGATGGAAGATAGTAAACATCTGATAACCCTCCATTTTTGGGGCCACCTCAACCTCGGCAATATCCGCAAGGTCCACAGTCAGCTTCTTTAAGATCTTTGCCCCGAGTTCGCGGTGAGTCATCTCACGGCCGCGGAATGCGATGGCCGCCCGAACTTTATCCCCGTCACCAAGCCATTCGCGGGCGTGTTCCATTCGATAGTTATAATCGTGATCGTCAGTGCCCGGCCGGAATTTGATCTCTTTTACCTGCACATTGACCTGCTTCTTCTTGGCCTCGTGGGCCTTTTTCTTAGCCTCGTAGAGAAACTTGCCGTAATCGATGATCTTGCACACCGGCGGCTTTGCCATCGGCGAGATCTCAACCAGGTCGAGCCCCATTTCACGCGCTTTTTGGACGGCCTCGCGCGTGTCCATGACGCCGAATGTTTCACCGTCCTCTGTGACCACTCGCACTGAAGGAACTCTTATCCGTTCGTTCGTGCGATGCAGCGGTTCACGCTGCCGCGGCCGAAAATTTCTTCCACCAAATCTTCTAGCGATATTCGCCTCCTTAAGTCAGAACCGAGAGCGATAGTGACCGGGCTCCCTGCCGGCGAATGTGAAGAACCCGGTCGCTACTGCTCCCGGTTCTGACATTCACAGCGATCGCAGCAGTTTTTGCTGCGTGATCATCTCCTTGAACTCTTCCAGTGGCATCGCACCGATGTCGCCCTGCTTTCTTTCTCGAACGGCAACTTTATTTTCCTCGAGCTCTTTGTCACCAAGGACGAGCATAAAGGGAATTTTCTGAAGCTGAGCGTCGCGGATCTTTGCCCCGATCTTATCTGATCTCAGGTTCGCTTCGACCCTAAATCCTGCTTCCTTCAAACCCTTTGCGACCGACTCGGCATACTCGTTTATGCGGTCCGTGATCGGCAACACCGCGACTTGTACCGGAGCGAGCCACAACGGAAAGGCACCGGCGTAATGTTCGATCAGAACACCGAAAAAGCGTTCGATCGAACCGAACAATGCCCGGTGGATCATGATCGGTTGATGCTTGAGGTTGTCCTCGCCCGTGTATTCGAGGCCGAATCGGGCCGGTAAATTGAAGTCGAGCTGTATCGTGCCGAGCTGCCAAATGCGGCCGATCGCGTCCTCGATCTTAATATCGATCTTGGGTCCATAGAACGCCGCTTCGCCTTCGATCCGTTCATAGGAAATATTCCGTTCACGCAATGCGCTTGCAAGCTGCTCTTCGGCCGACAACCAATCCTCATCAGCACCTAAATAGCCTTTATTCTCGGCGTCGCCTCGAACCGAAAGCTCAAACTTTACTTTATCAAAACCATAGGTCTCGAATACCTTTATCGCAAAATCGAGACAGTCCGAAACCTCTGTATGTACCTGGTCGGGACGAACAAAAAGGTGAGCGTCATCGACCGTGAATCCGCGCACACGCATCAAGCCGTGCAGCGTGCCCGAAAGCTCGGCCCGATACACCGTACCCATCTCCGAGTAACGCTGGGGCAGATCGCGGTACGAGCGGGGCGACGATTTGTAAATGCCGATATGGAACGGGCAATTCATCGGCTTTAACCGATATTCTTCGTCTTCAATGCTTGTCGGGGCATACATCGAATCCGAGTAATTTCCCTCGTGCCCGCTTGTCACCCACAGATCGCGTTTAGCGATGTGCGGCGTATAGACAAAGCTGTAATTCCGTTTCTCAAGCTCTTCCCGCAAAAGCTTTTCCATTTCGCTGCGAACGATGCCGCCCTTTGGGTGCCACAAGATCAAGCCCTGGCCGTAATCGTCGTCGATCGAGAACAGATCAAGCTGTTTGCCGAGCCTGCGGTGATCGCGTTTCTCCGCCTCTTCACGCTGTTTCACCCAGGCGTCAAGCTCGTCCTGCGCGGCAAATGCGGTCCCATAAATTCTCTGCATTTGCTGATTATTGGCATCGCCTTTCCAATAGGCCCCCGACAGGGCCAACAGCTTAAACGCTTTTAGTTTTCCTGTATGCGGAACGTGCGGCCCCAAACAAAAATCGATGAACGGAGAATTATCAATGTAGTAAACGCTCGCCGAACCATTGACCTTTTCATCGATCAGCTCGCATTTCAACGGCTCATCTCGTTCTTTGAACAGGTCGAGAATTTTTGCTTTCTCGATCTCTTCGCGGCGATAAACAAGATTCTGCTTCGCCATCGCCTTCATCTTTTTTTCGATGACAGGCAGATCCTCTTCAGTAAGATTTCGCGGGGCGATAACGTCATAATAGAATCCGTAGCGCGGATCTTCCATTAACGCGGGCCCGACACCAAGCTTTGTGCCCGGAAAAAGTTCGAGAAGCGCGGCTGCCATCAGATGAGCGGTCGAATGGCGTATCACTTCTAAACCGTCGCGCGTTTCCGCGTTGATCGGCTCGATGGAGATCAATTGGTCCGTGGCAGTCAGTTCCTTATTGAGATCGACCTCTTCGCCATTGACTTTCGCCGCCAACGCGCTTTTCAGGGCATCGCGGTCAAACGCCTTGATCGCATCCGCCACCGTCGCCGGGGCCGGAAGCGAGCGTTCGCTCGATCCAAATTTTAGATTAAGTTCGCTCATACAAATGTTGATCGTAAGATTATTGCATTAACCCGCACGTTAGTAAGGGCGTAATGCGGTCGCGATGCTGAATATTCAGCTCGAGCTTACGCTCTCGCCTTCTTTTTCAGCCATTGGCCGCTCAAATTGAATCGTCGATCAACAATTCACTACTACTCAATTTAGATCAGATCCGATAAGAGCGACTTTGCCAAAATTCGACAAACTTAAGTTTGTCGAACATCATCACGCCGTTAGAAGCGTGCCGTAGTAGTTATAAAACCAGCAAAGTTCTTTGAAAGCATCTTATCGAAAATTCGTAAGCGGCCGGCCTTAATGACCGCCGCAATGACAACAATCCTATAATGTTATACGAAAAGCGGGGGAATATCAAATGAGCCGGGGAACCGAGGACGTAAGATTTCGAGTAGCCACAACCGTTAACCGCCAATCGGTGAAAGAAAACATCAGGATCAAATAGTTGTGCTTTGCTTCACTCGCAAATAATAAGGTCTCACGACATGCCCGGCACAACGGATGCTTGAATCAAAGGCCCCCTTCGAATAAAACGAACGGGGCCTCTGTACTTATCCTTAAGCGCTCTTCTCGGCAAGCAAAGCCTGCTGAGCACCTACCCATTCCCACGCCAACGCTTCTTCAGATACTTCAAAAACACGAATTTCCACCGAAAATAGAGGCGAAACCAATTCAAGTAGATTTCTCAGCCATGGTTTGCCGCCCACGACCGCATATCGCTCAACTTTTGAGAGTGTTTTATACTTGGTCTTCGCGAGATCGTCATCGAGCAGTGACGTCAGATCAAATCCATTTAGGCCTTTTAGCCGTCCAAGCACATTAAATTTGCCTTCTCGTTCCAGAAAAGGCTTGAGTGCGTCAACCGCGGACTTAACATCCTTTTCACGCAGCCGCCCGTTCACTTCATAAGCAAATACGTTTTCACTCGTGGTCTGAACAAAGTGAATTGACGGTTTTGGCTCTTCAGGTCTTGCAAGCGGCTCAGGTGCTTCGGACGCCCAGGCATATGCCTTATCACGTTCATCGGAGCCGAAGACCCTGACATCGATCGACGAAAACACCAGCCCCTCAACCCGAGCCAACGCTCCTATCCATCCCTTGTTGGTTACGACGGCTACCCGGTAGTATTTCGACAGCTTACCCAATTGGCTGAGACTGTTCACAAGGTCTTTGGCAAGCCCTTCAAGCGTTAGATTCATCGAATCGTCGATCTCGCCAAAGAAAGAAATGCGTTCGTTTTCATCGAGCGCCTTGTTCGTTGCGGCGTACGCATTACTTACGTCTTCGGCGGTCAGGCTTTCTGACAGTTTGATTGCGACCAGGTGCTTTGGCGACTCAAGTATTTCCAGCATAATTGTAAATCCTCCAATTATCTAGAATACGACAATTAGACCTAAAATGTTCGGCAATATGCTATTTCATTGAATGCAATCCAAACATATTCCCGTCGAGGTCCGTGCAAAGCGAAATGAAGCCGAAAGGCCCAATAGAAAATTTGGTTTTGAAGATGCCTCCGCCTGCACCTTCGACACGGGATTCTTCGACGGAGCAATCCTCGCACATAAAATAGACAATAGTGCTGTTGCCTCCGCTCGGCACACCGGGCATCTGAACCAATGCTCCGTTTGATCCTGGTTTTTCGACCGCATTCTCATCGCCGGAGAACATCTTCATTTTCAAATTGTCTTCAGTTGGATCCATTAGGTCATTCATCTGAACCTGAAGTACCGCCTGATAAAATTGCTGTGCCCTTTCTATGTCCTGAACGTAGATCTCAAACCAACCAACCGGATTGAACTGACTCATATACTTTCTCTCCTCAAGAATGTTTTTCTCACGAATAACGTCAAAGTCACCGCCGATCAACTGTGACCAGCCCGAAAATGGAGGAAACCATTTGATTATGCAGCAATTATATCGCACTCCGGCCGGAGTATGACCTATCAGACGTTTAAAAACAAAAATGGTAGGCACTAGCAGAGTTGAACTGCTGACCCCTACCGTGTCAAGGTAGTGCTCTACCACTGAGCTAAGTGCCTACACTCACTCCTGATACAGAAGCGAAGTCAAAGAATGCCAAACCGCGGATATCGTGTCAAGTTCGACGCGCGAGCTAAATTAATTGAGCAACTTTGCAGCGTGCTCGCCATTTAAGCCTGCCGATCTATCAAGTTTTGTACCATTGTCGAGACAGAACCCATCGATTCGTCCGAGTCCGGTCAACCGCATGCCGGACATCTTCGAATTTGGCCCAGTATTGAAATCCTGATAGTGAAACTGAATAACAGTCGAATGAAGCACCAAATCCCCTCAAAAAAAGGTTGAGAAAAAGTCTATCTGCTTTTTGGCGCGACGGGACTGCGCGGGTTCATGGATAGGCAATGACAACTTTGTCAAAAGCCGCAGCTGATCGGATCTCGTGCTCCACATCGTTTTCGACAAAACTAAGCCCCGCCGGTACAAAACCGGTGCATCGCGATTGCGACAAGTTTTGACGTGCGGTCATCTATATCGAAATTTGGGTTAACTTCAGAGAATTCAACCAGCCGCGTGTTCGCAAGCGAAGCGGCGTATTT
>Ga0138256_10000649_pt1 | contig 37812 bp, 31 predicted proteins | sample KNB2016incub_MG_FD_105486 | JGI IMG/M metagenome (GOLD analysis project Ga0138256, IMG submission 105486) | Active sludge microbial communities from wastewater in Klosterneuburg, Austria - KNB2014incub_MG | ecosystem: Engineered > WWTP > Activated sludge > Unclassified | place: Austria... | reverse complement strand
GACCTTATAATTACGAATGCGATGCTCTACCCCTGAGCTACAACGGCGTGGCCTATCCAATACATGGAAACCCTCCGGGGTTTCAATCCTTTTCCTCTTTATTATTATGTCAATATATTAACCGCGCTGCTTGCAGACCCGCCCGCCAGTCCTTATATGTATCCCCGGAAGATCGGGGCGGATCTATCGCCAACCCGGTCAGGGCCGAAAGGCAGCAGCCGTAACGAATTTGGTTCGGGTCCGGTCTTCCACTTTCCCTCTCATAACTAGCTTCGGCCATTTGCGGTTTTAGGTGAATCGCTCTAGATAATATCTATGTCCGATAACAAAGCTCCCGTCTCCGAATACCGCCCAGAATATCGTGTCTTGGCCCGGAAATACCGTCCCCGGAATTTCGACGAGCTGATCGGCCAGGACGCCCTCGTCCGCACGCTGAAAAACGCCATCGATTCCGGACGCGTCGCGCACGCTTTCATGCTGACCGGCGTGCGCGGCGTCGGCAAAACGACAACCGCCCGCATCATCGCCAAGGCGCTCAACTACAAGGGCCCGGATGGAAAATCCGGCCCGACCACGGGCTCAACGGACGACTGCTCGCTCTGCCGCGCCATCACCGAGGATCGCCACCCCGACGTCATCGAAATGGACGCCGCCTCGCATACAGGCGTCGAGAACATGCGCGAAATTTTAGATGGCGTGCGCTACGCCCCGACCGAGGCGCGCTACAAAATCTACGTCATCGACGAAGTCCACATGCTCTCGAAATCGGCGTTCAACGCGCTACTGAAAACGCTCGAGGAGCCGCCGCCGCATGTGAAATTCATTTTCGCGACGACGGAAATCCGCAAGGTCCCGCTCACGGTTCTTTCGCGCTGCCAGCGCTTTGACCTGCGCCGCGTCGACATCCCGACGCTCTCCGATCACTTCCTGAATATCTGCAAAAAAGAAAAAGTGAAGGCAGAAGACGAAGCGATTGCGCAAATCGCCCGCGCGGCTGACGGCTCGGTCCGCGATGGTCTCTCACTGTTAGACCAGGCTATTTCACTGGGCGGCGATAAAATCAGCGCGCAACTTGTTACCGACATGCTCGGCCTTGGCGACCGTGGCCGCACGTTAGATCTTCTCGAAAAAGCGCTGACCGGCGACATGCCCGAAGCCCTGAAAATCATGGACGAAATGTACCGCTCCGGTGGCGACCCGCTCGTGCTCATTCAGGACCTTCTCGATTTCACGCACCTGCTCACTAAAATCCGCGCGATCCCGAAAGCCAAAAACGACGACAAACGCCTCGTCGCACTCGCCGCCGAACTATCGATGCCCACGCTTGGCCGCACATGGCAGATTTTGCTTAAAGGCCTGAACGAAGTTCAGAACGCGCCCGCGCCGCACGCCGCCGCCGAGATGATCATCATCCGTCTCGCTTACGCCGCCGACCTGCCCGACCCGGTCGATCTCATCCGTAAATTAAAAGACCAGCCCGCAAGCACGAACGGGCAGACTATGGTCGCTAGCGCACCGCCGCGCGATTACGCGCCCGTCGCACGCTCGCCGAAAGGCTCGACGCAAGCCGCACTCGCGCCGGAGCCGCAAATCCAGGGCGAACACGCCGTCCGCAATCTCGAAGACATCGTCTCGCTGCTGGGTGAAGCCGGCGAAGTCATGCTCTCAAGCCAGATTTACCAATCCGTCCATCTCGTCCGTCTCGAGGAAGGCCGCCTTGAAATCCGCCCGCATGAACACGCGCCGCCGAAACTGGCGCAGGAACTCGGGCCCATCCTCACCAAACTCACGGGCCGCCGCTGGATGGTCAGCATTTCCGGCCTGCCGGGCGAGCCGACCCTCGCCGAAAGAAAACAAAACGCCCGCGCTGCCGAATTCGCCGAAGCGTTGGCCCTGCCGGAAGTCGCGCAAATTCTCTCCATCTTTCCCGGCGCCCAATTAACCGATATAACTGCTAGAGACGAAAATAAGGATTAAACGATGCTCAATATTCAGAAAATGATGCAGCAGGCCAAACTGGTTCAGGAGAAACTTGAAGAGATTCAGGAAAAACTCAAGGACATCGACGTAAGCGGCGCTTCGGGCGATGGCCTTGTGCGCGTGACCATGTCCTGCGCGAATGTCGTGAGGTCGGTCACGATTGACCCCTCGCTCCTGAACGCTGGCGGCAAGGACATGCTCGAAGACCTCGTCGTCGCCGCGATGAACAACGCGGGCGAAGCCAAGGATGTACGCGTCAAGGAAGAAACCCGGAAGATGATGGATTCCATCGGCGTCGACGAAAACACGAAATTCCCATTTTAACAATATTGTCATCCTGAGCGCAGCGAAGGATCCAGATCCTTCAGTCGTCTTGCTCCTTCAGGATGACAATTTAATTTATGAATTTTAACAAATGAAAATTCTCACCTGGAACATCAATTCCGTTCGCCTGCGCATCGACAATCTGCGCCGCGTGATGAAGGAATGCGATCCCGACATCATCTGCCTGCAGGAAACCAAGACCGTCGATGAAACCTTTCCGCTGCAGGCAATCAAGGACGCCGGCTACAAACACGTCGCCATGAGCGGCATGAAATCATACAACGGCGTCGCCATCATCTCACGCGTGCCGTTCAGTGCACACGACGTCCACCACCGCTGCGGGCGCGAGGATTGCCGCCACATCGCCGCAAAGTTCAAAAATTTTGAATTGCACAATCTCTACATCCCGGCAGGCGGCGACATCCCCGACCCCGCCGCGAACGATAAATTCAAACACAAGCTCGATTTCGTCGATGAAATGACCGGCTGGTTCAAAAAGCGCTACAAGAAAACCGACAAGCTCATCGCCGTCGGCGACTTCAACATCGCGCCGTACGAAAACGATGTCTGGTCGCACAAGCAACTCCTCACCGTCGTCTCGCACACGCCGCCGGAAACCACGCGCCTGAATAAAATGCTGGATTCGCTCGACTGGGTCGACACCGCGCGCCACTTCGTTCCACCGGAGGAAAAAGTTTACACCTGGTGGTCCTACCGTAATCAGGACTGGAAAAAATCGAACCGCGGCCGCCGCCTCGATCACATCTGGGTGACGCAGCCGCTCAAAAAATCGCTGCTCTCGCAAGACATCCACGTCTCAGCCCGCGACTGGGAAAAACCGTCCGATCACGTCCCCGTGATGGTCGATCTCAAAATCGCCGCTTAAATTTAATTCGTCTTACCAGCCGCAAGAATCTGCGTCTGCGCCGATGTCTGCGCGACAACCGCATAACCCGCCGCCGGGACATTTTCGACCGGGAACGCCATCGCCACCGATTTCCCGTTCCAGCGCATCAGCTTCGTGATGAACGTCACCGCGTTGCTGTTGTTATATGCGAACAGCCACACATCGGCGGGCTCCTCCACGCTCACAGCAGGCATCGTAATATTCAGATACCCGCCCTGCGCCGAGAGATGAATCGATTTCACCGTATCGATGACGCCGCTGCTCGACAGTCCGGCCATCACCGAATCCTTGTCGTTGCCTTTCACGGCATACATCCCGTTCACCACCGCCGCGGGTGTGTAAATCCGGTCCAGCACCTTGCCTTGCTTATAGCCCGTCTGCCGCCCGTCGCAGAACGGCGCCGACAGCGAATCCGCCCGGCCCGGACGGTCGAAATAGGTCACATGGCAGGACAGCGCGATGATTTGCGGGTTGGCGCGGGTGATCTGGCCGAACAGCTCGTCCGCTCGCGGGCAGGACGGGCAGTCCCGCGCCGTAAACAGCTCGTAAACCGTCACATCGGCCCGGGCAGGCAGCGAAAACGCCATAAAAGCCGCCAGAAACAGCCAAAACCGCATATATTTACCTTTTCTTGCTAATGAGCCCTGAAAAATACTATAAAACAGCGCCATGAAAACTGCGAAAGCACCCAAAAGCAAGGATTACTCACAACCCTCCCCGGCCCCGAAAATCGGGCTGGTCTCGCTTGGCTGCCCGAAGGCGCTGGTGGATTCGGAACGCATCATGACCCAGCTGCGGTCTGAGGGATACAAATTTATCGACAGTGCCGAAGGCGCCGATCTCGTCATCGTGAATACGTGCGGCTTCCTCGATTCCGCCAAGGCCGAATCGCTCCAGGCCATCGGCGATGCCATGGATGAAAACGGCCGCGTCATCGTCACCGGCTGCATGGGCGCGACGCCCGAGGAAATCACGGAAAAATATCCGAAAGTATTGGCCGTCACCGGCCCGCATCAATATGAACAGGTTGTAACCTCGGTTCACAAGCACCAACCCATTACGCACAATCCCTATATCGATCTCACGCCGCCGACCTATGACGAAGCAGGCCTCAAACTCACGCCGCGCCATTACGCTTACTTAAAAATTTCCGAAGGCTGCAACAACCGCTGCTCCTTCTGCATCATTCCATCACTGCGCGGCGACCTCGTCAGTCGCCCGCTGCATCGGATTTTGCACGAAGCCGAAGCGCTGGCGAAATCGGGAACGAAGGAACTGCTCATCATCTCGCAGGATACATCCGCGTACGGCGTCGATCTCAAATACGCCGAAAGCCCGTGGAAGGGAAACAAGGTTCCCGCGAAATTTTACAATCTCTGCGAAGAGCTCGGCAAACTCGGCATCTGGGTGCGCCTCCACTACGTCTATCCGTACCCGCATGTCGACAGCGTCATTCCGCTGATGGCCGAAGGAAAAATCCTTCCCTATCTCGACATCCCGTTCCAGCACGCAAGCCCGAATGTATTGAAAGCCATGCGCCGCCCGGCCTCGCAGGAAAAAACCCTCGCCCGAATCCAGAACTGGCGCAAAATCTGCCCCGACCTCACGCTGCGCTCGACCTTCATCGTCGGCTTCCCCGGCGAAACCGAAGAAGATTTCCAGATGCTCCTTGATTGGTTAGACGAAGCGCAAATCGATCGCGCGGGCGCGTTCCAGTACGAACCCGTCAAAGGCGCCAAAGCCAACGAGATCGGTCTCGAAGTCCCCGACGAGATCAAGGAAATCCGCTGGCAGCGCTTCATGGAAAAGCAGCAGGACATCAGCGCAAAAAAAGCCGCCGCGAAAATCGGCAAGACGCTTGAATGCATTATTGACGAAGTAGCAGGCGGCGGGGCCGATGCGCGCTCCAAAGCCGACGCGCCCGAAATCGACGGCACCGTCTTCCTGCGCGATGTGAAAAATCTGAAAGTCGGCGATATCGTGAATGTCAAAATCGAAGACGCCGAGGAATACGACCTCTACGGCGTGCAGGTTTAAAAGTCCGAACACCGCCCCTTAACGTCCCAATCGCCATAGCGCGTCGGCTCCGGCAATCCCAAAGCCTCGAAACCGTTGATTTCTTTGGCCACCTCAGGAGCACAGCAGCCCTTCGGCTCGCCGCATTTGCATGAATTTGGGGGTTGTTTCTCTCTATTCATACGCAATATTTAATCTATACTGGCCCTAGAAACAAGATTACGCCCCCGAGGTTGATTTTATGGAAGTCCTGAAGCCCTACCGCGTACGCATTAACGTCATCGACGAGCAGATCCTGCAATTGCTCCAGCGCCGCTACGACGTGATCGAAGAAGTCGCCAAAATCAAGGCGCGCGATAATATCCCCGCCTTCCTGCAGGACCGCATCGACGAGGTGCGTGAAAACGCCGCCCGCCTCGCCGCTGAAAAAGGCCTCGATGAAGATTTCGTCCGCAAGCTCTACGCCCAGCTCATCAAGCATAGCTGCGAGGTCGAGGAAGAACTCATACAGAAATCGAAAGCCGGGAAATCCCGTCCATGACGCAGATGATGCGGCCACAGGATATACCCGAAGACTCGCCTGAAGATCAGGATTCCGCCCTTACATCAGGCGACATGCTCTCGGCCCGCATCGTGGCGCTCAATCTGCTCGAAGATGTTCTGGGCCGCAAAAACCCGCTCGATATCGCTCTCGAAAATTCCGCCGACTTCCGCACCCTGCCCGCGCGCGACCGCTCCTTCTGCCGCATGCTGGTTTCAACCGCGCTCCGCCGCCTCGGCCAGGTCGACGACCTGATCACCAAATCCGAAGAGCGCCCCGGCAACAAAACGCTCCTCCTTCAGAATATTCTCCGTCTCGGCGTCACGCAGATTATGTTCATGAACGTGCCCGATCACGCCGCCGTCGACACCTCCGTGCGCATCGCCGAAAGCTGCGGCATGGACAGACAAAAAGGTTTCGTGAACGGCCTGCTGCGCACCGTTGCCCGCATCGGCAAGGAATGGCTCGCACGGCAGGATGAAGGCCGCCTTAATACGCCTGAATGGCTGCTGAAAATCTGGATCGATGATTTTGGCCTGAAAACCGCCGCGCAGATCGCCCGCGCCAATCTCGCCGAAGCGCCGCTCGATATAACCCTACGCGACGAAGCCGACCGCAATTTCTGGGCTTCAAATTTAAAAGCCTCGGAAGTCGGCAACGGCACGCTCCGCCGCATCGCGGGCGGACCCGTGCATGAAATTCCCGGCTATGATGAAGGCAGTTGGTGGATACAGGACGCCGCCGCCGCGATTCCAGCGCTGCTGTTCGGCGACATCAAGGGCAAAACCGTCATCGACCTCTGCGCCGCGCCCGGCGGAAAATCCGCACAATTGGCCGCACGCGGTGCCAACGTCATCGCCATCGACCGCAGCGCCCAGCGCCTGAAAAAGCTTGAAGCCAATCTCGCGCGCCTGAAACTCGCCGATCGTGTTCAGGTCATCGCCAGCGATGCCTCCTCGTGGAAACCGAAAGAGCCCGCGCAATTCATTCTCGTCGATGCGCCCTGCACCGCCACCGGCACCATCCGCCGCCACCCGGACGTCCCGCATCTCAAATCCATGCGCGATTTGGAGAGCCTCGTTCCAACGCAAATGCGCATTTTAGAAAATGCCTTCAACATCCTCGCACCCGGCGGCGTTCTCGTTTACTGCACCTGCTCGCTGCAGAAATGCGAAGGCGAGGACCAGATCCACCACCTGCTCAGCCAGCACCCTAACGCCGCAAAAATCGCCATCACGCCCAAGGAAATCGGCGAAATTCACGAAGCCGTCACTGAAAACGGCGACGTCCGTACGCTGCCCTTCCACCTCGCGGCATCCGGCGGCATCGACGGCTTCTTCATTTCACGGATCACGAAGGCGGGCTAAGGCGCGTCTTTAATCGAATCAAAATAACTTAAAATCTGCGCGATCTGCGGCGGGACCAGATACAAGCAATGTTGGTTTGACGGGTCTATAGCCACGGGCACCTGTCCTTGCGTCAAATTCAGCGCGTCATAACCGCTGAATGAGATATAAGGCATCTCGCCCATATCCTTTATCGCTTCCTGCAATTCCTTCATCGATGTGAAAACCGGCAGGAAAGGATTCCCTTGCGGATCCTGCCATTGCATCACGCGCACGCTTTCGCCTTCCTGAATAATCTTCTCGCCGGGTGTGCCGTCCGCTTCGCCGATCAGGAAAACATTGCTGGTGAGAAACGCCTTGTAAAATGCGTCCTGGTTTTTGGCCGGGTCGCGCATCATCGCGTCGAGAAGATTTCCGAGATCAGGATTTTGCGGTGGCCCGGCATCTTTATTCTTGCCAAGCCCGAACATCTTATGCCGGCACCAGGATCATAATCATCTGGCGGCCCTCAAGCCTCGGGTGATATTCCACCTTGGAAATGCCCGCCAGCTCCTGGTGCATCTTCTCGAGCAGTTCGCGCCCGATCTGGATGTGCGACATCTCGCGGCCACGGAAACGCATGGTGACTTTCACCTTGTCGCCGCCCTCGAGGAATTTGCGCGCGTTACGCATCTTCACTTCATAGTCGTGCTGCTCGATGCCGGGACGGATCTTGATCTCCTTGAGATCGACGACCTTCTGCTTCTTGCGTGCCTCGGCGGCTTTTTTCTGCTGCTCGTATTTGTACTTGCCGTAGTCGAGAATCTTGCACACCGGCGGATCGGTGTTCGGCGAAATCTCCACGAGATCTAACCCCGCTTCTTCAGCCAATACCATGGCTTCGTGCGGCGTCATGACGCCTTTCATCTCGCCGTCGGCACCGACGACGCGGATTTTTTCTGATCTGATGTGTTCGTTGACGCGCGGTCCGTCATCTACGGGGCGCTGAGGACCCCGGCTATCGCGTCCGCCGCTTGGGGGACGTCCGCCTGAAGGCGGTCTGCTACCGGGTGGTCGGCTGCCTGGCGGCCGCGAGGGTGGTCTGTAGGGTTGCTTAATAGTCCATTCTCCTGAACTTGTTACGAAGGCCCTATTAATAAGGGGATTTTGCCTCGCCTGCAAGCGATTCCGCTGCGGATTTGAGAGGCTGGACATTTTGGTCCTGCGATCCCAAACGGCGTATGGCGACCGTTTGTTCCGCCGCCTCGCGCGCACCGACCACGAACATCACCGGAACCTTGGCGAGGCTGTGCTCGCGCACCTTGTAATTGATCTTCTCATTGCGCTTGTCGATTTCCGCCCGCAGGCCCAGCGCCTTTAGCTGTTCCACCACCTGGTCGGCATAGGAATCGGCCTCGGACGTAATCGTCGCCACCACGCACTGCACCGGCGCCAGCCAGAGCGGCAGCTTGCCCGCATAATTCTCGATCAAAATCCCGATGAAACGCTCGATGGAACCCAGGATAGCCCGGTGCAGCATGACGGGCCGCTGGCGGCTGCCGTCCTCCGCCGTGTAATGCGCGTCCAGCCGCTCCGGCAGGTTGAAATCCAGCTGCAACGTCGCGCAGCCCCATTCACGGCCAATCGCGTCCTTGATAATAAACGCCAGCTTCGGCCCATAAAACGCGCCATCACCCGGCGCGAGCGTGTATTTCATGCCGAGCTTGTCGAGCGCTTCTTTCAGCCCGTTTTCCGCCTTATCCCACAACTCGTCCGAACCCACGCGCTTCTCGGGCCGTGTCTCCAGCCTGATCGTGTAGCTCTCGAACCCGAGATCCTTGTAAATCTCTTCCGTCAGTTTGCAGAAACGAATGCTCTCGTCCAAAATCTGGCTGTCGCGGCAGAAAATATGCGCATCGTCCTGCGTGAATTGCCGGACGCGCATCAAACCATGCAGCGCACCGTGCGGCTCGTTCCTGTGGCAGCATCCGAATTCCGCGAGGCGCAGCGGCAGGTCGCGGTACGACTTGATCCCCTGCTTGAAAATCTGCACATGCGCCGGGCAGTTCATGGGTTTCAGCGCCAGGAAACTCTTCGGCTCTTCCTTGAAAACTTTTCCGCCTTCTTCCGTATTCGGCACGACATCGGGGACAACGAACATATTCTCGCGGTATTTGCCCCAGTGACCCGACGCTTCCCAGAAACGCGAATCCATCAGCTGCGGCGTCTTCACCTCTTTATAGTCCGCATCCAGCAAACGGCGGCGCATATAACCCTCGAGCGCCAGCCAGATCGTGTAGCCCTTCTCATGCCAGAACACCGAACCCTGCGCTTCTTCCTGCAGGTGGAACAAATCCATCTCCTTGCCGAGCTTGCGGTGATCGCGTTTCTCCGCTTCTTCCAGCATCGTCAGATATTGCTGCAATTCTTTTTCATCGCGCCACGCCGTGCCGTAGATCCGCGTCAGCTGCGCCTTGTTATGATCGCCGCGCCAGTACGCGCCCGCCACCTTCAGAAGCTTAAAAGCATTCCCGACATGCTTCGTCGTTGGCATATGCGGCCCGCGGCATAAATCCGTCCACTCGCCCTGCTTGTAGATTTTGATCTCTTCGGTCACGGGTAGGTCCTGAATTAACTCGGCCTTATAATTCTCGCCCTTGTTCTTGAAAAACTTGATCGCCTCGTCGCGGCCCCACACTTCGCGCGTGAAAGGCGCGCCGCGCTCGACGATCCTGCGCATCTCTTTTTCAATCGCCGCGAAATCCTCGGTCGAAAAAGGCTCGTTCCGCGCGAAGTCGTAATAAAATCCGTTCTCGATCGTCGGCCCGATCGTCACCTGCGTGCCGGGGAACAATCCCTGCACCGCTTCGGCCAGCACGTGCGCCGCATCATGACGAATCATTTCCAGCGCCGCGTCATCCTGGCGGCGGATAATGGCCACTTTTGCATCTTTGCATATGGGGAGCGACAAATCGCATAACTGGCCATCGACGGACACACCCACAGCCGCCTTGGCCAGCGATTTTGCAATGGAATCGGCTATTTCCAGCCCCGTAACCCCGGCTCTATAGCTGCGCACCGACCCGTCCGGAAGCGTAATATTGACGTTTTTATCACCCATCGGGGCTGCTTTCCTGTGTAAATCTTGCATTTTGTTCCGTTATCATGCCATTTTTATAGCCCAGCTCAAGCAATACTCAATACAACAGGCCTGCAAAACACCGAAGTGTTTTTTGCGGCCCCCAATAGGAGATTCGGCCATGGGCCAGATGATTAAAAAGACCTGTTCGGACACCAATATCATTACCCTGCCCGAAAGCGACGACAGCACGCTGTGCGTCACGTACACGAACATCGTGGATGTCGAGGAATATGAAACCTGCGTTTGCGACCCCATCGCCGAAATGGTCGACAAGGGCCACAAATTCGGCATGCTGGTCAATTATGACGATGAATATAAAGGCTGGAGCAAGGAAGCCGCCGCCCGCAGCTTCCAGTTCATCATCGACCACGGAAAATATGCCCGCAAATTCGCCTATGTGAACCCACCCGAGGCGCGCATCTTCCAGGTCAAAATGACACGCAAGCTTTTCGGCGGTGAAATCCGCTTTTTCGAAGCCGGGAAACTGGACGAAGCTCTGCAGTGGATAAAGAACTAGCGCTCGTTCATCGCGTTATCGAGCGTCTTCACGAACGGCTTCAGTAAATACTGCATAACCGTTTTCTTGCCCGTCAGGATGTCGGCTGTCGCCACCATACCTGTGGTGATTTCTTTTCTTTCGCCGGCATGCATCAGGTGATTTTTATCCGTCTCGACCCGAACATTGTAATAGGTATTGCCCTTCTGGTCTTCGAACGTATCCTGCGAAATATAAACCAGTTTGCCGTCCAGCCCGCCGTAAATCGAAAAATCATATGACGACAATTTGACCACGGCTCTCTGGCCGACATGAATAAAGGCGCGGTCGGCAGGGCGCACCCGCGCCTCGACAACCAGCTGGTCATTCTTGGGAACGACCTTGATGATGTCTTCTCCGGGCTTGACCACGCCACCAATCGTATTGACCGTGATTTCCTGGATAATCCCGTCAACCGGCGCCCTGATCTCTTTACGCGTCTTGCGCTCGGTCAATCCTGAAACGCGTTCCTTGGCCTCGTTCATCTCGATCAGCTTGGCCGATAGCTCCGTCTGCGCCTGCGCCTTGGCCGACGATTTCAAATCTTCAATCCGCGCCCTTGCTTCGTTCACCGCTGATTGCGCGCGCGGCAAGTTCGATTGCACGCTGTTCAGCTCCGTCTGCTTTTCCTTGATCGTACGCTCGAGCTGCAGCAATTCCATCTTCGGCGCCGAGCCCTTCGCCACCAGCGGCTCTACCATGGCTTTTTCCTCGCGCTGCAGGGCAATAACACCGCGTATGTCGCTGGCGCGCTGGCTAAGCTCGCGCACTTCCTGTTCACGCTGGCTCTGCTGCTGCATGAAAATATTGAGCTGCCCCTGCAATTGCGTCACGTTGGCGCGGAAGGAGTTCATTTCCTCAGTCACGCTGCTCGGCGCGTTCTTGACGATATCCTCGGGGAATTCAAAGCTCGTCTTGCCTTCAGCTTCCGCCTGCAGGCGCGTGATCGTCGCAAGCAGACCCAGGTAACGCGCCTGGTTGGCGCCAAGGTCCGACGACGCGGCGATATCCGACAGCCGCATCAGGATCTGGTCCTTGGTCACTTCATCGCCTTCACGCACCAGGATCTCTTCGATGATTCCGGATTCTTCTCGCTGAATGACCTGAACGTCGCCCGAGGGAATGATTTTTCCTTCACCGCGTGCCACTTCGTCCAGCGGCGCCAGATTCGCCCAGATGAAAAACAAAATGAAAAACGCGGCAATCGACAGCAGTAATAAATGACGCGACAGGGGCATCTCTTCATCCGTGTCAAATTTCGCCAGCAGATGCGCGTGCGCCCTGCTGACTTGTCCGGCAGCCCAGCCCTCGCGCAACGCTTTCCATTCTTCGTTGCCGTCAACCGGGGGCTTCTGCGATTTTTTCTTCTCGGCGGCCATCATCAACCTTCCGTATTCTCGGCAGCGGTGCCGTACTGGCGCGCCTGCAATTTGCGGATCACTTCATCCTTCGGCCCGTACGCCACCATGCGGCCACGGTCGATCAAAATCAGTTTATCGACCAGCGCCAGCATCGAGCCCTTGTGCGTGATCAAAATCGTCGTCTTGCCCTCGCACAAAACGCTGAGGCGTTTTAACAAACGATTTTCAGAAGCCGGATCCATTGACGCCGTCGGCTCGTCCAGAACCAAAATCGGCGGATCGTAAAGCAGCGCGCGCGCAATCGCGACCGCCTGCCTCTGCCCGCCTGAAAGCGCATCGCCGCGCTCTCCGACCTGCGTATCCAACCCCGCCGAAGAATCTTTCAGGAATTCGAGAACGCCAGACATCTCCGCCGCGCGTAAGACGGAACGATCTGGCGCCGTCTCATGGCCCATCGTGATGTTATGCCGCACCGAGCCGTAGAAAAGCTGCGGGCTTTGCTGCACGGCGCCGACATTGCGGCGCAAATCGCCTGGGTCGATCTGGCGGACGTCGCTGCCATCGATCTGCACCGAACCGCTCGTCGGCTCGTATAAATTCAAAAGCAATCTTTCCAGCGTCGTCTTGCCCGATCCAACCGCGCCGATAATGCCGACTCGCTCGCCCGGCTCGATCGTGAAACTCAGGTGATTGACGGCAGGCGTCGATTGTCCCGGGTAATTGAAAACCACGTCGCGGAATTCGACCTTGCCCTGCACATGCTGCAGCGTGATGAAGTGTTTTCCCGCCGGGCGCTCGACCGGGCGCTTCATCAGTTCATCAAGATGCTTGAGCGACTCGCGGCTCTGGTTGAGACGCGTGAGCAATCCCGCCACCTGCGACAGTGGCGCCATCGCACGGCCTGACAACAAAACACAGGCAATCAAGCCGCCCATCGTCAACAGGCCGGCATCGATCAGGTAAACACCGACAACGACAATGAACACGCTCACCATCTGCTGGATGAACATCGCCCAGTTGACCGATAGCGCCGAAATCGCACGCATCTTCACTGATGTACGCGACGCCTTGTCATTCAGCTCTTCCCAGCTGCGCTGCGTATGGCCTTCGGCGGCCTGCACCTTGATCGTCTCGAGGCCGGTGAATGTCTCGAACAAAAGCGCATTCTTGAGCGCGCTTTCATTCAGCGATTCCTTGACCACTTTGTTAAGCGGCTTTTGCAGGATCAGTCCCATGCCGATCACGAACGGAATCGCCGCGAGGGGAACAAACGCAATCGGCCCGCCGATGATGGCGATAAATCCAATGAACAAAAATACGAACGGCAGATCGATCAGCGCCGTCATGGTCGCCGAGGTGAAGAAATCGCGGATGCTTTCAAACTCGCGCATCTTGCTGGCCAGCACTCCGGCGCTCGATGGCCGCGCCGCCATGGTCATGCCCATGATCTGCTGAAACAGCTCGGCGGAAATTTTGACGTCGGCCTTACTACCCGCGTAATCCAGGAACTGCGCCCTGAGATTTTTGAGCATGAAATCGAAGATGTAGACGATCAGGATCCCAATCGCGAGCGCCCAGAGCGTTTCAAACGCCTTGTTCGGCACCACCCGGTCGTAAACATTCATGACGTACAGCGAGCTGGCGATGCTGAACAAATTAATCATCACCGCCGCGATCATCACCTCGCTGTAAAGCGTCTTGTTCTTCCAGAAGGCCGACCAGAACCAGTCACGTGCGGTCTCGATCTTGGCAGGCCCGGCCCGCTCGTCCGTACGCGCGACGGGGCGTACAAAGAACGCATAACCTATATACAGGCGCTTTAAAGCCTCAAGCGTCAGGGATTGCCGCTCCTGCGGGGTTTCCGGGAACTGGACGACAAAGCGCGTCTCGGGGTGTATCTGTACGTCCTTGCCTTCCTCCTTTTTAGGGGCGTGTTTCGGGGGGTATTGGATATCCCAGAGGATACAGGCCTGTTCATGCTCAAGCGTCAGGATACAGGGCAGGTTGGGAGCTATGGCCAGCGATTCGAGGCTCCGGTCGGCCAGGACAGCCTGTAAATCGGCCCTTTCGGCAGCCCTGATAAACAGGGCCGGGGGAAACCCCCCTTCCTTGGGGATGGGCAGGCCTGCGGTCAGGGAGGCCGGAGAGGTCCGGCGGCCGTAATGACCCGCCAGCAGCTGCAGGGCGTCGATTAAAGGGGTATGGATCGCAAGCCTGTCGGCCTGTAAAGGCCACCCGCCCGGCGGCTGGGCCGGGCCTGATGGGGCATCCGGTTGATCTGTGGAATCGGCAGCGCTGTCAGCTTGTTCTTTGTTCAATGGAAGACCTGAAAAGAATGAAACGCTTTTTAACTCATAATTCTGCAATTAAAGGATTTTGAGACGAAAATTGCGGATTCCGAGAACCGGCGCGCAGCGTACATTTTAGTACGTGAGCACCGGAAGCGCAGAAATTCGCAATTTGCAGACCAAAATCCGAAAATTGCCTAGCGCGCCTTCAGTCTTTCATCATTTGACCATGTCTCGCCGGAAGCGATGGCGCTCTCTCTAGGATACTCGACACCCAACGTCGGGAGCAAGGCGCCTTTCAGAGCGAGCAGGCGGTACACAGCAAACATCTCGAGGAATTCCGAGTTGATCGTGTTGGTGCGTGAAACGAACAATTCGTTCTGCGCATCAAGAACATCAAGCAGCGTACGGCGGTCCAGGTTGAACTGGTCCTGGTATGCCTTCACGACTTCGGTGTTGGCGGCAGCTTGCGTTGCGAATTCGCGTGCGCGCTCGCCCGCTGAAACCATGCTTGCCCATGTCGAGCGCACGTCGTTTTCAACAGCGCGTCCGGCGCGGGCGCGTGCTTCTTTGGATTGCTGGTGGCGGTGGATGAACTCACGCGCGCGCGCAGAGTCTGCGCCGCCGCGGTAGAGGTTCCAGTTCATGACCAGAAGAGCCGAGGCGCCGCGATTGGTGCCTTCGATACCTTCGATGTCATGACCTTGGTTTGCATTCAGTTCTAAATCCAGTTGCGGATAGAAGGTCGATTTCGTGCCTTGCGCTTCAGCGTAAGCCACTTCGATGTCGGATGCGAAAATGTCGAGCGTCGGGCTGTGCGCCAGAGTCTTTTCGACTTCGGTGTCTACATCCTGGCTGAGCGTGCCGAACGGAATTTCCGGCAGTTGCAGCTGGCCTGCATCATCGCCGGTCTCGGCGCGGTACTGCGCTTCTGCCGTGCGAAGCGATTGGCGGATGCTGCTTTCCGTCGCACGTGCGGCGGCAAGACGTGCATTCGCTTGTTCATTGTCTGCTTCCGTCGAACGGCCTGCGTTCACGCCTTGCTTGATCTGGTCAAGGATACTGAGGTGCGCGTCGACGTTCTGGCGCGCAATCACGAGGATCTGACGCTGGCGTAAAACTTCAAGATAGGATTCAACGATCGAGAGACCGACGAGTTCAGCCGTTTCACGAACGCGGTTCGCGGAAGAATTCACGCGGCCTTTCTGGCGCGCAACTTCATATTTCGTTTCGAAACCGTCGAACAGCATTTGCGTCAGTGTCAGAGACACGAGGTAACGCCACATCGTTTCTGTTTCATCGGCGACTTCGCTGTCTGTGTATTCAGGACCTGTGTCGGCGCGCATATCGATCGAGGGCAGGTATCCAGCGCGGCCTTGTCTCAGTTCTTCATCGGTGGCGCGGCGCGATGCGGCGACTTCACCGTATTCCGGGTTGGTGCTCACGCCCGTGGCGACTGCGTCACGGAGCGAGATGCTCAAGGATGGGTGGAGCGGCTTGTCCTGCTGCGCGAGGGCAACGCCTGCGATGCCGGACATGAGCGCGACAGCCGAAGCTGTCAGACAAAATCTGCGAATGGAATTTCTGGAAAGCACGTTCTGCATCCTCTCGATGAATCTAGTTTACTTTTTTGATATCTTTCAGCCGGAAGTTATCCACAACTTCAACGACTTCCCTTTTATAAGAACTTTTATAGGTCTTGGCAAGCCCGTTCCCATAATTTTTTCTTATTTTTTAGAGGATTAGCCCTCTATTTAAAGAGAAAAACCCGGGGCTTTGGCAAGCCCCGGGTCGGAGAGATTGACCGGCCGCGTTAACGAACCGGACTTTCTGTTAAGAAACCTTAATTAAACGGCGTTTCCGTCGTTCGTGATCTGGGCAATGTTCAGACCAACAATCCCTTCAAGGGTCGCGATAGCCGTCGCACCCGCCAGGCCACCAACGCCGTCGGCATTGATATGGATGGTGGTGTTGCCGCCGCTTTCCGTTTTGAAGACGAAATCGTCAATGCTGTCCTGGACCGAGTTGTAGCCGACCAGCAGGCCCGAAACGTCGAGAACATCGCCGATTTCGAAGTCCTTGACCGCGTCTACGCCTTCGCCGCCGAGATTGACGAACTTGAAGACATCATCGCCCGAACCGCCATACAGCGTGTCGTTGCCTGCGCCGCCCGTGATCACGTCATCGCCTTCTTGACCGAAGATGATGTCGCTACCGCCGCCGCCGCTCAGCGTGTCGTTACCGCCCTGGCGGCCCTGACCGTTGCTGACAGACTCATCAGACATCGCAACCGCGTTCGCCTTGATATAGGCGATCGTGTCTGCGCGATCCCATGAAGTATCGTTACCGGCACCTGCCTCGAGCTGTTCGATAACTGTCCAGCCTGCGCCGGGAGCCGTCGAAAGACCCTGCGCCGTGGCGAGAGCGTCCGTATAGAGTGTATCGCCGAAGAGCAGATCGTTGCCGTCGCCGCCGTTCAGGACGTCATCGCCCGTCTCGGTCAGCTGGTTCAGCGGGTTGAGGTTCTGGAACGCCGCATCAAGATCATTTGCAGTCTTGACGTCCAGCGCATCGCCGTTCTCGTCAATCGTGTCGAGACGTGCCAGCGTCGTGGAGTTGACGCCAATACCGATACCGATGAGCTGGCTCAGTGCCTTCAGCTGGGCAACTTCGTTGCTGCCGTCCGAAATGCCATGGATCTCATTCATGACTGTCTGCGCGTTGTTGTTCGCGTTGACGGTCTGACCGCTGGTGCCGACATAGTGGTTCGGCTCGCCATCCGAGACGAAGTACGTAAACGTGCTTGCGCCGGGGATCGGATCATTCGTCAGCCCACCGTTCAACCAGTTCAGGGCGCTGATCATCGGCGCTTCATAGTTGGTGAACTCCTGGCCGTTATTGTCCATCGCCTGTACGAACGTTACAGCGCTGTTGAAAGCTGCATCATTCGTGACTTCGAACGTGCCCGACGCAAAAGCCGTCGTGCCGAACGGAACGACATGAACTTTGATCGTGCCCGTGTCGTAATCGTTGAAGTCCTGCAGCAGGTGCGTAACCGCATCCTTCAGCAGTTGCAGTTTCGAGCCGGGGCCTTCGCCCATCGAACCCGAGATGTCCAGCACGAGGACGATATTGAAGTCCTTGTTCTGTGCGATCTGTTTCGAGCCGCCGACATCGCCGATGAGGATATCAGCTGCGCGCTTGCCAACGATTTCGCCGTGGTCGCAACCAATGCGGTGTTCGGTTTTGGAGCCCGATTTGTCGTCAACGTTTTCGCCGACAACGAGGATCGGTTGATTGCCTTCGACCGTCAGCGTTGCTGTGTCGGAGTCACCGTCGCGGTCCGTCAGCGTATAGACGAACTGGTCAGGACCCTGGTCGGGCGGGCAGTCATGCGAGGAAACGGTCACGTTCTGAACCGTGAACGAAGCCTGCGGCAGAGCCGAGTTGGCAATCGTGGTTACATCGACACCAACGATCTGAACACCGCCGAAGCTCGACGAGTTCAGCGTGAACGACGCAACGCCGTCAGCATGCGGAACCGGACCGATATTGAATTCGCCTGTTACGGTCGTGCCGTTCGCCAGGTGAACGATATAGTCGATACCGCCTTGCTTGTTGTTGTCGCCGAGGTCCGCGAAAGTGAGCGTCACTTTATCGGAAGCCGCGAAGTCAATTTCCAGTTTTTCTGGGCCGAAGATGTTTTGCGGCTCGATACCGATACCGCCGCCATCGCCCACATCGTACCAGCTCAGGTCGGCCCCGCTGGTCGATTTGACCGAGATGCCGTTTTTGCTGAACGTGTTCTGGAAGCCGTTGAAGTTTGCAGCCGCCGGGTCCAGCGAAAGCGTCGTGTTGACGCCGCCCTGGTAAGGCTGTGCAAACGGTGTGTAGGTGTAAGAACCGTCAGCCGAAATTTTCAGCTGGCCGAACTGGCCGTTGATCGTCGCCTGGCCGGCAGTCGGAACATTGACCGATGTGCCGCCGAAAGCGATTTTCGTTACGAGGTTCGGTGTGTCGTTACTGAGGTCGTCAGCAGCGCCTGCGCCGCCGTTCACGCCGGTAACAACATTACCTGTGCGTACGCCTTCGCCGGTGTTGACGTCGTTTTTCGCGTCCGGTGCATCGTCAACAACGTTGACAGTGATGCTGGTCGAAGCGGTGTCGCCGTCCGAGTCCGTGCCGACGACGCCGAAATTCAGCGTAATGACATCGTTCGGGTCGCCGGGGTTGTTATGGTCGAGAACGCGGTTCAGCGTGAAGGTGTAATCGCCGTTCGCCGGGTTGATCGTCAGCGTGAAGACATTCGTCGCGCCGCCATTGACCGTACCGACATAGCCGGTCGCCGTCTGCGTGATCGTAACCGTCTCGCCGAGCGAGGTCAGGTTCCCGTTCAGTTTCGAACCGGTCGAGCTGGTGATGCCGTCCGACTTGATCGTGCCGGGCGTGTCGCCGAAGAAGTCAGCGTCGACATTGCCTGTCTCGACGATCGGGCCGAGGAAGGTTTCATCGACAACTTCTGTTGCCGGCTTGATGATGATCGGCTTGTCGTCGGTGTCGACACGGATCGTCAGTTTCGCCGTATCGGTATCATTGTCGTAGTCGTCCATCGTATACGTGAAGACATCGCTGCCATCTTTGTTGTCGTTGGGCGTATAGGTGTACTGGCCGTTCGCCGCAATCGTCAGCACGCCGTTCGTGCCGTTGATGTTGACGGTGCCGACCGTCGGAACCGGGGTCGTCGTACCGTTGAACGTAACCGAGATAACTGCGCCCGTGCCGTCTTCGCCGAACTCGTCATTGTCGAGAACGTTGCCGTTGATGACAGTGCCGTTCGTGAAGTGACCGTCATCCTGAGCTGTCGGTGCATCGTCTACAACATTGACCGTAACGAAACCGTCATCGGTGTCGCCGTCATTGTCCGTGATCTTCACACCGAACTTCAGCGTGATGACGTCATTGTCGTCCGTGCCGTCGGCATGGTCGAGCTGCTGCAGCTGCGTATAGCTGTAGGCGCCGTTCTGGTTGATCGTGAAGGTGAAAACAGGAACGCCGCCCGTTGTCGTACCCGTGTAACCGGTAGCTGTCTGGGCGATGATCACTGTGTCGCCGTTCGACGTCAGGTTCGGACCCGTGAAGGAACCGCTCAGCTGCGTGGTGCCGTTAACCGTGATAACCGAAGGCGTGTCGGAGCCGTCATCATGCGGCAGGTTGCCGTTCTTCGTGATGGACGCGCCGTTCATGTCGGTTTCATCGATCACTTCAAGGCCGTTACCTACCGTCGGGTTGCCGTCTTTAATTTCAGGAACGTCATCGACGATGTCGATAACGATGTTTGCCGGATCTTTATCGCCGTCAAAGTCGACGATGTTCGCGCCGAAGGTCAGCGTGATTTTGTCGCCCCCCACAGAGTGGTCGAGAGGCTTCAGCAGTGTGAATGTGTATTCGCCTGTGCTCGGGTCGATAGCCAGCGTAAAGACCGTCTGGCCGTTCGCCGTACCCGTATAGCCGTTAAGGCCAGGCGTGATCGTTACGTTGTGACCGCCGGAAGAAAGCGTGCCGTTGGCGAGATCGCCGGTCGCAGCCGACGTACCGTTCGGCTCGATAAAGCCGGTGCCGTCGCTGCCGTAATCATCAACGAGGTTGCCGGTGGCAATCGCCGCGCCGGGCAGGTCGTCTTCATCAACCGTTTTCGTGCCATCGCCTTCAAGCGACGGAACGTCATCCGCAACATGGACAACAATCTGTGTAACCGCTGTGTCGCCGTCGGCATCCGTCAGGAGGACATCGAAGTTGAGGTCAATGACATCGTTCGGATCTGTCGGGTCGTCATGATCTAACGGGCGCAGCAGCGTGAATGTGTATTCGCCGGTCGTCTGGTCGATCACAAGCGTGAAAACTTTCTGGCCGTTCGCAATACCGTCATAACCATCTTGAGCGGCATTGACCACGACATCAACGGGGTCGCCGTTCGAGGTCAGGTTGCCGTTCTGTTTGGAACCGGTCGAGGTGAAACCGCCAAGTGTCTGCGGCGTAATCGTGCCGGGACCATCGTTACCGAAGCTGAACGTAATGAAGCCGGTCTCGACGATCGGGCCGAGGAATGTTTCATCGACGAATTCTTCCGCCGGGCCTTCAGCCGTCGGAACATCATCCGGAGTTTCTTCTTCGCCTTCCAGCGGGTTCGGCTGTCTGAAGTTCGCGGAATATTGCAGCGCGGTCGGGTCAAGAGGACCGACAGCGTTCAGCGGACCAACGGAAGCAGCACTATAAGGAGTGTTGAAACCATAACCGCTGTTGCCACCCGCGCCGCCGGCATCACCAGCTGCTGGTTCGATCTGTGCAAGCATTGCGGCTTCATCGCCGGCTGCGGGTTCGATATTCGCAACTTGCTCGGCGCGAACGGTTTTTTCGTTCTTCGCAGTGTCCTCAGGTTGGACTTCTTCTTCAGCAGGCGTCGTGTCGACGACTTTAATCATGCTGGAAAGTTCACCCTGGGGAATGATGTCGCTGAAAGCAAATGTCGAGGCTTCATCGCCCGATGTGACAGCGGAATAGTTTTTCAGGATGAGGCTGCCGCCGCATTCAAATGTAACTGTGAGGGTGCCGTCCTGGTCCACGATAAAGGTGTCGGCATCGGCTTTCGCAAAACCGAAAATGTAATTCTGACCTTCCTGGAGGTCTACTTCGCGCGTTTCACCAAGCGGCGGGCGCTCGATCATCGTTGTCGATTCGACCTTCTGGCCTTCGATCTCGCAGACATCTTCAAGGATGTTCTGTGCCGGGGGTGCGGACTCGGTGCCTTGAAGTGCGGGCTGTGCCGAAGGGGTTGCGGGTTGCGCGTTTTCGTTTGCCATTGACTCTCTCCTGAGTAAAAAAAATAAGGCCTCGTGGGGCCGTAAAAACTTAACAGTTTCTTAACAGATGTTCTTCAAGTTTTAAGGGAAACTTAACAATCTGTCAACAATTATGTTAAAGGATCGTTAAGGTATATGTTCCTATACGTCTAAATCCTTGATTCCATTTGTATTTTACATAATTAAACATGACAGATTATATATGGACCTTATAGTCCCCGCCCCGCCAAAAACAAAGGGTTTTCCATGATTGGGCTGGGTGATTCCTTAATAGTGCCGCCCTGTTAACCTCTCATTTCTGCGGATTCGGCCCCGGACATTATTCCCGATGCTTTCCCGGATGACATATATATGAGAAAGCTCCTAGTTCCCTTTCCCGGCCCGGTCTGCTCAAAAAAACTTTTTAGGCCTTTCCCGAAAAATTGAAAAAAAGGGCGAATCGTCACGAATCGATTCGCCCGGGTAATTCTCTTTCCCGGACCCCGCAGGAATCCGCCATTTTTTATTTTCGAATCGATTCTCTTTTCTCACTTCGATTCGCATTTTCGAATCCGATTCTTGCAAAAATTTTTCCCGCTGCTCTGATTCCGGAAAATTTTTGACGATTTTTTCTACGTCCTGAAAAAAATTTTTTGCCTGTGAGGAAGCTGTGAATAACTTTGTGCGCGAAAGTTTTTCACCGCTGAATCTCAAGCAACGCATGAGGGTTCGAAAATTTCCACATGCGACTCGTTTTTGAACGGAAATTTCAAAACCTCGAAAAAATGACTCGACTCGAGCGCGACGGTTTTGCAATCTGAGAATGTCTTCGGGACACAGATTGTTGGGCACAGCGATAAATGATCTCGAAGTTCGGACCGCCTTGGTCGGCGGCCGGGTAGATGGGAATAAGACTTCGGTCCCCGTTTGCTCATAGGGGCTTAAGAGCTTCTGGATACAACGTTCTGCAACTGACCCGTGGTCGCGCACGCTAAAACGTTTGCAAGCAGAAACGTGACAGGTCCAGGGCGTTATTATTCGGCTCCGAAAAAGTTGATGGTCTATGCAGGACTGTTAACGGAGTGGTTTTGATAGCCACGATAAATAATTGCGGATGGGGGTTCATCCGCGGATTGACGGGACGACAAGTTGGGTAAGCTGCCCATGTGTCCATGGCAATCGGTTCGAAAAGAGCCTGCAGGTGACTTACGCTTCGGCGTAAACACCTCAGGACCTTCCCAAAAGGATCCCGGCGTCTGGCTTTATGGCTTCGCTATAAAGATGGGCGCCGGGATTTTTTGTTTTTAAAACATCCAAAAAAATTATCCCGGCTCGCGCGTAAGTCTTGAAATCTGTTTTTTCAGATTGTCGCAATGCATCTTGAACAAGGCTCTTTCACCTCCGTAGAGATTTTGAACTTCCGTAATATCTTTACATTCGAGGTTTTCGTACACCGCGCGACGCATGACAGAATGAAACTCCTCTGACATAGGCTCCATTTCTCCTGTCCTCTTGTTCAGCGTTTCATGCACATTGAAAAACTGCGTCAACGCCTGCTCGGTCGGCGGCCTGGCTTGCTCGCGCAGCAGCTCGGCTTTTTTATTGTCGCTTGCCACGTAAAATGCGCTGCTTACAACGAACACAACAGTCGAGGCCACAACCTGCGCTGTTTTAACCCGGCTGTTCAGCACATCATTCCATGTGCGGACGGTCTTGTTTTTCGCGTCGGTAAAAATATCTTTCATGATTTAATTCTAGCGTTCGAGCCTTGAGTGATAAAAATCTTTGACCCGCTGGCACGTCCTGGAATCCAGAAGTTGCGAACAGGGAGTATCATGACGGATAGATTGATATATTTTTTTCTTTTCATCCTCGTCTATGACACCCGCAACGATAAAAGCATCATGAAGAGCGGAACGTTCATTTTCAGCATCGTGCCTGTCGCATCCCGTTGTTGCGCCAAATAACGCAGCGGCAAAAACCGCAGCAATTCCAAATTTTTCCTGTTTCGTCAGCACTGCCATGAACTCCCTGAACACTTCTCCAGAATTACTTCGGCCCGCTCGCCACCACCGGCTGGCTTTCCAGAGCAACAATTCTCTCTTTCATGACGTGGCATTCATTAATAAGTGGATCAACATCCACATCCAGTTTTTTCAGAACCAGTTGTTCTCCCAGCGCGTCCTCGCAGCCGACATCTTCATCAAGTATCGCGCGCCGAATAAAAGGCTGGAATGTTTTTGGCGTCTTCCAGCCTTCAAAAAGTTTCGTCAGTATAATGCTGCGACGTTCGTCCGTCTCCAGCGCGATGCGCTGCCTGTCAATTTCAACTCTGTCTTCTGGTGGAAGATCGAGATATATTCTTTCTGCTTCACTTATCACAGAATCCGCATCTTGCGGCTGGTCGTTTCCGGCGATTGCCGAAACTTCATTCTGATTATCGGTTTCGTTGCTTGAGAGCATGTAACTGCCCGCTGCCAACAACCCTGCAAGTGTCACCGGTACCGTGATCCTGAACCAGTTCCGTGCCAAAGCGCCTTTACCAATCATAATTGCCTCCCATTTTTTTATGGGGCAATTATTACAACGCTGATTAGGTTATGTCAATTAAAAGCGCAGGCGCTTCACGTTCTGGATTTGCGGCAATTTCGAGATTTTCGCGAGCAAATCATCCGAAACCGGCGCATCCAGTGAAATAAGACAGACCGCCTCTTTCGTATCCTCTTTGCGTCCCAAACGGAAATCCGCGATGTTCTGTTTCGCATCGCCCAGGATCGTGCCGACGCCGCCGATCAAGCCCGGCTGGTCGTTGTTGCGGATAAACAGCATATGCTCCGACAGCGCCGCCTCGACCGGCACACCCTCGATATTGACGATGCGCGGCTCGCGTCCCGTGAACAGCGTGCCCGACACCGAGCGGTTGCGCACTTCCGTTTGCACCGTGACGGTGATCTTGGTGCGCTGGTCGCTCGGCTCTTCGATGCGGCTCTCCGAAATCTGGATGCCGCGCGATTTCGCAACCGCCATGGCGTTCACCATATTCACCGTTTCCATCTGCGGCTTCAGGATATGCGCAACCAGCATCTGCGTCAGTGGCTTGACGTTCAGCTCCGTCACCGATCCTTCGAACTCGACATCGATTTTTTGAATCGCGTTCTCGGTAATCTGTCCGACGAAGCTGCCCATTTGCTCGGCGAGCTTCATGTAATATTTCAGGCGCGGCGCGTCCTCCGCCGAGATCGACGGCATGTTGAGCGCGTTCGTCACCGCGCCGCTCATCAAATAATCCGCCATCTGCTCGGCAACCTGCAGCGCGACATTCACCTGCGCCTCCGTCGTCGAAGCGCCCAGGTGCGGCGTGCAGATCACGCGCGGGTGGCCAAAGAAAATACTTTCCTTCGCTGGCTCGACTTCGAACACATCAAGCGCGGCTCCCGCCACTTTCCCGCTATCCAGCGCGTCTTTCAGGTCCTGCTCGACGATCAATCCGCCGCGCGCGCAGTTGATGATGCGCACGCCGTCTTTCATGGTCGCAATTGTGTTCTTGTTGATCATGTTCGCGGTCTTGTCGTTCTTCGGCACATGGACCGTGATGAAATCCGCGCGTTTGAATAAATCCTCAAGCTCGACTTTCTCAACACCGATTTCCACGGCGCGGTCATTCGTCAGGAATGGGTCGTACGCGATCACGTTCATTTTCAATCCCACGGCGCGGTCGGCAACAATCGACCCGATATTCCCGCAACCGATAACACCTAAAGTTTTCCCATACAGCTCAACGCCCATAAATCTTTTCTTTTCCCACTTGCCCGCATGCGTCGATTCATTCGCCTGCGGAATTTCCCGTGCTAAGGCAAACATCATCGCGATGGCATGCTCGGCCGTTGTAATGGAATTTCCGAACGGCGTGTTCATGACGACGATACCCGCCGCCGTCGCTTTCGGAATGTCGACATTGTCGACGCCTATGCCTGCGCGGCCCACGACCTTTAAATTTTTCCCGGCTTCGATGATTTCCGGCGTGACCTTGGTTTCGGAACGAACGGCCAGGCCGTCATAATTCGCAATGATAGCTTTCAGCTCATCGGCCTTGATGCCCGATTTAAAATCGACATCGCATCCTTTTTTCCTGAAGATTTCTACGGCGAGGGGATCCAGCGCGTCGCTGATCAATACTTTGGGGGCCTTAACGGCAACAGTCTTAGACATTTTTCACCATGATTTTGTCTTGTTCATGAAAACAGGCCTCCTTGATACCAAGAAGACCCGTTTCCATACAAGTAAAATCTGGAAAGTTAATTACTTCATTTCCTCAGCGCGCTTTTTATCGCCTTCTTTTTTGCCGAAAGCATAGGCGCCCTGGTATCTTTCCTTCTCGGCATCGCTCCAGTTCGGATCGATTTTCATGCCTTGGTTTTGCTGGCCGTGATTTTGGCCGTCTTGTTCAATACCCATTAATGATCTCCTTTTCGTTACATCATAACGAACGGATAGGGGCTTCTAAGGTTCCTGAAAAATTAAGCGGCTTTTTTAGCGCGCTGGGCCTTGGCCGACTCGTAAGCCCATTCAACCCAGGGCAGCATGGCGCGGATATCATCCGCCTCAACCGTCGAGCCGCACCAGATGCGAAGACCAGCCGGCGCATCGCGGTAGGAACCGGCATCATATGCAGCTTTTTCGCCTTCCAGCGCCTTGGTGACATCTTTCACAAACGCCTGCTGCGATTCTTCATCCAGCGCCGTAAACCACGGCTCGTTGAATTTCATGCACACGCTCGTGCGCGAACGTGTCTTTGCATCTTTCGCGAGGAAATCGACAAACGCCGATTTCTCAATCCATTGATTCACAACATTGGAATTTTCTTCGCAGCGTTTCATCGTCGCGCTCAAGCCACCGATGCTCTGCACCCATTTGAGGGAATCCAGAACATCCGCCACCGCCAGCATCGACGGCGTGTTGATCGTCTCGCCCGTGAAGATGCCATCATTCAGCTTGCCTTTTTTCAGCATGCGGAAAGTTTTCGGCATCGGCCATGGCGGCGTGTAGCTCTCTAAACGCTGCACCGCGCGCGGTGACAACACGATCATGCCGTGCGCGGCCTCGCCGCCCAGCACCTTCTGCCACGACCATGTCGTGACATCCAATTTCTTCCACGGCATGTCATAGGCGAACACCGCGCTCGTCGCGTCGCAGATGGTCAAGCCCTCACGGTCGTCAGCAATCCAGTCCCCGTCCGGCACGCGCACGCCCGATGTCGTACCGTTCCATGCGAAAACGATATCCGCGTTCTTGCGGGCCTTCGACAGATCCGGCAGCTCGCCGAATTTCGCGTCATAGGCAATCGCGTCCTTGATCTTGAGTTCCTTCGTGACATCCACCAGCCAGTCGCGGCTGAACGATTCCCACGCGAACACATCGACCGGCTTCGGCCCCAGCAGCGACCACAGCGCCATCTCGACCGCGCCCGTATCCGACGCCGCGACGATACCTATCTTGTAATCCGCCGGGATGCCCAGGATCGCCCTGTGCGTCTCGATCACGTCTTTAAGCTGTGTTTTGGAAATTCCCGCCCTGTGCGAACGCCCCAGGCATGCCCGCTCGATCGCCTCGATGTTCCATCCCGGGCGCTTGGCGCACGGACCCGACGAAAAACAGGGGTTTTTAGGGGTTTTTGCAGGCTTTTCCATGGGTTTTTCCGATATATCAAAAAATTTGTAAGCACTAGCGATAGGCAATTCCTGCGAAACTGTCTAGAGTATTTTCAATTAAAACCCTGCCAGGACGCTGGCACAGCGCCGGAAAATCATGAGTGTAATCGTCACCCTCGTCAGCTCCAGTCCCGATAAACCTGTCGCCGAACGTCACATCGGGGAAGTCTCCCATATCCTCGACCATCACAATATCCAGTTCACCTGCGCGCCGGTCTGGCTGGCGCCCGGCAAGGCTGTCGACCTCGGCGTCTCGGACGCACCCCATGGCGCGACCATGACGCATATCACGGATTTCCTTGGTAAAACCGGGATCGACGTCTTCGTCACCGATCCCGACCGCCGCCGCAAAAAACTCCTTCTCGCCGATATGGACAGCACCATCGTCGACGCCGAGACGCTGGACGAGCTCGCCGATTACGCCGGGCTCAAGGAAAAAATCGGCGCAATCACCGCGCTCGCCATGGAAGGCAAACTGGATTTCAACGGCGCGCTCAGAGAAAGAGTGGGCCTGCTCAAAGATTTAAACATAGAAGCCATGCACAAAACGCTGGAGCGGATGAAGCTGAATCCGGGTGCGATGTCTCTCATAAAGACCATGAAAAAGGGCGGGGCGAAATGCGTGCTGGTGTCCGGCGGCTTCACCTTCTTCACGGGAGCCATCGCCAAACAGGTCGGCTTCGACACCCATCACGGCAACACGCTCGAAATTCACAACGATAAACTGACCGGCAAGGTCATCGAGCCCATCCTCGACAAATTCGCCAAAGCCGATTACCTGCGCACCTATGTCCGCGACATGAAAATCAAACCCGAAGACGTCATGGCCATCGGCGACGGCGCCAACGACATCCCGATGTTAAAGGCCGCCGGGCTCGGCATCGGCTACAAACCGAAAGACGCGGTGAAAAAGGAAATCGACAACCTGATCATTCATGGCGACCTCACGGCCGCTCTCTATGCACAGGGCTACACGACAATTCTCTAAAGCCACGCATCCCGTAAACATTGCCCGGACACTAAACTCTTAGCCATTCACCCACAAACTGGCACCCCATCCCCTTTTATTGTATTATGTAAATAATACTTGAATTGTTATAATCGCTAATTAATTCATTAATAGTTAGAAGCTACAATGAGGGGGTGAATAAGGTTATAATATTGAATAAACGGCGCGTATCTCTCCCGAAAAAATCATAACGAAGACACAAAAATGACTAATCACCAGTGGCAATACACGGTTACGAACGGCGAACTCGAAGACCTGTTCATCAAATACTGCACCGACCATACGATGCTGGCGCGTCAGGGTCGCTATTCGCCCATCACGGGCCGCGACAAGGAAGTCGACGAAACCGTTCTCATTCTTCTCCAGCGCGGCCGTAAGAACGTCGTGCTTCTCGCGCCTGCCGGCGTTGGTAAAACCGCGATGGTCATCGCCCTCGCCCAGAAAGTTGCCTCGAACGAAGTTCCAGATTACTTACGCGATTGCCGCGTTCTCGAAGTCGACCTTGCGCGTATGGCCGCCGGTACATCAGGCCCCGCCGAATTCCAGGAACGCTTCATCCCGCTTTGCAAAGGCGTGGCCGAGCGCTATCACGATCCCGCTAATCCGCGCATGATCCTGTTCCTCGACGAAATTCACCAGATAATGCCGACCTGTAAAGGGTCTTCCTACGCCGGCCTCTCCGATGTCATGAAGCCCTACCTCACGGCAGGTGACTTGATGGTGATCGGCGCGACGACACTCGACGAATTCCGCTTGCACGTCGCGCTCGACCCCGCGCTCGACCGCCGCTTCCAGAAAGTTTTCCTCAACGTGCCGAGCACGATCGAGACTTACAATATTCTCAAATCGCTCCGCCCGGGTTTCCAGGAACACCACGGCGTAACAATTCCGAACGTTCTTCTCATGCTGATCGTCCAGTTGACCGACGAACACATGCGCCGCCGTAACCAGCCCGATAAATCCATCATCACGATGGACTCCGCCATGGCCTATCACGTCAAGAAATTCGGCCTCAAAACCGAAGTCTCGCTTGAATCGGTCTATTACATGGTGGGACGCGAAACCGGCCTCAACAAGCAGGCGCTGCATGACGAGCACAAGCTCCAGCGCGTGATTAAAGAGGTCGCCGATATCGAAACAGACGCGATTGTTTACAGCGTCTAGCGCACGGCGCGGAAAACTTTAAATCCGTTTTTTTCAGTTATTTTTTCGTGCGACGCAAAAAGTGCGCCGAGTACGCTTTCATACGGCAATCCCGCATTCGCCACCATCCAGAGCTGCCCGCCCTGTCGCAAAGAACGCGAGGCCGTCTCGATGAATTGTTTCCCTATATCTGAATCTGTTTTCTTGCCTTCATGAAAGGGCGGGTTCATGACAATGAAGTCCAGATCTCTCACAGGTACGGCGCGCGCCAAATCTTCCCACGCATAATTCACTTTTGTTTTTATATCCTTCAGGTTTTCCCGGCACGCCTGCACCGCGCGGTGATCGGCATCGAAACAGTAGAAATTTCTGATCTCATATTTTTGCAGAACATGCCGCGATAAAAATCCGTACCCGCAGCCGAAATCCGCACCGTTGCCGCTTAAATCATCCGGCAGGCACGCCGCCAGGATTTCCGATCCCTTGTCGATTCTATCCCACGCGAATAATCCCGGCTGCGAAACAAATCCCGTCTCCGCCAGCCGTAGCGCACCTTTTTCCAGCGCCTCTTTCACCGCATCGTTTTCGCCGACCTTGACACCCCACGCCACGCGCGCATGGTTAGCTGCAAGCTCCTGCACATCCGCCACACCGAAATCTTTCAGTATCTTTTTCGCCCGCCGCCCGCCGGCATCATTCGCACCCGCAATCGCGATAACCCCGTTCTCTTTCAGCAGTTTTAAAACTCTCGCAACCTCGTAACGCGCTTCGTCCGCATTTTTCTGCAATAAAACAAAACCCTGTAAAAAATCACCCTCAACCGGTAATTCCGGCGTAGCGACAAGGCCTTTATCCGATAGCTCAGCCGCGAAAGGCTTGAAGTTTTGCTGCAAAACCATCCCGCGCGTGAGGCCCGCATGCCACCGCGCGCCAGCAAAAACGCCAGCGCCGAGCAATGGTTCAAAGGGAGTGAATAGCGTTTTTGTGACCGGGTCCATCGGTCACAAATTTAACCTAAGGTCTGTACTCATTTGAAGGATTTTGTGCCGAAAATAACGGTTTTCGAGAACCGTATCGCAGAATACTCCAAGTGTATTTGAGAAACGGAAGCGCAGAAAACCGTTGTTTGCAGGCCAAAAGACGATAAATGAGAACAGACCCTATCTGAAATCAAAAGAAATGACGACTTCCTGGTCGGCGACGATATTGCCGCCCGCAACCATGGCCGCCAGCGTCGTCTCGACGCCGCTCATGATCGCAATCGCCGTGAACGCGCCGCCATTGTCGCCGTCGGCGTTAATGCGCACATGCGTATCGCCGTTCAGCGCCTCGATCTGCACGAATTTCGACAGCATATCGAACAGCGGATCGTAACCCTCAAGAATCTCGCTGATATTCAGCACGTCATTACCGAGGCCCATTTCAAAACCATGGATCGTATCCACAATCCCGTCCATGAAATCATAAGCAATGATGTCATCGCCCCGGCCGCCGTAAATATCATCGCGTCCCTCGCCCACCACGAGAATGTCATCGCCGTCCTGGCCATAGAGCGTATCGTTACCCGCGCCGCCGACGAGAATATCATCGCCGTCTTCGCTGTTGCCTTCGGTAATCTCTTCGGAAATGTTGAAATCGAAGAACACGTCTTCATAATCTGCATCGCCCAGATTCGGCAAATCCTCAAATCCAATTCTCAGAACGTCGTTCTGCCCGATGCTGACGATACCCGAAACCATGTGATCGTCACCATCATGGTTGATGGCTGTCGAGCCGCCGCGCGTAACCGTGTGGTAATCCGGTGCGCTGAGAACGCGCTCGATAATGCCATCATCATAAACGACCTTCACCCGGCTGTTCGGATCATGAATTGTCGCCGCGCGCTCGCTGCCCAGCCCGTAATCATAAACGAAACGGACATTGCCTTCGCCTGTCAGATCCAGCAGGCCCGTATAATTATTGACGCGCTGGCCATCGGCTAAAATGAAGAACCCGATCTCTCCGCCGTCAGCACCGAGAGGCAGGTCAATTTCATGCGCAACGTTTAAACCGGCCGTCTTGGTGTTCGCCCACAAAATCGTGCCCATTTGAATCGTGCCGTCGCTGGCAATCGTATAAACACCCAGCGTATTGTTGTAACCGGCAAAACCCTCGCGGAACGTCAGCGTCGCCTTCGCGGCAAAATCAATGTTCAGGTTGCCATCCGCAACACCCAGCGCATTCGTGCCCGGCGGCACGAGATTGGCGATATTCACGCCTTCCATCAGGTGCGGGAAAATCACATCGTCTTCAAAATCCTTGTCGAGCACCACCGGCGCGGTCCAGTTGCCGCCGTAAAGAATGTCATTGCCATCGCCGCCCGAGATGTAATCGTCGCCGTCGCCGCCATTAACCGCATCGTTGTCCTGGTCACCATATAATTCATCATGGCCCGGGCCGCCGTCGATGCGGTCGTCGCCTTCCGCGCCGGAAACGAAATCATTACCCACATTCGCCCATAAAATATCGTTGCCCTGGTTGCCGAGCATCAGGAGATTGCCCGTCGTAATCTCCTCATCGGCCATCACGATAACGTCGCCGCCGCCGCTCGCGATGAAATTCTCGACCTCGTAAATCATCTGCTGGCGCATCGCGTTGGCAATGAATATTGCATCGCCGAAATTGGTCATCACCATCACGTCATCGCCGCCAAAGCCGTGATAGATGTCTCCGTTTATGTTTTTTTCTTCATCGATGTAGATGGATTCGCCGCTGTAAGGATTGACGAGCGTGATAGTGAGTTGGCCCAGATTTTCCTGGATCAAGAATAGATCGGTGCCATTCGTTCCATTAAAAGTCGCCATAAAAAAACCCCTGTTTTTTTGTTCTTCTTATTAGGGGGGCTGTTAAATGCCCCAAAACCACATAATTTTCTTGTATTAAGAATATTAAGCTATTTTGGTTAATTTTTTATGTAATTTAATAAAATTGTTTATTTCCAAATGGTTAAATTAAGATTCAGGAGCTTTTCCAGCTGCTGAACCTCCGGCTGAAGCCGGTTTTTCAACCAGTTCTGCTCCTGCCGCGACAGGCTGAAAACAGGCTCTTTTTTCTTGGGCAGCAGCGATTTTAACCTCTCCCCCAACCCGGCCTTTTGCGGCGGGATATAATCAAGCCCCGCCAGCGCACAAAACTCCGTAATGAACGCCGCCGGGTCGTTCTCCAGCGTCTCATAAAAAACAACGTGAATATTTTCAGCGCCGAATTGCGTCAGCCACGGCTCTAACCTGTCGGCATAGCGGCTCGCGAACAAAATCTGCGGCACTTCCTCAACGGCATCTTCAAGACCGCCTTTAACCAACCCATACCGCACGTAATCGGCATACACCGCCTTTGATCGCTCAGAAGGATTACGCAGCGGACATATCAGTTTGACATCCGGGCCAAGCAGTTTGAACACTTGGTCCGGCGCTTCCGGGTTGTCGAACGCCGTCGTCGACAACTCCATGACGATTTTATGCTGCGGCTCGACATTAAAATGCGAGGCGTAGAATTCAGGCCCGCGCTGGAAGTGCCGGTCGAAATAAAAAATCTCGCGCGCCTCCGAAGGCAGGCACACATCCGCGCGCGATTTCATATAATCGTAAATCCACGGCACCCCGCACCCTTGCGGACCGATGCTGAGAACGACAGGCTTATCGAACAGCTTTTCCATACCTTTTATATAGCTGGAAAACTGCCCCGAGTCTCACTAGGATGTGGGCGCTTTCGGAAATCACCACACATAAAAAACATATAAAGAACGATGACGGCAAAACCCCTCCCCTACAGCCATAAGGGCGATCTCACCACCGGCCCCGTACAGGGCCACCTGATCCGCATGTCCATGCCGATGGTGTGGAGCATCCTGGCCGTCATCGGCGTGCAGCTCACGAACACCTATTTCATCTCGCGCCTCGGCACGCTCGAACTTGCCGCCATCAGCTTCACCTTCCCCGTCACGATGGTGATTTCGCATCTCGTCTTCGGCCTCAACATCGCACTCTCATCCGTGATTTCACGCCTGATCGGTGAAAAAAACTTCGATGACGTGCGCCGCGTCACGCTGCACGGCACATTGTTCGGCGTCACCGTCGCGTTTATTGTCGCACTCATAACATGGCTTTTGCTGGAACCCTTGTTCCGCATCCTCGGCGCCGATGAAACATTGATGCCGATGATCCGCGATTACATGCCGCTCTGGCTGCTGGCTTCCGTCATTCTGGCCGTGCCCGTCAACGGCAACTCCGCAATGCGCGCCAGCGGCGATACCGTCACGCCCGCAACCATCATGATCTCGATGGCGCTGCTCAATTTCATTCTCGACCCGATCCTCATTTACGGATGGTTCGGTGTCCCGGCGCTCGGCATCAAGGGCGCGGCGATTTCAACCACCATCGCTTATACCTACGCACTCATCTTCGGCCTTTACGCGATCATTTATAAAAAGCGCATGATCAGCACCGACAGCCTGCATCTCGATAAACTGCGCGATTCCATGAAGCGTTTGATCTTCATCGCAATCCCCGCCAGCATCGCCAACATCATCCAGCCCGCCACAAGTGCCGTCATCACCGCATTCCTCGCGATTCAAGGCCACGAAGCCGTCGCCGCTTACGGCGTCGCGACACGCGTCGAGGCCCTGGCCATGCTGGTCGTTATCGCGCTCGCGCTCGGCATGGCACCCATCGTCGGCCAGAACTGGGGCGCTGGAATCTACAGCCGCGTGCACGAAGCCATCAGCACCGCCATCCGTTTCAATTTCATCTGGTCGTTTTTCATCGCGGTTTCATTCGGCCTTTTCGCAGGTCATATCGCCGCCGCGTTCTCGGACGATCCCGTCGTCATCCGCCAGGCCACATTATTTTTCTGGATCGTGCCGTTCTCATACGGCTTTGGAAATCTCGTCTTCGGCTGGTCGTCGGCTTTCAACGCCATGGGCCTGCCGCAGCGCGCGTTTTTCATGATCCTTGTGAAATCGGCGATTACAATTCCCGCGGCCTGGGCGGGCGGGCATTTCTACGGCGCGGCGGGAATTTTCTGGGCGATTGCGATCACGAATTTCGCCGTCGGCCTTGCCGCTCACTTCTCAAGCAGCCGCGCCATGCGCGAAATGGAACCGGCAGCAGCTACAGTTTAGGGCGCACGCCCTAGTCGTTGAAGAAACTGTCGATCCCCTGACCAACCGCGTCCTTTTTTTCCTGGATCGTCTCGTGCAGATTCTCTTTGAATCTCTGGCCGAAACCGAGACCCATATCCTGCAACGCCTCGTCCGACATGCCCTCTAACAATCCCGACTGCAGCGCCTGCGTATCCAGCTTGTGCGCGATATGCGTCCACACCTGCGCAATCGCCTCGCGCACGAGGATTCCGTTTTCCCTGCGGCCCACGGCGGTCAGGACAATATCGGGCACCTGCACGGGCGCCAGCTCTTCCTCGGTGAACAGCACCTTGCCCGGCTTGATCTGCGCCTGTGAAAGAGTCAACTTGTCGATAATGACTTTCACCGCTTCCGCCGTTGCGCTGTCATTCTCCGTCACCTTCACGCGGTTCTTGATCGCAGCTAAGTTCGTGATATTTTCCTTCACCTCGAGATTGACCTCGGCACTGCCAACATCGATATCCTTGAATTCGACAAGCTGGTTCGTGGCATTGCTCAGCACGACGCTGATCGTTGAAACTTTCACGGCGTACGGTTTTTCAAATCCTTCCGGGTTGCCGATGACAAGATCTGTCACTTTCGCCGTGCGGTCCTGCACCATGATCTCGAGCCCGCCGAGCTTTACGCTGACGCCCAGCGTCTTCGTCGCTTCGCGTTCGATATAATTTTTCGCGATCACATTCATGTTCATGAGCAGGTAAACCCCGCCGCCGAACAGCATTGCCATGGCGAGGCTCGTAACCGTCAAAGCTGATTTTGAAAGAGTCATCTGGAATCCCCATCGTTTGATCCATGATCAATTTACGACATAATTCCTAGAACTGAAAGAGACCTGTAAAAGCACATAAAAAGAGACCCTGCCTCTCGCAGACAGGGTCTCCCAAACAGAACAGCTTTATTCAAGCCGCAACTGTTAACTCTTTACCGGATTGAACGCCATTCCTGCATGTTCAGGGCGCCGTCGTCGTTCGTGTCATAAACACGGAAACGCGCATCGGTATATTCATCTTCATTGATGACGTTGTTATGGTCGGCGTCCCACGTATCGTACAGTTTCGTCGTGGTCACGACTGTGCCGAATTCATCAGGATCGAGTCTGCCGTTCTGGTCCTTATCCCAGTGGGTGTAGGTTTTGTATTCCGTAGAACCGGCTGGATACCAAAGAGCGGTATTCATGTTCCACTCGCTATCTTCAACGAAGCCGTCACCGTTCAGGTCCCAGCTGTTATAGACAAAGCGCGGGAACTCCTGTGAATCCAGGATGCCGTTATTGTTGGCGTCCGTGTCGTTGTAATAATAGCGCGTGGTGGTGGTTGTCGTTCCGCCCATGCCGTCCGCATTGACTTCCTTCGTCACAACGGTTTGCGTTTCCGCGAATGCAGGCACTGCCGCCATAATGGCCAGCGCCGTCGTCAGTAAAAGATAAGTTCTCGTTTTCATGTTCAGCTTCCTTGTTAAAAATATTGCAGCACCTCATCAAACGGACGAAAACGGTAAAAAGTTCATTTGTTTGCGAAAAATCCTGAAAAGCATGCGATAAATGCACGAAATATTGAAACTTTTAGTGCCCGGAAGCGTTTGTGCACTGACTCGACGGAACCCTGAACGAATGAAAAGGATTAATCCTATGGACGACAGCATGAAAAAACAGATTGAACGCGAAAATCGCCGCGAAGTGCGCCGTATGGGCGCTGGCGACTGGTCGTTGATCCTCGGCGCGGCTGTGCTGGTAGCTGCCGTGCTTGGCTTCATCTACCTCTCGGATGAAACAGGCGTAAGCGGCGATGCAAACCAGCTCGAACCCGCTGCGGGCGCGGCTGTAGCTCCGGCCCCAGCCTATGACTCAATCCCTGATAACACGGCGGACGACACGGCCCCCTCCGGTCGCCCCGTACCTTAAAACAGGCTTACAGGTTTAAACCCCCGGGACCGCTATGCGCGGTCTTGGGGGTAATTTTACGCAATATCTATCTTCGACTTTCTGCCGGACGTACAATCTCCCCAGGATCATAGGCGGATCATCTTCCGCCTCTCGCTATGGAGAGATACTGTTATGAAAATTTATGTTGCAGAAATACTAGGAACTTTCATCCTGACATTCTCGGTTATTCTATCGCTCAACGGGCTCTTCCCCGTGCCGACTCCGGTGATCGCGGGCCTCGCGCTCGGTCTCGGCGTCTACACGCTGGGCAGCGTTTCCGGTGCGCATTTCAATCCCGCCATTACGCTGGGCGCCCTGTCGATCGGTAAAATTTCCACCAAGGACGCCCTGCTCTACATCGCCTCGCAGCTCATCGGTGCCGCAGGCGCAGCGGAACTTGCACGCCGCATCATCATCGAGCGTCAGGTACTTCTCATCACCGAAAGCAACCTTGTGATGCTCGCTGAAATGCTCGGCGCCCTGATTTTGGCACTCGGCGTCGCGGCGGTTATCTTCGGCAGGGTCACACAAGGCGCATCCGGCCTCGTTATCGGCGGCGCGCTGCTGCTCGGCATTTCCATCGCGGCGGTTGCCTCGAATGGCGTGCTGAACCCGGCTGTCGCGCTCGGCATCGGCTCGTTCTCCTTCAGCTACCTCTTCGGCCCCATCGTCGGTGCCATGCTGGGCATGCTGCTCTACAAGAACCTGACGCAGTAATTTATAATTCCAAAACAAAACGCCGTCGTGATTTCACGGCGGCGTTTTTTTGTTTCTGAATTTTCAGCTGAAAGAAATGGCGGAGAGGACAGGATTCGAACCTGCGAGACGTTGCCGCCAACACGCTTTCCAGGCGTGCGCCTTAAACCACTCGGCCACCTCTCCATAATGTGGTGTGCGGGATGTTTTTTATAGACTTTCCGCTTTTTCCGCAAGCCGCCTATACGCTGGGCGCCAGCTCGGCTGGTTTTTCCAGGTAAGCCCGGATAAAAAGCTCGGCAGTCGATGGCCCCAAATCCTCGTTCAGCCGAGCAAGAACGGCCGATCCCGCCGGGGTCAGGTTATCTCCATGATATGTGGGCTCGGTATCGGATTCGATCAGGCCAATTTCTGCCAGGAACGCCATTTCCGCTTGCGGCACGGCGGGCGGAAAATTTTCTCCCATCCACTGGCGAAACCTGTAAAGCCCATCCTCCGCCGGTTGCCCGCCGAGATACGAAAGGAAAAGAAGATCCTGATAACGGAACCGCATATCCTTGTCCGGCTCCGCGGTGAGAGTGAGGTATTCCGCAATAAGCGTATCGACACCCTCTCTCATCAATTCCCTGACATCGGGATCCGGAGAATGTTCATACATGTGAAATTTAAGATCGCGGAATTTTCTTTCTTCCGATTTTATAAAACGCAGAATGTTTTCATTGTCCTGATGCAGATCTTCGATAGCCTTTTCTGAATCCGGTTGCGTCTCCAGCAATCGCAGGGCGTCATTATTATTTTTGATTTTATTTTCGAGGCGCTGTTTGACCTTCTCCTCGACTTCTTCCCAGGCATCCAGTTCCCAGCTCAAGCTTAGGGCATTGAACTTAAGCGCGTCATGCTT
>Ga0138256_10000648_pt1 | contig 37903 bp, 35 predicted proteins | sample KNB2016incub_MG_FD_105486 | JGI IMG/M metagenome (GOLD analysis project Ga0138256, IMG submission 105486) | Active sludge microbial communities from wastewater in Klosterneuburg, Austria - KNB2014incub_MG | ecosystem: Engineered > WWTP > Activated sludge > Unclassified | place: Austria... | reverse complement strand
TCTATTAATAATCCAACATGAAAATCAATAAAATACTCAACCTAAACATTTTAATTTTCTTCGTCATCTGTAATTTTAATTATGGGCAAGCACCAAATTTGAGATCAGCATCTGGTTTTGCATTATTTACTTCTGAAGGTGGAATAATTAATGTGGGCAATTCATTTATAACTGGTGACATTGGTACCGCTAAAGGTTTAGTCAAAGATTTCTCAACTGGTGTTGTTATTGGTCGATTGCAAATCGAAGACCCTAATTCAAAACAAACAGTTGATGATATTGATTTTGCATTTAAATTTATTGACAATTTGGTTTGTGATGTAGATTTGGTGTCAACTTTGGGCAGTCATCAAAATCTTACACCGAATATCTATTGTATTCATTCTGATGCTATATTGACTGGAGATCTAATTTTAGATGGTCGTGGTGATACCAACGCCATTTTTATTTTTAAAATTCAAGGAGGATTTACTTCAGAGGCCTTTTCAAACATAAAAATGATTCATGGCGCTTCATTGTGGAATGTTTATTGGCTGATGAATGGAGAGGTAATCTTGGGAGAAAATTCTGTTTTTAGAGGTACTGTTATTACGAATGGACCTATAGATTTATTAGAAAGTGCCACTTTGCTTGGAAGAGGTCTTACTAGTAAGGGTAGGGTTACATTGAATAACAATATCATAATATAAAGTGATATCCAGAGCATAAAATTTTGGAACATGTTGAATGGTGTAAATTTATTTTTAAAATTTAGATGAGTTTATTTTATTCGAACAATCTGATACTAGATGCATTGTTTTAAATCATAACATATGAATGCCTGACTGTTTATTAAGAATCATCGTTGAATTCTGTTGGCCTTGAAGTAGCGCATTTTGAACACCCATTATAAATTTACTGTTTAATTAATCTTATTAAAATCTATAAAATGAAAAATTTAAATCAAAAGCTAATTATGCACTTATCTGTTTGTGCATTGTTATTATTTACAGGAATAAAGACAGAAGCACAGAGTGTTGAATTTGGCGTGAGATTAATGCCAACATTTTCTTCTCTTAAGGTAAAAACTTCATCTGGTGGAACAATTCAAGGTCAATATACTATAGGATTTGGTTTTGGAGGAATATTGGGATTTAATTTTACAGAGTTTGTTGGGGCTCAGGGCGAGGTCATTTATTCTTCGATTTCACAAAAATATAAAGAGCAAGATGTAGAGCAAAATTTAAAACTTAGATATATTAATATCCCATTATTGCTATCTCTTAATACTGGTAAATCCAAAAAACTTAATGGAAATTTTGTTGTTGGCCCACAGATAGGTATAAGTGTTGGGAGCAGTATTAAAACTACAGGAGGAGATGGTACTACTAATGCACAAGCAGTACTTTCAGTAAAAAAAGGTGATTTGGGATTTGCATATGGAGCAGGTTTGGATGTTGGAATGAATGAAGCTAATACCGCTCGCATAGGTTTTGGATTTCGCGGTGTTTATGGCTTAATAGATATAAGTAAAGATAATAATAATAATACTTCAAATTCATACTTAATTCTTGATAGGACAAATTTGAAAACATACTCAGCTTATGTAGGCGTGTCTTTTATATTCTAATTAAAAGATTGCTAAGAAACTTGAAATAGTTTTTCAGAAGAACGCAGAGCCTGTTCCTTTAAGGGATGGGCTTTTGTGTTTTGTTCCACATATTTACAATATCATAGATGAAATTGAAGTAACTTGAGCAGAGTTAACGCTTTGATGTGCAGCTAAGTGGGTTTCATTGAATACGTATGATGTATACTAGAAAACAGTTACCAATAGATCTCGGTTTCGATTTATATATTAATAAATTTTATATGTGTGAATTATATAAGATTTTAATTGAATTTAATAAGGCATTTGTGTCTGTCATTTTTAAACTTTGTTGATTACAACAATATAAAAAATAAATATTTGAAGCTATACATTAAATATATGGTCAGTGTTCGTTGCAAAATGGCAGTGAAAGAGGTGTTAAAAAAGCTTGGCTTGCATTTTATTGTAGTTGAATTGGGTGTTGTTGAAATTATGGAAGACCTGAATGCAGAAGCACTCAAAGATTTGAGTCTGTTGTTAAAAGAAGTCGAACTTGAATTAATGGACGATAAAAGAGCCATTTTGATTGAAAAGATAAAAAACGTCATTGTTGAAATGGTGCATTATACAGAAGAACGTCCTAAAACCAATTTTTCTGATTATCTCAGTGATAAATTAAAACATGATTACACTTATTTAGCAAACCTATTTTCTGAAGTTACAGGTACTACAATTGAACATTATATCATTGCACATAAAATCGAAAGAGTGAAGGAGTTGATCTTGTATGATGAACTCAATTTAACTGAAATATCCTATTTAATGAATTACAGTAGTGTTGCACATCTTTCCACTCAATTTAAAAAGGTTACGGGATTATCTCCCTCCCATTTTAAACAATTGAAAGATAAAAGAAGAAGCCCTATAGAAGAAATAGGTAACATTTCAAAGCAGAATGTAAATCCATCAATTGATTCAAATTAATATGAGATTTAAAATATGAAACCTTTTTTAGATAGAACAACGTATTTTTTTATTTTGGCTGGCATCATTTTCAGTACTGGGCTAATTGTTTTTTATTATAATAATCAAAAAATTAAAACAACGAGTGACTTAATTAATCAAACGCATACCATAATTCAAACGAGTAATAAATTATTATTGGATATGCTCAATATTGAGACTGGATCAAGGGGGTTTTATTTAACTAGAAATAAACTCTTTTTAGAGCCATTCAATATTGGAATGAAATCAATAAGAGGTGATATTGAAACTCTAAAAGAATTAAATAAGAACAATCCCAAGCAGCATGATAGGATAGATTCATTAGAACATTTTATCAATCAGCGGTTAAGTTTAGCGAATAGCGTCATTAATGAGAAAGATCATTTGAATGTAGCTGAATCCGAATTATTACAAAAGATTAGTGATGGAAAATTAATTGTAGATAAAATACGGCAATTAATTTTAGATATTAATTATGACGAATTTATTTTACTTAAAGAAAGAAGAGATAAATTTGAAGTAAATAATTTAAATGCAAATTTTATAATATTATCACTGGCAATATTTTCTATCTTATTTTTTATATTAATATTTGTAAATATCAGTATTCAAAAATCTAAAAAAATATCTGATGATGAATTCAATATTCAACAAAGATTAAGCTCACAATATTCTCGAACATTAATAGAAGCTAGTTTAGATCCTTTAGTTACGATCAATGCAGTAGGTAAAATAACTGATGTTAATGAAGCATCTATTAAGGTTACAGGTATAGAGCGTGAAAAAATTATTGGTACAGATTTTTCTCAATATTTTACTGAGCCGGTAAAAGCTCAAAGTGCTTATGAGCAAGTTTTTGATAAAGGATATGTTTCGGATTACCCATTGACCGTAAAACATTTAAATGGAACCTTAACTGATGTGTTATATAACGCTTCAATTTATAAAGATGAGAATGGTGTAACGTTGGGTGTATTTGCGGCGGCTCGCGATGTAACGGAGCAAAAATTATTATCAAATTATTCATTGAGTTTAATTGAAGCTAGCCGTGATCCTTTATTTGTAATTAGTCCAGTTGGAAAAATTACTGATATGAATGATGCAACAGTTAAAATTACTGAATTGTCTAGAATGAATTTAATTGGTTCTGATTTTTCTCAGTATTTTACTGAACCTGAAATGGCAGAAATAGGTTATAAAATGGTTTTTGAACATGGATTCGTTGAAGATTATCCACTTACTATCATGGATGGTAAACTTACACCAGTATTATTCAATGGTTCCGTGTATAAGGATGATAGAGATAATGTTTTAGGAGCTGTAGTTGTAGCTCGAGTTATTACGGAACAAAAAAGATTTGAAAAGGAATTAACTGAAGCAAGAATATTTGCAGAATTAGCAACTGCTATGGCTGAAGAAGCGCAAAGCAAAGCTGAAGTGGCTACAAGAATTGCTGAGGATGCCGTAAAAGCTAAACAGCAATTTCTTTCAAATATGAGTCACGAGATACGAACGCCAATGAATGCAATTATTGGTTTTACTAAGGTGGTATTGAAGACTGAACTTACTGCAAAGCAAAAAGAATATTTATCTGCAATTAAGATGAGTGGGGATACTTTAATTGTATTGATCAATGATATCCTCGATCTTGCAAAAGTGGATGCTGGAAAAATGACGTTTGAACAAGCTCCATTTAGAATGAGAAATTCTATTATGTCGATGTTACATTTATTTGAAGCCAAAGTACAAGAAAAGAATTTGGAATTGATAACAGAATACGATAATGAAATTCCAGATGTACTGTTGGGTGATGCACTTCGATTGCATCAGATTATTTTAAATTTGGTAAGCAATGCAGTTAAATTTACTTCAAAAGGTAAAATTACGATTAAGGTTAAGTTGGTTCATGAAGATGTTAATGCTGTGACCATACAATTTGAAGTAGAAGATACTGGAGCTGGAATTTTGGAAAGTAAGATTGATTATATATTTGAGAATTTTCACCAAGCTTCAAGTAGTACCTCTCGACTTTTTGGAGGTACTGGTTTAGGATTAGCTATCGTCAAACAATTAGTAGAAGCACAAGGAGGAACTATAAATGTATCGAGCCAAATTGATGTTGGTTCCGTATTTAGTTTTAAGTTAGATTTTCAAAAAACGAATGCTATTGCAGATATGGATGAAGCTATTATTGAATTAGATCAAGATTTAAAGAATATTAAAGTTTTGGTGGTTGAAGATATTGCTTTGAATCAATTGTTAATGAAAACACTATTGGATGATTTTGGATTTGATCGGGATATTGCAGCAAACGGTAAAATCGCCATCGAAAGATTGCAGAACAAATCTTATGATATTATATTGATGGATTTACAAATGCCAGAGATGAATGGTTTTGAAGCTACAGAATATATCAGAAATGTGTTACATTCTAAAATTCCAATTATCGCATTAACTGCGGATGTAACTACTGTGGATTTAGCTAAATGTAAAGCAGTAGGTATGAATGATTACATTGCAAAACCAGTCGATGAGCGAATTTTATATAATAAAATTGTGAATTTAGTAAAGAAGACGTTAACAAGTAACTTAACAACTGGAGATGAACATGTATTGAAGTCTTCTTCAAAGGAACCTATTAGACAAATTGATTTGGCTTACCTGTATCAACGTACAAAATCAAATCCGACTTTAATGTTAGAAATGATCAATGCTTACCTGGATCAAACGCCATCTTTGATTTTATCAATGAAGCAAAGCCTTTTAGACCAAGATTGGAATACATTGCATGCTTCAGTTCATAAAATGATACCTTCATTTTCAATCATGGGAATGAATAAACAATTTGAACAAATGGCTAAGCAAGTTCAGGACTATGCTAGTAATATGGAACACAATGAAGGAATACATGATTTAGTAATGCAATTAGAAATTGCCTGTAATAAGGCATGTATGGAATTACAAGAGGAAATTATTAATATAAAAAATACTAAAAGTGAATAAGGGAAAAATCAAGTTATTTCTGGTCGATGATGATGCTGTATTTTTGAAGTCATTAGAAATTGAATTTCTGGATCATGCAGATTTTATAATTGAAACATATGCAACCGGGGAGCTGTGTATTCAACATTTAGATCATTTTCCTGATGTAATTATTTTGGATTATCATCTGAATGGAATAGATAAATTGGCAATGAATGGTCTGGATACACTGGATCAAATAAAGCTTGTCAATCCTGATATTCCGGTTGTAATGCTTTCCAGTCAAGACAAAATTGAAGTGGCCATAAGTTGTATGCACCATAGAGCATTTGACTATGTGGTAAAAAGTGAAACGGCATTTATTCGTTTACAAAAAATTTTAACTTCCATTTTCAAATATAAGAAAATGGAAAAGGAATTAAAATGGTATATGGAACGAATGTAATGTTCATATTTTTATAATATTTGTTTTTATTTAATTTTTATTTATATTCATGATTCAATCTAAAATGCCTTCAATTCATATCTTATTAGCAGATGATGATATTGATGATTGCTTCTTTTTTGAAAAAGTCTTAGATGAAATGCCTATTCATATTCAATTGGATATTGTTCGTGATGGTGAACAACTCATGAATTATTTGCATGAACATTCAAGTCGACTTCCAGATATGCTCTTTCTTGACCTTAGTATGCCGCGTAAAACAGGGTTCGAATGTTTGTCAGAAATTAAAGAAAATGATAAATTCAAGAGTATATATATCGTTATGCTTTCGACTTCTTATTCTAGAGACTTGCATTACGAAGAAAGTATGATCGTTTTACTTCGTGACTTAGGCGCGGATCGTTATATTCGAAAGTCTGCAGATTTTGCTCGAATTGTACATGTTGTCAATAAATTTTATATTCAAAATAATGTTCAAGTTTTATAGATTATTAATTCAAACAAATGATATATAAATAATTATTTAAAATATGACTAATTGTAATATTTATTTTACTAAATTATGAGTTTTGAACCAATAAATATTCTACTAGCTGATGATGATTTAGATGATTGTGAATTTTTTCAAAATGCATTGAAGGAATTACCAATATCAACTCATTTAACTATTGTAAATGATGGCACTGAATTAATGGACTTTCTGAATAGTAATACAAAAAACATTCCGGATGTATTGTTTCTGGATATCAATATGCCTAGAAAAAATGGTATGGAATGCTTATGCGAAATTAGAAATGAACTTCGTTTTATTGATTTGCCTATAATCATGTTTTCAACATCAAATTCACAGGATAAAATCAAACAAGTATTTAGAATTGGTGGACATGTTTACATTCGTAAACCTGCTGATTTTGGCCAACTCAAGCAATTAATCTTAAATGCCTTACCCATTGCCACTGATAAAATGTTTTCCAATGGTCCAATCAAATATATACTAAACGCCTGATAATGGAGACTTTAGAAATTCTTTTAGCTGATGATGATTTGGATGATTGTTTGTTTTTTTGTGAAGCGGTCAAAGAATTGGATATAAATTTCAATCTAAGAACCGTTCATGATGGAGAACAACTTATGGAATTGCTTTCCAATCAATTGGTAACATTACCAAACGTACTTTTTTTGGATCTTAATATGCCACGGAAAAATGGTTTTGAGTGTTTGGAAGAAATTAAAAATAATCAAAATTTATTGAGCCTTCCAGTGATTGTTTATTCTACGTCTTTTGAGCAAGATGTAGTCAATCAATTGTATCGAAGCGGTGCACAGTTTTATATCAGGAAGCCTTCTGTTTTTTTACAATTTAAAAAAATCATTGGACTTGCCTTATCAATTATTTTATCTGGAGATTTAAAGCGTCCGAAGAGTGAATTATTTGTCCTTACGCTTCAAGATTCAGAATGATTTTGTTTATTAGGGATCTCTTTAAACATAACTATAATTGATTATAATTAATTTTATATATGTTTTATTTTAACTCATTTCAAAAACTGACGAAGATATGACAGTTGATAATGATTCTGTTGGATTTGAGGGATCTGATTTAACTTCTAGATTAGCAATTTCGGAAAGCAAATTATTGTTGACTCTAGAGGTATTAGAGTTACAGAAGAATCGGAATATTATACTGGAATCAAATCTTACTGAAGCTATTCAAAATCTTGTTTTTCAAAAATATGAAATTGAAAAAGGTGAAATTGAATTGGGAATTGCCAATAAAGAACTGGTATTTCAGGATGTTGAAAAGGGAAAGCGGGCTGCTGAATTAGGTATAGCCAATAAGGAGCTTGTATTTCAAGATGAGGAAAAGGAGAAACGAGCAGCTGAATTAAGTATAGCTAATAAAGAACTCATCTTTCAAAATGATGAAAAAGAGAAACGAGCTGCTGAATTGGGCATTGCAAATATGGAGCTCATCTTTCAGAATGAAGAAAAGGAAAAACGTGCAAATGAATTGAGTATTGCAAATATTGAACTTGCTTTTCAAAATGCAGAAAAGGAAAAACGTGCTGCTGAGCTTAGTATCGCTAATAAGGAACTCATCTTTCAAAATAAAGAAAAGGAGAAACGGGCCGCTGAATTGAGTATTGCAAACAGAGAATTAATTTTTCAAAATGAAGAGAAAGAGAAACGAGCTGCTGAATTGATTATTGCGAATGAGGAGTTGGCTTTTCAAAATGGTGAGAAGGAAAAGCGTGCCGCTGAATTAATTATTGCCAACAAAGAACTTGCTTTTCAAAATGATGAAAAGGAAAAGCGTGCTGCCGAATTGATTATTGCGAATAAGGAATTATTGGCTTTTACCTATATTTCAAGTCATGATTTACAGGAGCCTTTACGTAAGATTCAAACCTTTGTTACCATACTTTTGGAAAATGAAGTTGATAATCTTTCTGAAAGCGGAAAACACCATTTTCAAAGAATGCAATTAGCTGCTGGGAGGATGCAACAACTTATTGATGATTTGCTTTCTTTTTCTCGGATTAGTACAACTGAACTGCAATTTGAGAAAACCGATCTCAATATTATTATTGAGGAAGTTAAAAATGAATTGCGAGATACTATCAGTGAAAAACATGCAATTATAGAAACGATTGGAATGTGTTCAGCTAAAATTATTGCATTTCAGTTTAGGCAGTTGATGTATAACTTAATTAGTAATGCACTTAAATTTTCAAATCCAAATGTACCACCGTATATTATAATTCAAAGTAGAATTTTAAGCGGGTCTCAGTGTTATAACATAAAATTGTCTCATGATAAAAATTATTGCCATATTATGATTAAGGATAATGGTATTGGATTTGAACCCCATTTTAATGAACGAATATTTGAGGTTTTTCAAAAACTACATGGTAAAGAAAGTTACGCAGGGACGGGAATTGGGCTTGCCATTGTAAAAAAAATTGTTGAAAATCATAATGGCCTGATCATGGCTACAAGTGAATTAAATCAAGGAGCCCAGTTTGATATTTTTATTCCAAATGATTAAATGACATAAAAAGTATAAATTTTATTCTTTAGATTTAGAATTTTTAATTAGTGTATATAGCATTAGTAATGCTCAGATATACCCAAAGTGTGAATTATGTAATATCGAACTTTATTTTTATAATTTTATTTTGATTGATCAATTTTATCTTTGAACTACATACATTTCTATTAATTAGAAATCGAAAATTATAAATTTAAGTATGAATTTAACATTGAAATTGCCTCTTTATGCAAAATTTTCTTTAATTTCAATAGGCGTATTGGCGGTTATATTCATGTTATTTGTTGGGCAAGCTATTATTCTTCCATTACTTTATGCCATTATATTTGCAATACTGTTAAATCCAATGGTTAATTTTATTGTGGGCAAGGGTTTGAATAGAAATGTGTCCATATTCATCGCGGTTTTTACTGCTATTTTTATTGTTGTTTTATTGTTGTACTTGATTTCAGGTCAGTTATCATTATTTAGTGAAACCTATCCGCAACTAAAAGTTAAATTTAATGATTCGTTATTGCAATTGATTAACTGGATTTCGGAGCGATTTAGTATTAAGAAAACAGCAATTAATAAATGGATAAATCAAAATCAGATTGAAGCAATTAATAATCTTGGTGGAACAATAGGACATACTTTGTTTTTATTAAATGGAGTTTTAATTATTGTAGTTTTAATACCTGTTTATATTGTTTTATTATTGTATTATAAGGTTCTTATTTTGGATTTTATTCATAAATTATTTGTGGTTGAACACCATATTACATTAAACGATATTTTTTTTAACTCAAAGAAAATCATCCAGGGTTATTTAACTGGATTATTATTCGAAATGATTATAATAGCAATTCTGAATTCCATTGCATTGTTGATTCTTGGTATCGATTATGCTATAGTTCTTGGAATAACTGGTGCAATTATTAATATTATTCCTTATATAGGTGGTGTTATTGCTATCGCTTTGCCAATGATAATTGCCTTTATTACCAAAGACACAGCGATTTATCCAATACTGGTTTTCCTGGTTTATTTACTGATTCAATTTGTTGATAATCATTTTATTATTCCGCATATAGTTGCATCCAAGGTTAAAATTAACGGGTTGGTTTGTGTTATTGTTGTTTTGTTGGGAGCAGCACTATGGGGTATCCCTGGTATGTTTTTGTCAATTCCAATAACTGCAATCCTTAAAGTTGTATTGGATCACACAATAGCATATAAACATTGGGGCGCTCTAATGGGAAATATAGTACCAACAACAAAAACCAAATTAAATTTTAAAAAGAAGAAGATTTTAACATAATTAGAATATTAATCAGGTAGATATTGATGATTTTTTTTTTGAAGTTATATCATTCTATTACAGATTGATTGTTAAATTATCATTTACCTATAAAATTTAACAAGACTAATTTTACTTAAAAGACAAATCATGATTGATCCTAATACTGAATTGAATTCAAGACCTAAGTTACAGAATACAAAAGTCAAACTTAGCATTTTAGGTGATAAGACGATTGAACGTAAGAATCAGGCAAATGATTTTCTGGTTGAAGTTTCAAATGTTTTTATATTTCTAGGTTTGATTATTCGTGAAACTTTTTCAAAGGATTTTGAATTCAAAGAATTTTTGAGACAATGTTTTCAAATAGGATATAAATCATTGCCTCTGATTTCCATAACAGGCACCATCATGGGGCTTGTTTTAACTATACAATCTCGACCCGTTCTAATAGATTTTGGTGCTGTAAGTTTACTGCCTGGCATGGTAGCTGAATCATTAATTAAGGAAATGGGGCCTGTTATTACAGCACTTATCTGTGCCGGTAAAATTGGTTCTGGTATTGGTGCTGAATTGGGATCTATGAAAGTTACAGAACAAATTGACGCGATGGAAGTATCTTCTACCAATCCTGTTAGATTTTTATTGGTAACACGAATTTTGGCTACTACTTTAATGGTTCCAATTTTGGTTTTATATGCTGATACACTTGGAATTTTAGGAAGTTGGATTGGAGTCAATATTCGGGGTGATGTGAATTTATTTTTATTTATATCGCATGCATTTGATCATGTAGATTTTTTTGATTTTTTTCCCGCAATTATTAAAACATTTTTTTTTGGAGCTGTAATTGGTTTGGTAGGTTGTTATAAAGGTTATAATGCCGGTAAAGGGACAGAAAGTGTTGGTTTAGCAGCAAATTCAGCTGTAGTATTGGCATCTCTTTTAGTAATAATTATAGATATGATAGCAGTTCAAATCACAGATATGATCATATCATGAGTACCAAAATTGTGTCAATGATTGAACCTATCAGTAATAACCTTGAAGATGATAATGCGGTAATCGTTATAGATAATCTTGTAAAATCTTTTGGTGATCAAGTTGTATTGAACCATACTTCTTTAAGGCTATATAAGGGTGAAAATTTGATTGTACTTGGTAAGTCAGGTACTGGTAAATCAGTTTTGATTAAATGTATCGTTGGATTATTGAATTTTAATGATGGCACTATTGATGTTTTTGGACAAAGAGTCAATGATTTGTCAAGAATAGAATTGGGTGAAATAAGAAAACAAATTGGTTTCTTATTCCAAAGTGGCGCATTGTATGACTCCATGACAGTTAAACAAAACTTGGAATTTCCATTAAGAAGAATTAAAAAACAACTTACTGAAGATGAAATTAGTGATAAAATTATTGAAGTATTGGAAAATGTTGGATTATCAGATGCCATTAATAAAATGCCTTCACAGCTTTCAGGAGGAATGCGAAAGAGAATTAGTTTGGCTCGGACGATCGTTGTTGATCCATTAATTATGCTTTATGACGAACCTACAACTGGACTTGATCCTGTTACTTCAGATGAGATCAGTTCACTAATTGTAGATGTTCAAAAAAAATATAAAACCTCCTCTATTATAATAACACATGATATTAAGTGTGCCCGACACACAGCTAATCGTATAATTATGCTTCACGAAGGCATTGTTTATAAAGAGGGTACTTTAAAGGAATTTGAAGAATCAGATGATGAATTAATCCAATCTTTCTTCAAGTCATAATCGAAAATTGTATGCATTTATCATTTAATAATAATTATGGATAACTATTCACAGAAATTTAAAATAAGGTTGGGGCTATTTATTTTAATAGGCTTATCACTTTTTGTACTAGCTATATTTATCATTGGAAAGCAGCGAAATTTGTTTAATCCTGTGTTTAAAATTAACTCTACTTTTTATAATGTTAGTGGCTTGCAAGTAGGAAATAATGTTCGATTATTTGGGATAAACGTTGGTACGGTAGATCAAATCATCATCATTAATGATTCAACCGTCAGAGTAGATATGTTAATTAGAACCGACGTTAAACGTTTTATTAAAAAGGACAGTGAAATTGCAATTGGATCGGAAGGACTTATAGGTGATAGATTATTAATCATTACACAAGGTAGTTCAGATGCTGATATTGTAGATCATGGAGATAATCTTCTCTCTGAAGAACCCGTTGAGACCGATGCTATTATGGCTAGTTTGAGAGTTACAGCTGGAAATGCAGAAATTATTTCACAAGAATTAGCTGAAATTATGCTTAAAATCAATAGTGGTAAAGGTACATTAGGACGTTTGATACAAGACTCAACTATTTCTGCTAATTTCAATCAAACCATGGTAAATTTGAATAAAAGTTCGAAGGGATTAAATGAAAATATGGAAGCGGTTAAACATAATTTCCTTTTAAAAGGTTATTTTAATAAGAAAAAGAAGGAAGCTTTAAAAAGGAAGAAAGAATTGAATGATGATTCGGTTAAATCTAATAAATAGTCTAATTGGATATTTCTTTTATTCCATATATTACAAATTGATGATATATAAGCTGTTAAATGTATATTTAAATGTAATTTTTTAGATGTTTGTTAAGTTTATTTGCATTGTTTTGATTGTGTTTTTGGTTTTTGACAATAATGTTCATTGTCAAAATGCACCTCAAAAATCGGATTCAAATGATATTTATAGATATTTGGAAGTGTATTCGAAACGAAGTAAATTAACTAAGATAGCTTATCGGTTGATTTTTAAATCAATTGATTCTAATCCAAATCAAAGTGTTGATTTAATTCATGTAGCCAAAAGTAAAAATTTGAGGTCCTATAAGAAGTGTGAAGGCAAAATAATCCGAAAAATTCATATTGAAACTATCGATCCATTTGCATATTCTTTATTAGATAAACGGAAGTATAAACAAAATATGTTTATTAAACTTGGTAATAAAGCACATATTAAATCTCAACAAATTACCATTAGAAATTTATTATTGGTTAAACAAAACCAACGATTTGATTCATTGATTGTCAATGAATCAGAGCGCTTGGTACGGAATCAGACTTTTGTTCAGGATGTTGAAATATCTGTAGAACGCATAATGGGAACAAATGATTCAGTTGATATCTTCATTGTAGTTTTAGATAAATGGAGTTTGGTTCCCGGTTTTACTTCTACAAACTCTAGATTAAAATGGCAATTGACTGATAAAAATATTTTTGGAATAGGTCATGAATTTCATAATGCATATACCAGAAACCGTCAATTGAATCGGAATGCATACAAAGTAAATTATTTTATCCCAAACATTAATAATACATATTTAAATTCAACCATACATTTTGAAGTAAATGAGTATAAGTATGTTAATGCTAGTTTAAATATTGATAGACCTTTTTTCTCACCATTGACAAAATGGGCGGCTGGTATTAAAATTTCTCATCAATATAATCAGGACTCTTTCTACTATTATAGATTTGGGGCTATGCCATATTATTTTAAGTTTAATTCCAGAGATTATTGGATAGGTAGAGCATGGCAAATTTTTAAGGGGCGAACGGAAAATGAACGTACTACAAATCTAATATTAGCTACAAGATTTAAGCATATTAAATATGATAAGACTTCAAATTCGTTTTCCGACACATTTCTTATTTATTTGAATGAGGAGTTATTTTTATTAGGCTTAGGTATATCTTCCCGGAAATATGTTCAAGACCATTATATTTTTGGTTTTGGAATAACAGAAGATGTGCCAGTTGGAAAAATCTACGGTTTAACAGGAGGGGTTCAAGTAAGAGGTGCGATACGCCGATCATACATTGGATTGCGATATGCAACTGGTTATTATAACTATTTTGGTTATTTAGGAGGGCAATTGGAATATGGAACATTTATTCATAGAACAATATTTGAACAAGGTATTATATCACTAAGTTTTGATTATTTTACAAAATTACTTGTGGTAAAAAATTGGAAATTCAGAGCTTTCTTAAGACCTCAAATGCTTTACGGAATACATCGAAATAATTTTGAACGTTTAACTTTAAATGAAGCAAATGGTTTGGATGGTTTTAATAGTAGTCATTTATTTGGGAAGAATAGATTGCTTCTTAATTTCCAGACTCAATCTTATGCTCCATGGCATGTTTTTGGATTTTATTTTGGTCCTTATGTTAATTATTCAATGGGAATGTTAAGTAATGTGGATACTGGTTTTAGGAATAGCAAGGTTTATACTCAATTGGCTTTAGGAGTTCTTATAAAAAATGAAAAATTGGTGTTTAGTAGTTTTCAGTTGTCAGTTTCATTTTTTCCTTTGGTGCCAGGGGTTGGACAAGATATTTTTAAATTTAATTCGTTTCAAACAACTAATTTTGGGTTTAAGGATTTTGTACTAGATAAACCGTACATTGCAAAATATAATTAGGTTTAGTATGATTAATTTTAATTTATTATAAATATATAAGTATGGCAATTCGGCGAACGGCCCACAATGTATTTTTTTTATTGAAGGAAACTTATAAGGAATTTAATGCTGATAACGCAATGAAACTTAGTGCGGCTTTATCTTATTATACTATTTTTTCTTTGCCACCTTTACTTATGATTATTATTAGTCTATCTGGATATTTCTTTGGTAAGGAAGCTGTTCAAGGTGAAATATTTGGTCAAATCAACGGATTGGTTGGAAATGCTGCGGCTACTCAAATTCAGGAAGCCATTAAAAATGTAAAATTATCCAATAGTAATACTTTTGCAACTATTTTTGGAGTCGTTGTATTGCTTATTGGAGCTTCTGGTGTTTTTTCAGAAATTCAAGATTCAATCAATTACATTTGGGGGATTAAGGCCAAGCCTAATAGAGCCTTTGTAAAGTTTTTAAAAAATCGATTGATGTCTTTTTCGATGATAGGTTCAGTTGGTTTCTTATTAATGGTTGGTTTAATTATAAGCGCAATCATGGACGTGCTCAATAATCGTTTGTCGACTTATTATCCTAAGGATACGATATATTTGTTTAATGTTGTTAATATTCTAGTGGTATTTTTTATTATTACACTTTTATTTGCTATTATATTTAAAGCATTGCCGGATGCAAAAATAGTTCTATATGATTGTATCGTAGGATCAGCTTTTACTGCATTTTTATTTATGATTGGGAAATTTGCAATTGGTGCATATCTTGGAAGTTCTGCAATTGCTTCTATTTATGGAGCAGCAGGTTCCGTGATTCTCATTTTAGTATGGGTCTATTATTCGGCGATCATTTTGTATTTTGGTGCAGAATTTACCAAAGTGTATGCACTCACTCATGGTCAGAAAATTATACCATACAAATATTCAGAAAAAATTATAAAGACTTAATGAGCCTGTAAATAGTGAATTTTATTATTGAATACAAATTACAATATGTTAAGAGTTGAGTATAATTCCAGGATGTTTTATTAAAGCAAAAGGAGATTTATTGGGCTGACTTGATTTTTGGATATTAATGGAATAGAAATAACCATTATTAATGTTTTAATGGATTAGATCTAACTGAATTTTTAGAAATGATATCCAATAGTAAGACCAAAGCCTGTATTTTTTGCTGATGTTTTTGAGTCACTAGCGAATTCATATTTTGGGTTTATTTTAAGTAAGCCCAATTGTGCATTAATCTGGAATGAAATGTAATTGTTGAATTCATAGCCTACCAACAAATCTGCCCCTGCATCAAGAGGTCGAAAGTAGGAGTAGTTTCCGGGATCAGTCAAACCTACGGAATTCTTGAATTTTATAGTTTGAGTTAAACTTGCTCCTCCACCTTCATATTTGACATTACCGCTAATACCTAAAGCAATATACGGACCAATACCCAGGATTAAATGGCCATTGCCGAGCATAGGCTTATAGAGCAAATGAATGGGTAATTCAATATAATTAATCTTGATGTTTTGTTTCATTACTACACCTCCAAGGGTTTCTTCTCCGGTAGCTCCTTTTAAACTATATAATAAGCCAGATTGAATATAAAATTCTGGTACAACCGGAAATGCAATGATCACACCAGCATTAAATCCAATGCGTAAATCATTATTTAAGTCATTATCATTGGCATCTGTTCCATTAATATTTTGAAATTGAATTCCACCTTGCAAACCGAAGTATGGACTGTTCCTAATATCAGAATTGGATTGAGCTGTCGATAAATAAATTGTGTTAAGGAATATAATACCGAATATTAGTTGGAATTTTATTATCAAGTTCATAACTTTTGTTTATGTTGTGATTTAATTTATTTTTTGGGACTTTTATTTATTTGTTGCCAAGTTCATCTGCTTTCTTTGAAGCTTCGTTTTTCATCTTTTTGTTAGCTGACACTAGAAATTCTACTCTGCGATTTTGTGCTTGACCGTCTGAACTTGAATTAGCATATTTAGGTGCAGTTTCTCCAAAACCAATTGTTTTAAGTCTTGAATTTGAAACATTAGATTGTAAAATATAATTAGATACAGATTTTGCCCTTCGCTTTGATAATGATTTATTGTATTTGTTTGTTCCTTGGTCGTCAGTGTGACCTTGAATTTCAATATTTGTGTCTGGATACTTTTGTAATATATCAACTAACGCATTCAAATGGGTTCGTGCTTCTGGTGTCAAATCAAATTGATCAAAACCAAATAGTATCTTATTGTTGAATTCTACTACGATTCCTTCTCCAACTCGCTCAACATTAGCGTTAGGAATATTATTTCTTAATTCTTCAGCTTGTTTATCCATAGTGCGTCCTATTAGAGCGCCTGATATACCACCTATTGTAGCGCCAATAATGGCGCCTAGTCCTGTATTTCCTGAAGCTCTTCCAATGACTGCACCTGTAGCGGCGCCTCCAGTTGTTCCAATTGCTGCTCCTTTTTGCGTTTTATTCCAAGAAGAGCAGCTTGATATAATGCTCATTATGATCAAGAAGTTTAGAATGGTAATTTTCATATTGAAAAATTAGTTAAATGATTTTAATTTCTTCTGTGTAATTGCAAAAGTAAGTCTTGTTTGATTTAAATATATTATATGATTAAGAATGCTTGTTGTATAATTAATGAAATTATTTCTTTTAAATATTTTTTTCTATCGGAATTTCTTTAATGACATTTTTTTTAGCGCATATGTTTTTATATTAGTATGCATTCTTTTTTAATTATATAAGGACTATTTTGAATTGTGTAATAGTCCAATGCTATTACAATCTCATCTTTGCAGCGTGGAAATTCTTTCACTTCTGACCGTCCAGTTGCGGATACTTAAATCAAATAATATGAACATAAAATCTCTAATGGCTTTACTTGCTTTAGTTTGGTTTTTTTTAACAAGTGGATGTAAAAAAGATGATTTTAACGAAATCATTGGTATTTGTCCATTAGTTGTTTCTACTGATCCTGTAAACGGTGCAACAAATGTTCCATTGTTTAAGGTAATAACAGCCATATTCAATGAAGAAATTAATCCTGAAACGATTCATCAATTTTCTTTTACCATTACTGGCAGTAGTCCTATAGAAGGATCTATTTTGTACACTGGTTTAACTGCTACATTTATTCCACTCGCCCCCCTTAAAGACAGTACTACTTACACTGGTAGAATTACAAGGATGATAAAGGATCTTGATGGGAATGCATTACAAACGGATTATGTGTGGACATTTAGCACTGGAGTAACATTATCACCTATAGTTATTGTTACTAATCCTTTCAATCTTGAGACCGGTGTGGTTTTAGATAAACAAATTTCTGCAACATTTAATGTGCAAATGGACCCAAACACAATTAACAATAATAGTTTTATTTTGAAGGATGGTTTTGCAGCAGTTGAAGGTTTTGTAACTTTTAATGGATTGACAGCTTTTTTTACGCCAATAATTCCTTTAAAACCAAATACAACGTATACTGGTATTCTAACCTCTTCTATAAAGAATGAGGATGGAACATCACTTGCGTCTAATTATGAATGGACTTTTACAACGATTACATTTGTAGCGCCGTTTGTAATAAGTACCAATCCTTCTAATAATGAAACTGATGTTGCATTAAACAAAATAATTACGGCAACTTTTAGTGTACCTATGGATCCATTAACCTTAACCGCTTTTAGTTTTACAATTAATCAGGGTGATGCAAAACTTCTGGGTGCGATTACATACTCAGGTAATGTAGCAACATTTACACCTACAAGTCCATTAAGTCCTAATACTACTTATACAGGAACTATTTATGCTTCAGTAAAGGATCTTAATGGTATCAATATGACTTCAGATTATATTTGGGTATTCAGTACGGGATCAACTGTTGCGCCTACAGTTATTTCTACCGATCCTCAAAACAATGCATTTAATGTAGTTTTATCTAAAAGGATTACAGCTACTTTTAGCGAGCCTATGGATCCATCGACTATTAATTCAACGAGCTTTACATTAAGAGAAAATGGGATTTTAGTTAGCGGCAGTGTAACATTCTTAAACAGAACTGCAACTTTTGTTCCCGCTTCACCACTTAAAGCAAGCACTGTTTATACCGGAACGATTACAACAGAGACAAAAAATCTGACAGGAGTATCACTAGCTAAAGATTATGTGTGGACTTTTACCACCGTTTCAAATTTAGCTCCACTAGTAATATCTACAGATCCTGCAAATAATGCTACAAATGTAGCTTTGAATAAAATTGTGACTGCGACATTTAATATGCCGATGGATCCATTAACTATTAATTCAAATACATTCACTTTAAAACAAGGTGTAAATTCTATTTCTGGAACTATTCTGTATTCTGGAAATACAGCTTCGTTTATTCCAACTACTCCTTTTAAATCTAATACGACTTACACTGGAACTATAACTACTGGAGCGAAGAATTTATTTGGTATCGCATTAGCAAGTAACTATAATTGGTCATTTACCACTGTTACTATTGTTGCGCCAACAGTAGTATCTACTGATCCAGAAAATAATGCAATTAATGTTCCGGTCAATAAAATACTCACAGCTACATTTAGTGTAGCTATGGATCCTTCGACCATTAATGCACAAAGTTTTTTACTTAGACAAGGGAATCAAGTAATACCAGGCTTAGTAACCTACAAAGGTTTAACTGCCACATTTACACCGGTAAATGTATTGAATCCAAATTTGACATATACTGCAACTATTACTACACTTGCTAAAAATATTCCAGGTGTTCCATTAAATGCGAATTATGTTTGGACATTTAAAACAACCACTATACCTGCTCCTACTGTTATTTCAACAGATCCAACAAGTAATGCAATTAATGTTCCATTGAATAAAGTTATCTCTGCTAATTTTAGTACTTTAATGGATCCTACTACGATCAATACTTCAAGTTTTTTAGTAAGACAAGGATCAAATACTATTGCTGGAACTGTATCTTATATTGGTACTACAGCATCATTTGTGCCAACGAACCCACTTAAATCAAATACAGTTTACACTGTTACCATTACATCTGCAGTAAAAAGTATTATGGGCGTTTCTATGGCAGCAAATTACGTGTGGAGTTTTACTACTGTAACTGTTCTGCCGCCAACTGTAATATCTACAGATCCAACCAATAATGCAATAAATGTATCTCTGAATAAAATAATTGCTGCATCATTTAGTGTGCCTATGGATCCAACAACAATAATTGCCGCAAACTTTATTGTTAAACTAGGAAGTATTCCTATTGCAGGTATTATTAATTATTCTGGAGTTACTGCAACTTTTACACCTACTGCTCCTCTTAATTCAAATTCAATATATACTGTAACATTGACTACTGGAATGAAAAATATTTCTGGTATGTCATTAGCAAATAATTATGTGTGGATTTTTACAACAATGAATATAACTCCGCCCACTGTTGTTTCCACAGATCCAATTAATAATGCAACAGGTGTGATATTAAATAAAATAATTACAGCTGAATTTAGTGTTCCAATGGATCCTTCTACCATAAACAGTTCAAGTTTTAATTTGAAACAAGGAGGAAATTTAGTAGCTGGTACGATTACTTATTCTGGAACTACACTTACATTTATCCCTTCAGCAAAATTATCTCCTTTAACAATCTATACCGCAACTATCAATACACAAGCAAAAAATCTTGCAGGCATACCTTTAGCAGCAGATTATGTATGGACTTTTACAACTAGAGCTTCATTGAATCCACCATTAGTAATTCTTGCATCAGTAGAAAGATTTGGAATTATAGCCGGTGCTGGTGTCAGTAACCAGGCAGGATTCAGTGAAATTCACAATATGGATGTCGGAATTTATCCAGGATTTCGTTCATCAATTACTGGATTCCCTCCAGCAATAGTAGTCAACGGAGCCATTTTTGCAGCAGACGATATTACGCCTCCAGGTGTTCCTGATATGTTATTACAAGCAAAAAGAGATTTGTCTGCAGCTTATAATTTTGCAGCAGGTGCTTCAAATCCACCGCCTATAACAGTATCTGGAGATCAAGGTGGATTGACCCTTGCTCCTGGAATATATAAATCAACTTCTACACTTTTAATTGCATCAGGCGATTTAACATTGGATGCTCAAGGCGATCCGAGTGCAGTTTGGATTTTTCAAATTGCTTCAGGTTTTACCACTATTGGAGGTGCAGGTGGAAATGTCATTTTAAGTGGAGGTGCTCAGGCAAGTAATGTATTTTGGCAAGTTGGTAGTTCTGCAACTATTGGTGATTTTACTTCTTTCCAGGGAAATATTTTAGCATTGACTTCAGTAACGATGAATTCTGGTGCACAAGCTGAAGGTAGAATGCTTTGTATCAATGGTGCAGTAGTATTGACAAGTACAAATATTATCAACAGACCATAAAATTAAAAAAAATGAAATACAATATAAATTTTCAAATGTTATTATGCAAATCTCTTACTGTTTATTTAAGTAAAATAATGTGTGTTATTGTGTTAGCAATCATGATACTTCATCAACCGATCCAATCACAGGAATTGAATTATACAAAACCTTCGTTGTGGTTTGGAGCTGCGGCAGGTGCTAATTTTAATTATTACAGAGGATCTACACATCAATTGAATTCTAGTTTTACACCGCCTGTGACATTTCATAATGCAAATAGTGTAGGACTTTATCTGGCACCTTTAGTGGAATATCATAATCCAGAATCTAGTTTAGGTTTTATGTTTCAAGCTGGATATGATGGAAGGAATGCGATATATTCTCAGGTTGTAACACCTTGTAATTGTCCGGCAGATTTAAGTACAAATTTAAGTTATATTACATTGGAGCCAAGTTTACGTTTTGCCCCTTTTAAATCTCATTTTTATTTGTTTGGTGGACCTCGATTAGCATTCAATGTTGCAAAAGCATTTACATATAAATTGGGAATTAATCCAGCTTATCCTGATCAAGAATTGACTCCAGATGTGAAAGGTGATTTGAGTGATGTCAAAAGTACCTTATTATCCATGCAAGTAGGTGCAGGATATGATATTCCTTTATGTTCGCAAAACCACAGGACTCAATTTGTAATTTCTCCTTTTGTCGCTTATCATCCCTACTTTGGACAGTCTCCGCGATCCATAGAAACATGGAATATCAATACGCTTAGATTGGGTGCCGCATTAAAGTTTGGTTTTGGTAAAAAAATGCCTATAATATTGGGTGCAGAGTTACCCGATCCGATCGTTCGGTTTTCTGTAATTGCTCCTAAAAATATTCCTACCATAAGAAAAGTTAGAGAAATATTTCCTCTACGAAATTATGTGTTTTTCGACAATGGTTCAACCCAAATTCCAAATCGGTATGAGTTAATCAGTAAAGATCAAGTTAAAAATTTTAAAGAGGATCAATTGGACATGTTTGTTCCTAAAAATATGTCGGGCCGTTCACAAAGACAAATGATTGTCTATTATAATGTACTTAATATTCTCGGTGATCGAATGAATAAAAATACAGCAATGACTATTAATTTAGTTGGATCTTCAGATGTCGGGCCTCAAGATGGAATGGATATGGCTGAATCAGTAAAGCAGTATCTCGTTAGTGTATTTAGTATCAATCCTAGTAGAATTGAAACTGAAGGAAAGGTAAAACCAAAAATTCCATCAGAACAGCCTGGAGCTACACGTGAACTTGAATTACTTCGTGCTGGTGATCGTAGAGTTTCTATTGAAAGCAAATCGCCAGAATTACTCATGGAATTTCAAAATGGATCAAGTACTTTGTTGAAGTCAGTTGAAATAATGTCAAATCAGGAGGCACCACTAGATAGTTATGTTGCATTTAATGCAGATGGTGCAATGGAAGGATTAAAATCGTGGTCAATGGAAATTACTGATGACAACAATGTAGTTCAAAAATTTGGTCCTTTTTATCAAGACTTGGTTAGAATTCCAGGAAAATCTATTTTAGGAACTCGTCCAGATGGAAATTATAAAGTAAAAATGATTGGATTAGCAGGTAATGGAAACACAGTTATCAAAGACACTAAAGTACATATGGTGCTATGGACTCCAACCCAAGAACAGGAAGGTAAGCGATATAGCATATTATATGAGTTCAATGAATCCAATGCAATATCAATGTATGATAAGTATTTAACAGATATTATTGTTCCAAAAATTCCGACTGGTGGAACGGTTTATATACATGGATATACAGACATCATCGGCGATGAAGTGCACAATCAAAAATTATCATTGGCCAGAGCAAATGACGTTAAGAAAATTATAGAATTGGCATTGCTAAAACAAAAAAGATCTGATGTTATTATTGAAATTTATGGTTTTGGTGAAGATGAAAGTATGTCTCCTTTTAATAATACCTTTCCAGAGGATAGATTTTATAATCGAACAGTTATCCTTGATATAGTTCCAAAAAATTAATTGTGATTACTATCCGAATGTTATCCCTTTATAAGAAACTGCCCAAATTTATTTTTGGGTAGTTTTTTTTTTGTTTAAGAATTATTTGTGGTATTGGTCCTGTTATTAATTTAAGGCTTTAGTGAACAAGGAAGTTTATTGTATATTTTGTAGGAATAATGAAACATTTTCTATGAATCATATAATAAAGCTTTGTGGATTGCTTGTACTTTTATCCATTGAAAGTTAGACCCAATCGGTTCAATTAATTCAAGATTGACCAAATGTTTGACTTCAATAAGATAGCCTTTGTAAACTTAGTTTGAATTAATTCTAACCAAAGCATAAAGGATATGTTTTATGGCGACTTTTCAAATTTTATACCTTTGATTTTTATTGGATAGTATGTTTGAAATTTTCATAAATGAGATTAATAAATTGTAAGTAGTAAAAAAATAGTAAAATCATGAAACTAGAAATTGGAATAGCAGAAAAGAATTTAGAGAAATGTGTTGCCTTGTTAAGTATCATTTTATCTGACGAAATGACTTTGTATGTTAAATTAAGAAAATTTCATTGGAATGTTTATGGGGAAAGTTTTATGGAACTACATAAATTGTTTCAATCTCAGTATACAGAGTTAGAAGAAATTATCGATATAGTCGCTGAACGAATTAATAAATTGGGTGGTAGAACCATTGGTACGATGAAAGAGTTTATTGATTTATCAAGACTTAAGGAATCTCCGGATAAATATCCATCTCAAAAAGATATGATGAAGGAACTATTAGGAGATCACGAAACCGTTGTTAAGCAGTTGCGGAAGGACATTGAGGTATGTGTAGATAAAATAGGTGATGCATGCACAGCGGATATTCTCACCGGCATAATGGAACAACATGAGACCAATGCTTGGATTCTTAGAAGATATTTAAAATAGTAAAGCTGTTATCGTAGACATTTAGCGATTGTCAAGTTAATATCATATTTTTATTTTGCATATTTACTGAATATCTAGAATATATTAATGTTTGGCAGTTATTTTCATTACCTTAATAATTCATAAGTTATGTGTTTTTCAGCAGGTGCAAGTTTTGGAGCAGGAATTGTTCTTTCCGCCATAGGTATGGCTTCCATGAGAAAAGTCAAATCAATACCGCAAATACTTTTTGCAAGTATTCCTTTGATGTTTGCAGCGCAACAAATTACTGAAGGACTTTTGTGGATTACGCTTAGGGATCCCTCGTTCGTATTCATACAAAGGAATTTAACTTATGTATTTTTATTTTTAGCTCAAGTGACATGGCCAGTCTGGATACCATTTTCCATATTGCTTTTAGATAAAGGTACAAAGTACAAACGGATTCAAAAAGTATTTGTATTCATGGGAGTTGTAATTTCAATTTATTTGGGATATTGTCTTTTTGTTTTTCCTGTAGAAGCTCAGATAATGGATTACCATATATTATATGTACTACATTATCCACATACCAGAAGTTTGTTTGGAAGCGTTTTTTATATAGTAGCCATTTTAGCACCACCATTTTTCTCTACTGTTAAAAAATTGTGGATGCTTGGTTTGATAGTATTTTTTTCGTTTTTAGTGTCTATACTGTTTTATCAGTATTATTTTGTTTCAGTATGGTGTTTCTTTGCTTCGATTACAAGTATTTCAGTTTTATTTATATTACGTGAAATTAATGGATCAAAGAATACTGTTCCACCGGTACCATTACAATTGATTGTATAATGGGTTCTTTATATTTATTTTAATAGGAGTAATCCAAACTATTGAAGAAATACAAAACTTAGATTATCATATTTATTATGAAATGGTTAGCGTGTAAAATAGATCAAAATTTGGATATTAATCTTTCTAAAATTACTACAAATGTATTGATAGAAAAGTTCAATAAGCAGATTTTAAAAGATCGATTAAATAAGGAAGTCAAAAAGATATCTAAGCTCCAAAATAGAATATTTGCAGAGAACAGTCAATCTTTATTAATCATTTTACAGGGTATGGATAGTTCAGGGAAGGACAGCTGTGTCACGTATATTATGAAAGATGTTAACCCGCAAGTTGTGCAAGTGTTTAGCTTTAAACATTCATCTATTATAGAATTGGAGCAAGATTATTTATAGCGTCATTTTCAAAAACTACCTGAATATGGACAGATAACTATTTTTAATCGTTCCCATTATTAGAATGTTTTAATTTCCAAAGTTCATCTTGAAATTGTCCTAGCTGAACGATTACCGGACATTAAATCAATAACTGAAATTAATCATGATTTTTGGTTAAAGCGATATAATCAAATTAATTATTTTGAAAATACCATAATAGAAAATGGTACCCAGGTTTTAAAATTATTTCTTCACATTTCGAAAAAATGAACAAGCTAAAAGATTCAATGATAGAATAGAGCATAAAGAAAAGCATTGGAAATTTTCATCTCAAGATATCAATGAAAGAAAATTTTGGAATCGATATCAAGAGGCATATTCGAAGGCATTCAAATATACGAGTACAGAGTATGCCCCTTGGTATTTAGTACCAGCTGACAATAAATTGAATTGTCATCTGTTGATAAGTCAAATTATTGCAGAGAAATTAAAAGCAATGAGACCATTATTTCCACCCATTGTGGCAGAGGAGAAATTCTCTTTGGAGTGGTTTTCAATGGCTTTGCATAAAGAGATCAAGTGCTAATTAAGAGATTTGTATTTGTGTTGTTGATGTTTTTAATATTGAGTTTTGTTTCTTTTGTGGCCGGGCTTCGTTTTATTAAGTGATTCTTTATAATTGATTTGTAGTTTTTTTTTTAAAAAAACTACTATAATAATTTGTAAAACAATAGTATATATGTTTAAATAAAATATATATATATAAATTTTTATTACTCTTTTTAAAATAATTTTTTTGAATAATATTCATAAATTGGCGGTAATTAAAAAATTTAATTTGATATATTTACATGTTTATTCAATGGATGCTGTTTCATTCAACACTGTTTGAGTGATCATCATAATCTTTATTTCCTATTGATTTAAAATTTCTATACATTATGACAACATCTGCCCTCTCATTAATTAAAAAATTACTCGTATTATTTCTTTTGATTGGAGGGCTGTATATTGCTAAAGCGTTTTTAATTCCATTATCTATTGCTGGAGTTGTGGCCACGTTGTTCTTGCCTTTTTGTAAATGGATGGAGTCAAAAAGACTGTATCGTGGATTTGCTACCAGTATTTGTCTATTAGTTATTTTGTTGTTTATAGGAGGTTTATTTTTTTTAGTAGGATGGCAAGTTTCAGCTTTGGCATCAGATTTTGTGTTAATTAAACAAAGAGCTTTGGAAACGAGTGCTAATATCCAAGATTATATTTTTAACCATTTTGGTATTACCCTAGAAAAACAATCTCAATTATTGGAAACGCAACAAGCTAATGCAGGGGACATTATCCCCATAATGGCAGGATCTATGGCATCTGGTTTTATTAATTTTTTTCTAACTTTAGTTTATATTTTTGGGTTATTGTATTATAGGGCTCACATTAAAAAGTTTTTATTGATGTTGGCTCAGCCTTCACATCGTGATGAGGTTGAAAAAGTTATCTATAGAGTTGCTAATGTCTCGCAGCAGTATTTATTTGGACTTTCAAAAATGATAGTTTGTTTATGGATTATGTATAGCATTGGTTTTAGTATACTTGGGGTAAAAAATGCTTTCTTTTTTGCAATACTTTGTGGGTTGCTGGAAATTGTTCCATTCATAGGAAATATTACAGGCACAACGATTACAGTTTTAGTTTCAGCAGTACAGGGTGCAAGCTTACCAATAATTCTAGGTATAATTGTTACTTATGGTATCGTTCAATTTATTCAAGGATGGGTATTAGAGCCATTAATTGTAGGATCACAAGTTAAGATCAATCCATTATTTACCATTATTGCCCTTGTGGTTGGCGAATTAATTTGGGGAATTGCAGGAATATTTCTCGCCATTCCGTTGATAGCAATGTTTAAAATTGTATGTGATCATGTTGATACCCTCAAACCATACGGATTTCTTATCGGAGAAATTGAAACTGTAAATTTGGATTTAAAACCTTCAAAAAAAATTGTAAATTTGTTTAAATCTAAATGATCACAAAATGAATTTGTCGACGATTCAATTTAATTCTTTCATTTAATGGAGATAGTAGCTAGTATTTTTAAGCTTTCTGCAGGAATTGGATTATTTCTTTTTGCCATGTATTTGATTGAAGAATCATTAAAAAAGCTCTCTGGTAGAAATTTCAAAATATTTTTGCAAAAAATAACAAAAAATCGAATTGGAGCTGTCAGCGGTGGGGCAATTGTGACAGGCATTCTTCAAAGTAGTTCAATGGTTTCATTAATGGTTCTTGCATTTGTTGGTGCGGGTGTATTCACTATGAAGAATGCGATGGCAATAATTCTTGGTGCCAATTTGGGTACAACATTAGATAGTTGGTTGGTTGCAACACTAGGATTTAAAGTAAATATAGAGGTGGCTGCATATCCTTCCATTTGTATAGGTGGATTAATGTTGGTTATTTTTGGTAGTCGGGAATTATTTAAATATATAGCTTACTTTCTGCTCGGTTTTGGATTACTTTTCATTGGTCTTTCATATATGAAAACTTCTATGGAAAGTCAAGTAAGCATGTTTGATTTTTCAGTTTATGCACAAATGCCACTTATTGTTTTTCTGATTATTGGCTTTATTATTACAATGCTTGTGCAATCAAGTTCAGTAACCATGGCTTTAACTTTAAGTGCCTTGCATGCTGGGGCTATCGGTTTTTTACCAGCAGCGGCCTTAGTCTTAGGCTCTGAAACGGGAACTACCATCAAAATATTATTGAGTTCAATCGGCGGAAATGCATCGAAAAAAAGAGTAGCGCTTGGAAATCTGTTATTCAATATTTTTCTTACCATATTTGCTTTTATTTTTATAAAACCAATTTTATTTGTTATTACTGATTTTTTTAGTATTGCCAATCCGCTTATAGGCCTCGTTACTTTTTCAAGTTTTGTAAATTTGGCTGGTATTATTATTTTTCTTCCTTTTTTAGATCCATATGCTAAGTTTCTCGAGCGCTTGTTTCGTAATACGGATCTTACAGCAGCAGCATATATCAATCATGCGAATCCATCTGAACCAGAGAGTGCAATGGATTTATTTCGAAGAGAGACAGCATATTTTATTTACAATTCTATGATTTTTAATGTAGAGCAATTTGAGCTTAAATTCAATGCACTAGTTGATTATCCTGAATTTGATCAAATCAATGAAAAAAGAAGATTTTACGCAAAAACATCAGACGGAAAATATTTATTTATTAAGGAATTAAATGGTGAATTGTTATCCTTTTATTTGAAATTGCGAAGTAAGTTGGACGAAAAAAACATTTCTAAACTCAATCAATTGATTTCTTCCGTACGAAGTGCAATGTATTCTGTTAAAAGTATCCATGATATTGATCTTAATTTATTAAATTTAAAGCAGTCTTCTAAAGATATAAAGTATTCGTTTTTTATAAAGCATAAAACCGAAACTGATTTATTGTATAAACAACTAAAGAGTACATTAGATCATGGGGCAGCAGTCAATATGGATACATTTCATGCCATTTATAATCAGATTCAAAATAATTACCGAGAGGCGTTACAAGGATTTTATAGAGATGCGCATTTGGCTCATATTGAAGATATGGATATGACCATTGCTAATAATTTTAATAGGGAGCTTTATACTTCCAATAAAGCTATACTTATGGCATTGAAGGATTTTCTATTGAATGATAAGGATGCTGAAGCTTTTAATGAAATTCCAATATATTTAACCTAAATTTATTTGTAAATTTCCATTTTGGAATGAATTAAATCAGAAGTTTTTATAATACCATCAAAGCATTATAGTGATTAGTTATATGTGACATGAAGGATATTGAATTAAATTTCATTTTTAATTCTAGCCAAATATTGAGATATTGAATTGATTTCCCAGGTTTTAATTTTTTATTTTTTTCGTAATTTTTTATTATTTTTATATTCAAGTCTTTATTTCTATAAGTGGGAATCATCTAGCAATTTTATTAAATCATGTAACATCTAATAAAATTAATTTTAACACCTTTGAGCAGCTTTATGCTTAAATTAAAAAGGTTCTTAATTATTTTTGTTAGTACTGTCATAGTACTAATGATTTTTATCATTTTGTTTATATCTCCATTGACAAAATATTTAATTGAGAAGTATGATTTCAAGTTTACAGGTCGACAAATATCTTTATCATGGGCTTATGTAAATCCTTTTACCGGTTATATTTATTTGAATGACCTTTTTGTTTTGGAGGAATGTACCGATACTACATTTATTTCCGTAAAGGGCTTGAGTGCACAAATAGCATTAAGCAAAATATTTAGGCATTCATTTGAAATTGATCAGTTGACGCTTGATCATCCTTACGGCATTATCGTAAAGAACGGTACTCATATTAATATTGATGATTTATTAGAAAAATTTGTAACTGATGTCAAATCTAATATTTCAAAAACACCTATTCGATTGACCATCTCAAATATAAAGGTAGTTGATGGTGAATTTTATTTTATTGAGAACATTATCCCTATAAATTATTTTATTAAAAATGTAAATATAGAGAGTTCTGGATTTTGGTCAGATGTTGATAGTGTCTCTGCAAAGTTTTCTTTACTTCCGGGTATTGGAACTGGAAATGTACAGGGAAATTTAACTTTTAATACAAAAAGTCTGAAGTACCATTACGATCTTTTGGTGCAACAATTGGATCTAGATATTATCCAGCAATACCTTAAAAGTTTAGCAAATTATGGGGCCTTCAGAGCTAATTTGGATGCTCATATTATATCATTTGGAAATTTGAATGCTAAGGAAGATGTTACCATTAAAGGAAATGTTGCTATTAATGATTTTCACTTTGGAAAAAATATTCATGATGACTATGCTTCATTTAAAAAATTATCCATAGACATTATTGAATTAAGTCCAATAAATCGAATTTATTTTTACGATACAGTTTTATTGATAAGTCCTTTTTTTAAATACGAAAGGTATGATTATCTGGATAATATTCAAACGGTCTTTGGAAAGGACGGATCTAATCTTACTGCTGCTAATGATGTAAATGCAGATTTTAATCTAGTAATTGAAATTGCAAATTATATTAAAGTTATTTCAAAGAATTTTTTTCAAAGTAATTATAGAATAAATAGATTAGCTATAAATGATGGTGATTTGAAATTTAATGATTATGCTTTAGCTGAGAAATTTTCAATGGACTTAAAGCCTCTTTTTATTTCTGCTGATTCTGTAGATAAGAGTCATCTAAGGGTAAAAATGAATTTATCTTCCAAAATTAAGCCTTATGGTACAGCGTTAGTTAATTTGAGTATTAATCCTAAAGATAGCAGTGATTTTGATTTAAATTATCATATTCAAAATGTTCCTATCCCTATTTTTAACCCATATCTGATTTCATATACTTCATTTCCATTAGATAGAGGAATTATTGAGATAGAAGGTAAATGGAATGTTAGAAATGGATTTATTAATAGCAAGAATCATTTATTGGTCATTGATCCTCGTGTATCAAAGAGATTAAGGAATAGAAATACCAAGTGGTTGCCTTTACGTTTGATTATGGCTTTTGTTAGAGAGCGAGGTAATGTAATTGATTTTGAAGTTCCAATTACTGGAAATTTGTTAAATCCTACTTTTCATTGGCGTGATGTCGTCTTAGATGTGATCAAAAATATATTTATTAAACCTGTTACTATTCCATATAGAACAGAGGTGCGTACTGTTGAAACAGAAATCGAAAAATCTTTGATGCTAAAATGGGAGATGAACGACTATAAAGTTAATGAAAATCAATTCAAATTTCTAGGAAAGATTAATGATTTCCTAATGGATAATCCCAATGCAACCATTACAGTAACTCCTCAAAATTATAAAATAAAGGAAATGGAGTATTTGCTTTTTTTTGAAGCTAAGAAAAAGTATTATTTAAATGATAATAATATAAATAAGCCAACTTTTACGATAGAAGATTCACTTAGTGTAAATAAATTATCAATTAGAAACCTTGAATTTTTAAAATATTTAGATAAAAAAGTAAATGGGAGAAAACTTTTTACCATTCAAGATAAATGCAATCTTGTTGTAGAGGATCAATTAATTGAAGATAGATTTATTAAACTGAATAAGGCTCGAGAAATCGAATTTTTATCTTCATTCAAAGGCTTGGAATCGAGTAAGAGAATTCACTTTACTGAAGGTCATCATATAGTATCACCTATTGGATATTCATATTATAAAATTGAATACCGTGGTGAATTGCCAAAATCTTTATTAAAAGCATATGATAGAATGAATGATTTGAATAATGGTTCAACTAGAAAAAAGTTTTACTTAAAAAGGAAAAAAAATACCATTTCTTTATAGCAATCCAAAAATGATATCTGTGTCTTTAATTTTTACTTCGACTATAATCAACACATATGAATATTCTATATTTTAAGAGATGGATATTTAATTCTAGTTTTAGTCAATATTTTATAGGTGTTTATAAAGCTAATCATTTTGTTTTGAAATTTTTTCGTGTGTTATTTTCGAGACCTTTTCATTTTCGGGAAGTGATTCATCAATGTTATGAAATAGGGATAAAGTCACTTTCACTCATTACGCTTACTGGTTTTATTGTTGGTGTTGTATTTACTAAACAATCCAGGCCATCATTGGAAGATTTTGGTGCCTCATCTTGGTTGCCATCTTTAATGGGTATTGCTATAGTTAGGGCTTTAGGTCCTTTAGTAACTGCTATTATTTGTGCAGGAAAGGTTGGTTCTAGTATTGGTGCGGAACTTGGATCTATGCGTGTTACAGAGCAAATTGATGCCATGGAAGTTTCCGCAATTAACCCATTCAAATATTTAGTGGTCACCCGTGTTGTGGCTACTTCCATTACTATACCTATTTTGGCTATGTATTGTACCTTTGTTGGTCTTTTTGGATCTTATTTTAATGTTCATTCCGAAGAATCCACGAGTATCCTTATTTTTTATAAGAATGCTTTTTCTACCATTTCTTTTCTTGATATATTTTCATCAGTTGTTAAATCAATTTTTTATGGATTTACCATTGGAATGGTAGGATGTTATAAAGGATATCATGCAACACAAGGAACTCGTGGAGTTGGAATAGCAGCTAATCAAGCTGTAGTACTTTCTATGTTTCTTATTTTTATCGAAGAGCTTGTCATTGTGCAAATATCTAATTGGATTAGACATTTTTAGAAGTATGAACAAACCTATTAATATTTCTTCAAATCATAAAATGGAATCAGTTATTCATATTAAAGGATTGCAAATGTCATTTGGAGCTTTAGATGTTCTTAAAGGTATCGATTTGGAAGTTTATAAAGGTGAAAATGTTGGTGTCCTAGGCAAATCAGGTTCAGGTAAATCTGTTTTAATTAAATTAATGATTGGCTTGCTTAAGCCAAAGGCTGGTCAGGTTCAGGTATTAGGTCTGGAAGTAGACCAATTATCCGGGAGGAAATTGGATGAAATTCGACTTAAAATGGGCTTTTCTTTTCAAAGTAGTGCACTATATGATAGCATGAGTGTGTATCAAAATCTCGCATTCCCATTAACGATGAATGTACTTGATCTTACAAAAAAGGATGTGGATGATGCTATAGAAGAAGTTTTAACTGCTGTTAATTTATTAGATAAAATGCATCAAATGCCAGCAGACTTATCGGGAGGACAAAGAAAAAGAATTGGAATTGCACGAACACTAATTCTAAAACCTGAAATCATGCTTTATGATGAACCTACATCTGGTTTGGACCCAGTCACCAGTGCTGAGATTAATGAATTGATTTTGGAAGTACAGTCAAAATACAACACGAGTTCTGTTATTATTACTCATGACTTGACTTGTGCAAAAACAACTTGCAATCGGATTGCCATGCTTGTGGACGGCCAATTTCTTAAGGTAGGTAGTTTTGAGGATGTATTCAATTCAAAGGATGAACAAATAATAAGTTTTTATAACTATAATTTTATACAATAGCATATGGATGATTTAAAAAACAAACATGCAATACTCGTTGGACTTTTTGTTATTGTAGGATTATCTTTTTTGGTAGTTGGAATATTGATGGTTGGAAATTTGCATGATACTTTTAAGAAGAAAGTAAAATTGGTTTCACTTTTTGAAGATGTAAATGGTTTGCAAACTGGCAATAATGTTTGGTTTTCTGGTGTAAAAGTTGGTATAGTAAGTCAACTTAAATTCTTTGATAAATCTAAAGTGGAGGTCACTATTAAAATTGAAACAAATGTAATGCAGTATATTCATAAGGACTCTAAAGTTAAAATAGGTACAGATGGTTTAATTGGAAATAAGATTATAATTATTTATGGAGGTTCAGATTATTCAAATTTAGTAATAGCTGGGGATACTTTGGAAGTTGAAAAAACATTCTCATCAGAAGATATGATCAATATGTTGCAAGAAAACAATAAAAATTTGATCGCTATAACAACAGATTTTAAAGCCATTAGTCACCATTTAGCTTCTGGTCAAGGAACCATAAGTAAATTAATATATGATGAAGCCATTTATTCAAATTTATCTAATACTACAAGGATACTTCAAAATGTTTCTACTAAGGCCAATTTAGTTGCCATTTCATTAGAAAAATTTACTGATGGGTTAAATAGGCACGGAACTTTAGGTAATAAATTAGCAAATGATACCATAGTATATGGAATTATTGAACATGCAGCTTTTAAGATAAAGCAAATGGCAGATACCGGATCCGTATTGATGTCAAATTTGAATCGTGTTAGTACAAATCTTAAGTCCCCTTTTGGTGTTATAATGAATGATGAAGCATCAGGAAAGCAATTGAGAGAAATTTTAGTTAATGTGAATAGTGGCTCAAAGAAATTGGATGAAGACCTTGAAGCGGTACAGCATAATTTTTTATTTAGAGGATTTTTCAAGAAGAAGGCGAAGGCGGAAGGGAAGTAATCTAATGTAGAGGATTTATTTATTCTTTTGGATATCATAAAAAAATAAAATAATAATATAATATGAATAATTTATTTAGAGGATTAATTTCCGGTTATGGAGCATCAAAACTCGGTGGTGGTTGTTTTGGGACAATTATAGTTTTTATAATTATCTGGGTTGTCCTTGGACAATGCAATTAGATTCATCTGTATTTGACCTTTCCTGTCAAGTTAATTGAAGAAGTCCTGAATAGAAGGTATGAATTTTATAATTCCTTTAATCTAAAGTATAATGATATATTAGATTAAATTTCTCAATCTTGTATTGCGATATATTGTTGCATTTTTAAAGTTTGTAATTATGCCTCGAAGGAAAATTCATGCTCATTTCACAGAGTATAGTGATTATCTTATATATGCATCAAGATTTGATTTTAAGGTTCCTTATGAATATGAGGCCTCCTACGTAGCACGTTGTATGAGCATTAATAAAGATTGTGCTGCCATTTATATATTGTCTCTGACTGCAGTAGCCAGTGGAAAGCCTTTCGCGAAACAATTTTGTGAACTTATCGCTTTGATATGCAATGCTTGTGCTGATGAGTGTGATAGGTTTTCGAATTTGGAATCTGCAAATTTGACTGCCGCGGATTGTCGCAGATACGCTTTGGAGAGCAGAAAATTGATTTTTATCTAATTGAATTGTATATTTTGAATGATGAGCTATTGAATTATTTTAGTTTGCAACTTATACATAAATATTTGGAATAGTTAAAATCGATGAATCTCGATAAGGTATTTAATTATGGTATTATTTTTTTTTACAATCTCATCAGAGATTAATTTGGTTATTATGAATTTATTATTAACAAAGGAAAATCCATCATTAATGAACGCTATAGCCATTAGAACAGGATTATTTATGATGTTCGGTTTTATTATTTTTTTTCTAATCATGTATTGGATGGGGTATGGTAGTCGTGGTGAATTCCATTTATTTAATGGTCTTTTTCAAATTTTTTGTTTATACAGGGCGATTAGAACCTATTATATTCTAAATCCCGATGATATCTTGAAAGGTAACTATCTGTATGGTGTAGCACAAGGACTTAGGACTTCAGTAATTGGTGTGGGCGGGTTCGCATTATTGATGACTTTGTTTCTTTATTGGGATACTGATTTGATGGATACCATTCGACTATCTTCTTCAATGGGTGATTCCTTAAATCCATTTACAGCTAATTTGTTTATTCTAACGGAGGGTTTGGCCATTGGTCTGATTGTTTCGTATATTTTAACCCGATTGTTTGAAGTTGCAAGCAAAATGATTTAATATTCAATATTTAGTTATTTCCATTCTGGTATCAAAAATAATAATAAAGGTATCTGTTATATAATAGTGTTTGTTTGAAACTTTCGTCTTAAAGTATAGATTTCTTAGGATAACATGCTTCAATTAATTGATGTCGTTTGATGAATTGACTTTAGGCCTTATGAATTTATAAGGATTTATTTTGTTTTGAATATAAATCGAATGATATTTTAGTTAATCCTTCTTTGATAATAGATAATGACATTCTTTCCAGTTTATCGTAATACTGTGAATAATATAAATGGTTTCATTTATTATATAAAGTATTTTATTATTTTAATATCAATTTTGCAAAGTAATAATGTTGTTACATTTATTTCGCTTCCGCGAAACCAAAATCAATTAAAATGAAAAATCTATTCTTATTAGTTATTTTATCAGTGGCAGGTATTGCCTCCATTTCAATATTATCAAGTTGCAATTCTCCAGCTGAGAAGGTTGAGAATGCTCAAGATAAAGTGGCTGAAGCCAATAAAGATTTGGAGCAAGCAAATCAAGAGTATTTAATGGACATAGACAAGTACAGAAGAGAAACCAATGAAAAAATTGCAGCGAATGAAAAAATTATTGCTGATTTTAATTCGAGAATCGAAATGCAAAAAGCCAATGCTAAGGAAGATTATAAAATGAAAGTTGCAGAATTAGAACAGAAAAACACAGACCTAAAGAAAAAAATGGATGATTATAAGGAAAGTGGTAAAGAAAAATGGGAAGCATTTAAAGTTGAATTTAATTCTGATATGCAAAAACTAGGAGATGCATTTAAGAATTTTACTACCGATAATAAGAAATAAAATCAATTTATTTTTTTTACAGTTTATAAAATAGTATATGATGAATCAAACAGCATGGGTGATCGACAAAGCTCACAGTGAGGTGTCGTTTAAGATTAGACATTTAATGATTTCGAATGTTAAGGGAACATTTAAAATTTTTGATGCAAACATTATAACTACGGGAGTCGATTTTTCTACTTCCGAGATCGATTTTTGGATTGATGTTACCTCAATAAATACTGGTGATTTAAAGCGAGATGAACATTTATTAAGTGAAGAGTTTTTTAATGCCAAAGTACATAAACAAATTTCTTTTGTCTCAAGTACGCTTGGAAATCCTGATCAAGAGGGTATACATGAATTATGGGGCGAATTGACAATGAATGGTATTGTAAAAAATATCAAACTAAATGTACAATTTGGTGGAATTGCAAATGACCCTTGGGGAAATACTAAAGCAGGTTTTGAAGTTACAGGTATATTAAAGCGAAGTGATTGGGATCTCAAATGGAATACTATGATGGAAACAGGAGGACTGATGGTTAGTGATGATGTGAATATTTCCTGTGAGATTCAATTATTGAAAAAAGGATTTTCCGACCAAACCATGACATTGCAAAAAGAGGAAGAAATAGTTTCATTTCAAACCAAATAATGTAACAGTGAAAAAACTTGTGGACAAAACAGTTTTCATTACAGGCGGACTTTCTGGTATTGGAAGGGCCTGTGCAATGGCAGCTGCTCAAGAGGGAGCAAATGTGGTCGTGGTAGATATGCCGAATGATTTATCATCTCTATTAATGCAAGATATCGTGGCTATTAATCCTAAAGCGATATTTTTAACTTGCGATGTATCTAAAATGGATGAATTAAAATCTACAATAGATAAAACAGTCCAAGTATTTGGCTCTTTAGATGTAGCATTGAATAATGCCGGCATTGGTGGTGAATCCAATAAAGTTGCAGACATGACTGAAAAAGCTTGGCAACAAGTTATTGGCATTAATCTTTCTGGAGTTTTTAATGGTATGAAATATCAACTTATTCAAATGTTAAAACAAAAGAATGGGGTAATAATTAACATGTCTTCGATACTTGGAAAAGTTGGATTTGCTCAATCTTCGCATTATGTAGCAGCAAAACATGGTGTTCTTGGACTTACCAAAACAGCTGCATTAGAGTATGCCACAGATGGCATTAGAATTAATGCTATTTGTCCGGGATTTATTGCAACTCCTTTACTTGAAAAGGGTGGAATTACAGATCATTCTGAAATAATGCAACAAATTGTTGACTTGCACCCTATGAAGCGATTAGGACGTTCTGAAGAGATCGCTAAGGGTTTTGTTTTTCTTGCAAGTGATGATAGCTCGTTTATGACCGGATCTACGCTGGAAATTGAAGG
>Ga0138256_10000647_pt1 | contig 37933 bp, 26 predicted proteins | sample KNB2016incub_MG_FD_105486 | JGI IMG/M metagenome (GOLD analysis project Ga0138256, IMG submission 105486) | Active sludge microbial communities from wastewater in Klosterneuburg, Austria - KNB2014incub_MG | ecosystem: Engineered > WWTP > Activated sludge > Unclassified | place: Austria... | reverse complement strand
GCGGTCATCCTGATCGAACCCGAAACGCGGGAAGGGCGCGCCATCGCGCAGCGGTTCCTGGCGCACGGCATCGCCGAAGTGGGCGACGACGAAACAGGTGCGATCGTCCGGGCGATCTTCGACCGCTGGTTGGACGGGCGCCGAGACGACACGGCGTCGGAGGCCCGGCGCCTCGTGAGCCACCTCGCCGCTGGCGTCGAGCCGACGACCGTGACCGACCCGCGCATTCTCAGCGCCATCGCATACATCAACGAGCGGCTCAGTAACCCGATCACACTCCACGAGGTCGCCTCATATGCGTGCCTCTCGCCGAGCCGGTTCCGTCACCTGTTCGCCGAGCAGGTCGGGATGGGACTGCGTCCCTACATGCTCTGGCGGCGATTCATGCTGACCTGGGACCTGCTCATGCGTGGCAAGTCGCTGTCCGACGCGGCCCACGCGGCCGGATTTGCAGACTCGGCACACTTGAGCCGGACGTCGAAGCGAGCCTTCGGCTTCGCACCGTCGGGGATTCAGGTCTCCTCCGCGCGTCCCGATCCAGGGAAGCTCCTGGCGCGAGCGATCACGGATCGCGCGCCCCTGCGCTAGATGCAGGAGTAGCGCCGGTCACTGCTTGACCGAGACGAAGGCGCGGACGGGGAAGGTCCCACACCCCTTCACCTTCACCGGAACGGCGGTGAATCGCGCTCCACTATCCGGTGCCGCGCCGAGTCCGCACAGGTGCTCGACGATCGGAATCTCCGAGCCGAGCAGGATCGTGTGCACCGGGCGCTGACCCGTGGCGATGCTGTCGATGTTCATCGAGTCGATTCCCACGAGTGCAGCACCCGCCGATGCCAGCCAGTCGGCAGCCCGCTCGGTGAGGTGAGGATGGCCCTCGAAGTACGCATCGGTGCGCCAGTACTGGTCCCACCCCGTGTGGAAGAGCACCGCACGTCCGCCGACCTGGCTGGCCCGAAGCGGAACGTCGTCGATCGCGGCGCCGGCGCGAGGATCGATGCGCACCACCAGGCACTCAAGGTCAGCGACCGACTCGAGTGGGAGTTCGGAGAGGTCCTTTCCATCGGCATACCGATGGAACGGACTGTCGATGTACGTGCCGGTGTTGGCAATCATCTCGATCTTGCCGATCTGGAACTCGGCCCCGTCGTAGATCGCACGGGACTGCTCGCGACTTCGCCAGTCACAGATGATGGGCGTCGGGAATCCCCGATAGGTGACCATCCCGTGCTCGATGGTGTGGCTGACGTCGATCAATCGTGTCATCGTGATGTTCCGCAGTGTTGGCCTGGTGGGCAAGTCGCCTGCAGTGAGGGACGACTCGCATCGGTCTTACCGAATGACCTCGAAGTGCGCCATCATTCCGGCCGCGTGATGCTCGAGGATGTGGCAGTGGTACATCCATCCACCGGGCCTATCGTCCGGCAGCCACGCGATGCGAACCTTGCCGAAGGCCGGCACGTTCACGGTGTCTTCCCAGGAGCGATAGTCGGGCGACTTGCCGTTCACTTCCAACACCTGGAAGAAGAAGCCGTGCAGGTGGAACGGATGATGAACCGGCGAGCGATTGACCACGTCCCAGACCTGCAGCTCGCCGACCCGCACCGGTTCGGCATGGTGATGTTGCTGGTGATTGATGTCGAACTCGACGCCGTGCTTCATCCCGAGGCTGAAGCCGAGCCGCACGTCACGATTAGCGGCGACGGGACCTGTGACCAGCGGCTCGATCTCACGCAGTCGGGCGGGAATCCGGGTCATGGAGGGCGCGGCGGCCCCCACCCGCACCGTGGCGAAGAGCTCGGGCCTCTTGTGCGACTTGAATGAGCCGCGATTGAAGGGCAGGGTCTCGATTCTGAGCACGGCACCTGCTTCGAACGGGCCAACGGCAATCTCGATGCGATTTGCGGTGGCGAGCAGCACTTCGGTCGCGGTGACCGGCGACGGGATCAATCCGCCGCCGGAGCCGATGATCCTGAACGGCCGGCCGCCCACTGAGAGCCGCACGTATCGTGCGCTGGCGGCGTTCACGAAGCGCCAGCGCTCGACCTGACCCGCCGCCATTCGCACCTCGGGCTCCTGTCTGCCGTTTACCAGGCGGACACTCCCCTCGCGGCCGTCGTGGGACTCGATCCACCCGCCGGGGGGCTTGATCTCGCCGTTCTTCGCAAGTTCGACGTCGTCCAGGACGAAGGTGCGATCGGCGTCGAACACCGGTTCATCGGGCGCGCGCACGATCAGGGCGCCGTAGAGACCACGCTCCATCTGCACCGTTTCGTTGTAGTGCGAGTGGTACCAGAAGGTGCCCGCGTCCTGCACACGAAACCGATAGGTGAAACTCTCGCCCGGAGCGACCGGGCGTTGCACCCGCTCCGTTCCGTCCATCGCTGCCGGAATCCGGAGCCCGTGCCAGTGCACGACCGTCGGCTCGGGAAGGTGGTTGGTGACGCGGATCTCGAGCACGTCACCCACCTGCGCCTCGATGGTCGGGCCGGGTACCTGGCCACCGAACGCCCAGGCCCGCGTCCGCTGCCCCGGCACGAACTCCCAGTCGATCTCACGGGCCTCGAGGTCGACTCGCACGACGACTCTTCCCTCGTCGGGCGGCGCGGACTCCAACGCTTGGGTGTAGGCGACAACATCCGCCGAGGTCGCGCTCGACGCGCCGGCTGTCGCCGCGTCCATTCCCTGCCGATGGACCTTCATTGAATCCTCCGATGAGCCGAGGGTGGATGTGCAGGCGCTACAGGCCGACAGCGAACCGCAAGCCGACGAAGGTGGAGCTGAAGTCCGAGATCCCACCGCGCTCCTTCTCCCCGAGGATGTTGACCCGTTTCGCGAACAGGCCGACTTCACTCCGGCGGAAGCGGTAGCCGATGTCCACGGTTGGTGCGACAAAGAAGCCGTTGCCCTTGAAGTACGATCCTGCCGTCGCTCCTTCGGACGGGGCTGCACCCTGACGGGCCATGGCGTTGACGATCAGGCCGCCCGCGTGCACGCCGCCTGACACGAACCACGAATCCCCGTAGGACAGCTCCACGACCGGACCGGCGGCCTGGTAGTTCATCGTCGTGGCCGCCTCCTGGTCGGAGTTGGACACGAGCGTCTCGACGCCGATCCGCACGTGCGGCCGCACCTTGACGAGAAAGAAGAATCCGGACATGTGGGGGCCGGTGAGTCCATCGGCTGCGAGATCGTCAAAGGCGGGGTCCACGCCCGACACTTCCATCGTGCCCGTGATCAGGGCGGAACGGATCCCGACGACGTACTTGCGGTCGCGGTCCTGGGCCGTTGCCTGGGACGCTGCACCTGCCATCAGGAGACCGATCAGAAGAAGAGTCCTTGCCACGTCTCACCTCTCGTTGGGATGTGTGCCACCTGGCTCCACATGGCGTCGCGCCACTCGGCTGTGCGGTGACGGGGGGAGTATCGCGGTGCGGGGAGGGCTGCCGATTGAACGAGGGGGCTAACTTCGGCGGCCCGCTCGCCGTACTATTGCGCGATCATGGCCATCCTCATCGGCATCGGGGCCGCGCTGGCGGTCGGGGTGTTCGGTACGATCACCGGACTCGATCGGGAGCGCGCGTTCTACCCGACGATCCTCGTGGTCATCGCGTCCTACTACATCCTCTTTGCCGTGATGGCCGGGTCGCTTACGGCGCTTGGCCCCGAGCTCCTCATTTTCGCGCTCTTCACCGCGGTCGCCGCGTGGGGATTCCGGCGCGACCTCCGGCTCGTGATCGTCGGCCTCGTCGCCCACGCGGTGATGGATTTCTTCCACGGCGGGATCGTCTCGAATCCCGGGGTCCCGTCCTGGTGGCCGGCTTGGTGCGCCGCCTACGACGCGACGGCGCCAGTGTACCTGGCGGTCCTGGTCTGGCGGGGGCGGGTCGCGCTGCGTTCAGTCGGCGCCTGAGGCGAACGCGCGCAGCGGCACGGCGGCGTATCCCGTCACGGGCAAATCCGCAGCGCCCGCGGTCTCGCGAAAAGGTCAGCCGCTGCGTTCAAGCGACTCCCGTCGAGGCATCCCATTCTTCCTGCATCAGGACCGTGCAAGACCCTCCAGTCATCGGGTCTCGGCGACTCCGATGACAGTGCGTTCGAGCCAGATCCTCGGTTCGGCGTCTTTACCTGCAACCTGCGCGACCGGCCGCTGTGCATGCGACGATCAGCGGGCGGAGCGAGCCTAACTCACGGAGACCACATGAAGGCAGCAGTCTATGAGCGCTACGGTCCCCCCGAGGTCGTGTCGATCCGCGACGTGCCGACACCGACCCCGACGGATGGCGAGGTCCTGATCCGGATCCGCGCCACGACGGTCTCGACTGGCGACTGGCGGGCGCGCAGTCTCGAGATGCCGCCCGGCTTTGGCCCGTTTGCACGGCTCGCGTTCGGCATCTCGCGCCCGCGTCAGCCGATTCTCGGGACGGAACTCTCGGGGATCATCGAGGCCGTCGGCCAAGGAGTCAGCACGTTCAGCGTCGGCGACGAGGTCTTCGCCTTTGCCGACACGAGGATGGGGTGTCACGCTGAGTTCCGGTGCATGCCCGCGACCGGCCTCGTGGTGCGAAAGCCGACGAACCTTTCATTCAAGCAGGCCGCCGCGCTCTCGTTCGGCGGCATGACCATGCTGAGCTTCTTTAGGCGCGGGGCGCTCGCCAGCGGCGAGCGGGTGCTCGTGAATGGCGCCTCGGGCACCGTGGGCTCGGCCGCAGTCCAACTCGCGCGGCACTTCGGCGCGGAGGTCACGGCGGTCTGCAGTCGCGCGAACGTCGAACTCGTTCGCGGGATCGGGGCGCACCATGTGATCGACTACGGCAGCGCCGACTTCACGGCGAACGGGGAGACGTATGACGTGATCGTGGATACCGTCGGCAATGCGGGATACTCGCGGGTCCGTCGGTCACTCGCGAAGCGCGGGCGGCTGCTCGTCGTGCTGGGTGGGTTCGTTGACCTGGTGCTCTCGCCGCTGGCTGGGAGGACCGGCGGGCATCGCGTGATCGCCGGTCCGGCGATCGCGCGCGTGGAGGATGTGCACCGACTCGCCGAAATCGCGGCAGCGGGGGCGTTCACGCCGGTCATCGACCAGACGTATCCGCTGGAGCGGATCGTGGACGCACACCACCGCGTGGCGACTGGACACAAGCGCGGGAGCGTTGTCGTGACCGTCGGGGCGTAGCCGGTACCGAGGCCCGGCTCGGTGCAGCGCGACGGTGGACGGGCAATCGACGCTGTTCTGCCAGGTCGTCAAGGGGTCGAGATATTGCCACTGCCGGGGGAGCGGCCCGGACCAAGGTGCTCTGCCCGAGGACGATATCGCGGTGGTCTGGCGCGGTTACTGCCTCGAATCGCAGCCGCCAATTCCGCAGCAATCGCTCGTCGCCCTGCGCTTGAGCTCGTAATCGGCCTGATTGATGCGCATCAATTGTACATATTGACAATATCAATATGTAGGTCGTATAGTGGCGGCCATGAAGATCGATCCCGCTTCGTCCGCGCCGCTCTACCAGCAGATCGCCACCGATATCCGGGGGAAGATCGTCGACGGCACGCTGGCGGTCGGCGATCGGCTCCCGCCGCACCGTGAGCTCTCCCGGACCTACGGCGTCTCGCTGATCACCATCAACAAGGCGCTCTCCGGATTGGTCAGCGAGGGGGTGCTGAATAGCCGGGTCGGGCGAGGGACGTCGGTCGCGATCCGACCCGCTGCGCTGCCGGTGACCTCGCCCTGGCAGGTGCCCCAGGCCATGAACGACTCCAGCCCGATGCTCGGATTCGTGCTGCGCGACCTCAACTCGCCGTTCTTCTCCACCGTGGCGAATGCCGCCGAGGAGCACGCGCATCGCAGCGGCTACGGCATGCTGATGTTGTCCAGCGGCAACGTCGCCGAGCGCGAGGATGCGCAGCTCCGGCGCCTCCTCGAGGTCGGGGTGAAGGGCGTGGTCATCGTCAGCATGAGCCGCTCCTCCTACCAGCTCAGTCCCTCGGTACGGCGACTGCAGGAGCGCGCCTTTCCCTTCGTGATGACGTCGTACACAGTGGGCGAGAACGTGCCGTTTGTCGGCTGCGACTATGATCGGGCGGGCGAACTGGTCGGCCAGCACTTTGCGACGTTAGGGCGCCGCCGGTGGGGCTACATCACCGATCGCTTCGATTCGCCGTCTGGCGATGCGCGCTCGGCCGGCTTCCGACGGGTGGCTGAGGCGCACGACGTGCCCGTGAACGATGCCTTCGTCTTCGAGTACCCCTACGAGGGCGAGTGGAACGACTATCACTCCGGGCGCGACCTCGCCGAGTACATCGCGCGGCTGCGCGAGCGTCCGGATGCACTGTACGTATACAACGACCTGGGTGCTTTGGGGCTGATCGAGGGGCTCATCGCTACCGGCATTCGAGTTCCCGACGACATCGCCGTGGTGGGGTTCGACGGCATCCCGTTGAGCGCGAGTTCCCCCGTGCCCCTGACAACAGTCCGGCAGCCGGTGGAGCAGATCGGCGCCCTCGCCGTTGATGCGGTCCTGGCCCAGGTGCGGGGCGAGCCGTGGCGACTGCCGAACCTCGTGGTTCCGACCCTCGTGATCCGCAAGTCCTGTGGTGCGCCGGCCGCGATGCGCACGCGCGACCCGGCGCTCGCAAAGGCCCCGCCGCCCGCGGGGAGACTGCCGCAGTCCCTCGCGGAACACGGCCGACGCGAACGCGAACGCCTCGCGTTCGGGCGCGGCGGAAATCCGCCCCCGTAACGGCCGAACAGCCGCCTCAACACCGTCTCACAGCGGGGTAGCACGGCGCAGGACGTCGACACTGCCAGCCCCGGCATGCCGCTCCCACCCGTGCGACCGCCGTCCCCCAGCGCTCGCCGCGCACGCATCTCGATGCGGTGCGTCGCGTGCCGCACCCGTCCCCCGCTGCTCTCGCCTTCCCTTGCCGGAGACTGATCGATGAAGTGGCACCAGCTCTGCGCGTTCATCCTGTTGCTCATGCCGACGTTCGCGTCGGCACAAGAGACCGGGCGCATCGACGGCGTCGTGCGCGACTCCGTCTCGAAGGAACCGTTGTCCGGCGTGACCGTCCTCGTGGTCAATACGACGATCGCAGCCAGGTCCGATACTGATGGTCGCTTCACGCTGCGGCTCCCAGCCGGCGCGCAGGTGCTTCGCGCACAGCGCATCGGCTTCGCCCCGTCCGAGAAGTCTGCCACCATCACGGCTGGCGGCGTCGCCACCATCGAGTTCCTGATGTCGGCGCGTGCGGTCATGCTCGACCCGGTGGTCGCGGTGGGGTACGGCACCCAACGCCGCAGCGACCTGACCGGCTCCGTGACCTCGGTGAACACCGACGCCTTGCAGTCGGCACCGATCGTGTCGGTTGACCAGTTGCTGGCCGGCACGGCGCCGGGCGTGGCGGTCAGCTCCGCCTCGAACGCGCCGGGCGGTGGCATCTCGGTGCGGGTGCGCGGCAACTCGTCCATCACGGGCAACGCCGAGCCGCTCTATGTGATCGACGGCTTCCCCATCGAGAACGACCTGGAAGGTTCGAGCGTCGGTGACGGAGGGCGCGCGCGCACGGTCCCGGCCAACCCGCTGGCGACGCTGAATCCCAACGACATCGAGTCGATCCAGATCCTCAAGGATGCATCGGCGACCTCGATCTACGGAGCGCGCGGCGCGAACGGTGTCGTGATCATCAACACGCGGCAGGGAGCGGGCGTACGGCCGCAAGTCACCTTCGACTACTATGCCGGGTTGCAGCAGGTGGCCAAGACGTACGACATGCTGGACGCGAATGGTTACATGAACTACGCCAACGAGTGGGCGCTCAACTCGAGTCTGGCCATTCCGTTTCCCGACTCCGTTCGTGCCTTGTACACGGCCAACACCGACTGGCAGGACGAGATCTTCCGCAATGCGGGGATCCAGAGCCTGCAGATGACGCTGCGTGGGGCGACGGCCGGCACCAATCGCACGCGCTATGCCCTGTCCGGGGGCCTGCTCGACCAGGACGGCATCATCGTCGGCTCGGGCATCCGGCGCCTGTCGGGACGGGCCAACGTGAGCCAGCGCATCGGGCAGGACATCGAAGTCGGCCTGAACGTGAGCGGGAGCCGCGTGGCCACGCGGTCGGCCTCCACCGACGGACAGCAGAACAAGGGTGCGGGTGTCGTGAGCGGTGCGCTGCAGTACCAGCCCATCCTGCCCGTGCGGCGAGCGGACGGCAGCTACTCGTACATCTTCACCGACATTCCGTCCGCGCTGGCCCCGCCGGAGACCCCGAATCCCATCGCGCAGGCGAGGGAAGTCGCGGACAGCCTGTTCGACACGCGCTTGCTCGCCAACAGTTACGCCCAGGTCACCCTGCTCAAGTCGCTCACGCTGCGCACGAGCCTGGGCGGTGACTACGCCGATCGCGGGCGGTACACCTACTACCCACGCACCACGCTGCGGGGCGCCGAGTCGAACGGCGAGGCCATTCGCGCCGATGGTCTCACCACGTCGTGGCTGAACGAGAACACGCTGAACTGGCAGCAGGAGTTCGGCCGCAGCAACATCACCGTGCTTGGCGGATTCACCCGCCAGAAGCAAGAGCAGGTGAGCGAGAACATGACGAACACGCAGTTCGTCAGCGACATCAACGGCTACAACGACATCGGCGCCGGCACGCAGTTGGGTGGGCCGGTGATTTCGTCGGGCCGCCAGGCGTGGACGCTCATGTCGTACCTCGGGCGCGTGAACTACGGGTTCGCCGACCGCTACCTGCTGACGCTCACGGCCCGGCGCGATGGCTCGTCCCGGTTCGGCGAGGGCAAGAAGTGGGGGCTGTTCCCCTCCGTGGCTGCGGCGTGGCGTGTGTCCGAGGAGTCGTTCCTGTCGGGCAACTCGACGCTGACCGACCTCAAGCTCCGCGCCTCGATGGGCACGGTCGGCAATCCGTCGATCCGTCCGTACAACTCGCTGGCGCGGCTGAGCCCGCAGACGTACAGCTTCAACGGCACCGTGGTCCCTGGCTACTACCCGTTTGCCGTGGCCAATCCCGAACTGACGTGGGAGACGACCAAGGAACGCAATGCCGGTGTTGACGTCGAGCTGTTCAATCGGGTGACCATCACGGCCGACGCCTATACCAAGACGACCCGGGACCTGCTGCTGGCCGTGCAGCTGCCGCTGGAGACGGGCTTCGTGAACGCGCTCCAGAACCTTGGCTCGGTCCGCAACTCGGGCGTCGAACTCGATGTCGGCTTCCAGGTGTTGCAGCCGACGGTGAAGGGCGTCGCGTGGCGCACGGCCGCGAACTACGCCCGCAATCGCAACCGCGTCCTCGACCTCGGCGGTCTCGCCGAGTTGCAGGCGCAGGTGGTGACGCAGGACTTCAACCTGCCTGGGTCGCGGATCCTGGTCGGCCAGCCGATCGGCACCTTCTACGGCTTCATCAGCGACGGCGTGATCCGCGACGCCGCCGACTCGGCGGCGTTCACGACGCTCAACTTCGCGAGTGGCCGGCGCAGCCAGCCGGGCGAACTCAAGATTCGTGACGTGGCGGGGCGCGACGCGGAGGGCAACCTCGTGATGACCCCCGATGGGCGCATCACGCTGGACGACCGCACCAACATCGGCGACCCCACGCCTGCGTTTACCTACGGATGGACGAACACGCTCTCGTGGCGGCGCCTGGAGCTGACCGCACTGTTGCAGGGTGTGCACGGCAACAAGGTGCTCAACGTGAACCGACTCCGCAGCGAGAGCACCCCGCGCGCCAACATCCTGGCCGACCGGTACTACGACCGGTGGACCCCCGAGAACCCGGATGGCAAGTACCCGGCGATCGGCGAGAATCCGAACCAGGTGGGGACGAACAACTACACCTCCGACCTGCTCGAGGACGGGTCGTTCACGCGCCTGCGTTCGCTCACCGTTGCCTGGACGCTGCCCGAGTCGATCGTGACCGGCCGCGGGTTCTCGTCGGCACGATTGTACCTGACGGGTTCCAACCTGATCACATGGACGAAGTACAGCGGGTTCAACCCGGATGTCAGCAGCGGCGGCGTCGGTTCGTCGAACCGCGGCGTCGACATCGGGGCCTATCCGCTCGCTCGCGCCGTCACGCTTGGCCTCACCGTCGCCTACTGAGGAACTTCGATGAACCGCCTGAAGACGACTGCCGCGATCGGCTGTGTGATGCTCGCCGCGTGCAGCGACGCGTTCCTGACCGAGGCTCCGCTGGACTTCGTGGGGCCCACCAACTTCTATGGAAATGCCGCCGACGCGATCGCGGCGACCAATGCGGCCTACGCGTCGTTCGTGACGCTGCCGTCACCGCTGTCGAACGACGGGTACTACGGCCGCAACTTCATGATGGTCGTGGAGTATCCGACCGAGGCGATGACCAATCGGCTGAGCGCCGGCAATGAGCGCAGCCTGTTCGACAACTTCAACCCGGTCATGAACTCGGCGCACCCGTACCTGGCCACCATCTGGCAGTCAGCGTATGCCGGCATCAACCGGGCGAATACCGTGGTTGATCGCGTGCCATCGGTGCCGATGGATACCGTCCTGCGCAAGCGACTGGTCGGGGAGGCGAAGTTCCTGCGCGCGCTGCACTACTACAACCTCGCCGGACTGTTCGGCGGGGTGCCCCTGCGCCTGACGGAGACGGTCGGGCTGAACGAACTCGAATCGCCCCGTGCCCGGGCGGACTCCGTGTACCTCCAGATTGTGCGGGATCTCGAGGATGCCATCCTCGTCCTGCCGGAGCGGTCGCAGCAGGCGGTGAACGACTACGGCCGCGTGACGCGCGGTGCGGCGCGCACGATGCTCGCGAAGGTGTTGCTGCAAGCCGCCGCCACCGACAACGCGCCGGCGAGCAGCTACACGCGGGCGGCCGAACTGCTGCGACTGGTGATCGCGAGCGGCGAGTATTCGCTCGACGTCAACTACAGGAGCCTGTTCGACGGCACCAACGAGAAGAGCCGCGAGATCATCTTCGCCCTGCAGCATGTGCGGGTGGATGGGGCAGGGGGGCGACTCAGCAAGTGGCTCTCGCCGTTGCCGAGGTCGGGGTCGAACCTGTTCCCCGGCGCGCTCACGCACTTCTCCGTCGAGTGGCCGTTCCTGCAGTCGTATCACCCGAGTGATGTCCGGCGCGAGGGCACCTGGCTGCTGTCATTCCCGCAGGATGGAAACACGATCACCTTTCCGATGACGCTGCCCACCGCCTCTGCCGCACGTGCCGCGCTGAACGACGCATACGGCGGACAGACCGGAGGCCCGGTGCCGCGCAAGTACATCGACTTTGGCGGAACGGAAGGGTCGGAGGGAATCGACTACGTGCTGCTGCGGTACGCGGACGTACAACTCATGCTCGCCGAGGCGGTGACTGCCGCGTCGGGGCCGACATCGGAAGCGTACGGTGCGGTGAACGCGGTGCGCGCGCGCGCCCAGGTTCCGGCGCTGATCGGCGGTCTCGAGAGCGGTGCGTTCCGGGACAGCGTCTTCGTCCAGCGCCGGTTCGAGTTCGTGATGGAAGGACACGGCGTGTTCGATAGCCGACGGAACTGGACGTGGGCGAAGGCGCGTGTCGCGGCCAACATGGCGTTGACGGGCTCCTCGGGCGTGGGCATCAACCGGACGTCGTTCACCAGCCTGGTGCCCAAGCTCAATTCGGCGCCCATCCCCGATCGGTGGCGACTCTTCCCGATCCCGCTGCGCGCGATCGAACTGAACAAGCGGCTGGCCGGACAGCAGAATCCGGGGTGGTGATGCGCACCCTGCTTGGCGTGGCGCTCGCGACGATGCTCGCCACGTCGCTCGCGCCCATGCGCGCGCCGTCGCCGGTTGACGCGCAGGTACCGACCGGCGCGCTACGCACGATCATCACACGATCGGACGCGCTGTTACGCGTGCAGCGCGATGCGCGCGGGGAGCACGCCGGCGTGGTGAAGGCGCGGGCGCGCCTGCTGCGCGAGGCGAAGCAGTACGCCGCACTTCCCATGGTGGCGGTGACCGACAAGAAGCGTGTGCTGCCCCCGAGCGGCGATGCGCACGACTACTACAGCTTGAGCCCGTACTGGTGGCCCGACCCGACCAAGGCGGACGGGCTGCCGTACATCCGCCGCGACGGCGAGACCAATCCCGAGAGCAAGCGTGACCTCGACCAGCCGCGCGTGTCGCAGTTGGGGGAGCGCGTGCAGGCCTTCACGCTGGCATGGTGGCTCACGGGCGATCGGACGTGGTCGGACCTCGCCATGCGGCAGGTGCGCACCTGGTTCGTGGATCCGGCAACGCGCATGACGCCGCACCTTCGCTTCGCCCAGCTGGTGCGCGGCAATCCGCAGGAGCGCGGATCGGGAATCATCGATACGCGGTCGTTCATCGAGGTGGTGGATGCCATCGGGATGCTGGAGCGCGCGCCGGGGTGGACGGCGGCCGATGGCGACGCGCTGCGCGAGTGGTTCCGCCTCTACAACAGCTGGCTGTTGGAGAGCCCCAACGGCACGCACGAACGCGCGGCCCAGAACAACCACGGGTCGTGGTACGCGGCGCAGACCGCGAGCTACGCGCTCTTCGTCGGCGATACGGCCCGCGCGCGAGACGTCGTGACCGACGCGAAGGATCGCATTGCGCGGCAGATCCGGCCCGACGGGACGCAACCCGAGGAGATGGCCCGCACGCGTTCGATGCACTATCACAACTTCAACCTCGAAGCCCTCTCCCGCCTCGCGGAGATCGGCCGGACGGTCGGCGTCGACCTGTGGTCGTATACGACACCCACGGGGGTGAGCCTGCGCTCGTCCGTCGAGATGATGGTGCCCTTCGTGGGGAAAACGTCCGACTGGCCCGGCACACAGATCGACGACGTGAACGTGGCCGACATGCTGCGCACCATGCGACGGGCGCGCCTCGCGCTGGGCACCTCCGCATATGACTCGGTGATCGAATCGCTTCCACCCGACATGGTGGCGACGGATCGATCGCTCCTTCTCTTCTGGAGTGGAACATGACCAGTCGTTGGCACGCCCTGGCCGTCGCCGCTGCGATTGCCGCACTTTCCTGCGCGCCGGCTGGACTGGTTGCGCAGCAGCCCGGAGTCCGGTCGGGAGGGGCCGCGCGCCCGCGCATCCTGCTCTCGCGCGCCGACGGCGCGGCGATCCGCCAGCAGGCGGCGACCGCGCCGGTGATGGCCCGATCGCTGGCCGAGGCCAAGGCCGTCGTCTCGGCGGCGATGGTGGCGCCCATCGAGACGCCGCCGCCTGGCGAGGCCGGCAGCGCCTCGCACGAGAAGCACAAGCAGAACTATCGCGAGATGCAGCTCGCCGGCATGCTGTACACGATCACCGGCGACGTGCGCTACGCCACGTGGGTCGGGCGTGTGCTCGACGCATACGCGGGTATGTACCCGGCGTTAGGTCCGCATCCACTCTCCAAGAACCAGGCCCCCGGCAAGCTCTTTCACCAGTCGCTCAACGAGGCGAACTGGCTGGTCGCCGTGGCGATCGCCTACGATTGTGTCTATGAGGCGCTGCCGTCGGCGCAGCGGGCCCGCATCGAGACCAACGTCCTGCGCAACATGGCCGACTGGTTGTCGGTCGAGCATGCCAAGGAGTTCGACCGCATCCACAACCATGGCACATGGGCGACCGCCGCGGTGGGGATGCTCGGGCTGGTGATCGACGACACCACCTACGTGAATCGTGCGCTCTACGGCACGAAGTTCGACAAGAAGGGGGGCTTCCTGCGGCAGCTCGACGAGCTGTTCTCGCCGGACGGCTACTACATGGAGGGGCCGTACTACATCCGCTACGCGCTGCTCCCGTTCTACCAGTTCGCCGAGGCACTGGAACGGGTGCGCCCGCGCGAGCGCGTCTACGCATACCGGGACAGCATCCTCAAGAAGGGGCTGTACTCGGCGGTTCAGACCGCGTTCCCAAATGGTGTGCTGCCGCCGGTCAACGATGCGTCGCGCACCATGGCGGTGAACGCGCCCGAGATCGTGCTTGCGGTCGACCTGGCGTATGCGCGTTACGGGGCCGATCGCAACTTGCTGGGCGTCGCGGCGCAGCAGGGAGAAGTAATCCTCTCGGCGGCCGGCATGCGCGTTGCGCGCGACCTGGCGGCATCGCGTACCACACCCGCGGTGAACTGGGGGAGCGTCGAGTTCACCGATGGTGCCGATGGCCAGCGCGGTGGCACGGGCATCCTGCGGTCCGGAGCGGGTGAGGGGGCGTCCATGCTCTTCATGAAGTACGGCGTGCACGGGGAAGGGCACGGACACTTCGACAAGCTGCATTTCAGCTTCTTCGAGAACGGCCGGGAGGTGATTCCGGACTACGGCTTCTCGCGGTGGATCAACATCGAGCCGAAGTTCGGCGGGCGATACCTGCCCGAGAACGACTCGTATGCCATGCAGACGATCGCCCACAATACGGTCGTGGTCGATGGGCGCACCCAGAACGGCGGTGTGGAACGGGCGGCCGAAGCGATGTCGGGGAAGCGGCACTTCTTTGAAGCCGGCGACGCCAACGTACAGGCGATGAGTGCCCGGGCCGACGGCTATTCGCCCGGCGTGAACATGCAGCGCACCATGTTGCTGCTGCGCGACCGGCGCCTGCCGTATCCCGTGGTGGTCGACCTGGTGCGCGTCACGAGCGAGACCGCGCGACAGTACGACTGGCCGGTGCACTTCCGCGGACAGATGATCGCCAGCAATGTCCCGTACACGAGTGCCAGCACGGCGCAGGCGCCCCTGGGCGAGGGCTTCGGCTACCAGCACCTGTGGAAGGAGGCCAGCGGAACCACCGACAGCACGGTGAAGGTCACCTGGCTCGATGGCGGCCGCTTCTACTCGGTCATTGCCGCCGGTGCGCCCAACACGGAGCTCGTCTTCGCGCGTACCGGCGCCAGCGATCCCAACTTCAACCTGATCGTCGAACCGATGGTGGTGCTGCGCCGTCGCGCCACGGACCATGTGTTCGCGGCCGTCGTGGAGCCGCATGGTTACTTCAACGAGGCGCAGGAGCGGTCTGTCGAGGCACGTCCGCGCATCAGCGGGGTGCGCGTGCTGGCCAGCGACGCCGCGGGGTCGGTCGTGGAGGTGACGGGTGAGGGCGGACTGCGCTGGGTCGTGCACGTCAACAACGGGACAGCATCACGCTCGGCGACACACGTCGTCCGTAGCGGAGCCACGTCCTTCACCTTCACGGGCAACGTGTCGGTCGCCGGCCTCGAACCACCGCGTTAGGCACCCGGCGGTCCCGGACCACCGCGCCAGTCACACGACGTCCAGATATCCTGCGGCTCAGCCGCTTCGCCTCTTCAAGAGAATATCATGACCGATCTTCAGGTTTCCCTCGCCGGCAAGGTGGCGCTCGTCACGGGCGGCGCCCGTGACATCGGAGCCGCCACGGTGCGCTCGCTGGCCGCCAACGGTGCGGCAGTCGTCATCAACTACCATTCGAGTGCTTCGCAGGCCACGGCGCTGGCCGCAGAGATCGTGGCGGCCGGTGGACGCGCGCTGGCCGTGCAGGCAGACGTCGCCGACGAGCGACAGGTTGCGGCGATGGTCGATGCAACGCGCGCAGCGTTTGGCGACCGCATCGATATCCTGGTGAACAATGCCGGTGGGCTGGTCGCACGGAAGTCCATGGAGCAGATGGACACCGCGTTCTGGCGTCAGGTGCTCGACCTGAACCTGACGAGCGTCTTCACGGTGACGAAGGCAGTGTTGCCACTCATGGGCGAGGGCGGAACGATCGTCAACCTGGCGTCGCTGGCCGCACGCGACGGGGGCGGCGGTGGTGCCCTGGCGTATTCGGCGGCCAAGGGAGCGGTCATGACGCTCACCCGCGGCCTCTCGAAGGAGTTGGCGCCCCGACGCATCCGCGTGAACTGTGTCTCTCCCGGAATGATCAATACCACGTTCCACGACACGTTTACCAAGCCCGAGATTCGTCAGGCGGTTGCGGGTCGAACGTCGGTCGGGCGCGAGGGGAGCTCCCAGGACGTGGCAAACGCCGTGCTGTTCCTGGCGTCGTCGGCGTCGGCGTATGTCAACGGGGAGTCGCTGGAAATCAACGGTGGGCTGTACTTTGTCTGACCTCACGAGCGCCCCAGCACCGGTGGCCGGCCTGGCTGCAGGCACGTGGAGTGGCGCATTCGTCATGGCCGCCGAGACGGGGCGCGAGGTGGTGGGTGAGGGGGTGACGCGCCAGGTGCTTGGTCACGTCCCTGACCTGATGGTCGTGCGCGTCGACTTTGCCGAGGGGGCGTGCGGAGCGCTGCACCACCACCCGCACCGGCAGGTGTCCTACATCTGCGCGGGGACGTTCGCGGTCACGGTAGGCCCTGACGAGCGCACCCTTGCCGTCGGCGACTGCTTTGTGGCCGCGGCGAATGTGCCGCACGCCGTGCGCGCACTCGAGGCGGGGACGATCCTCGATGTCTTCACGCCGGCTCGCGCGGAGTTTCTCGGAGCCGTGCGATGACAACGTCCGTGCGACCCGTGCGCAACCTGCGGTGGTGGATCATCGGCATGATCTGCATGCTCACGGTGATCAACTACATCGATCGCATGACGCTGTCGGTGCTTGCGCCGACGATCATGGACGAGTTCAAGATGACCAACGTGGACTACTCGCGTGTGGTCACGGCATTTCTGCTGGCCTATACGGTGTCGCAGTCGCTGTCCGGGCGGATCATTGACCGCATCGGGACGCGTCGCGGGTTCATGGTGTTCGTCGGCATCTGGAGCATCGCATCCATGCTGCATGCCACGGCGCGCAGTGCCGTGCAGCTGGCCGGCTTCCGTTTCCTGCTCGGACTCGGCGAGGCCGGCAACTGGCCCGGCGCGGCCAAGGCAGTGGCCGAGTGGTTTCCGGCCCGCGAACGAGCGTTTGCCATGGCGATCTTCAACAGCGGCGCCAGCATCGGTGCCGTCGTGGCGCCCCCGCTCATCGCGTTCGTGGCCGTGGCGTATGGCTGGCGCTCGGCGTTCTTCGTCGGTGCCTCGCTGTCGATCTTCGTGATGATCGTCTGGTTCTTCGTCTTCCAGACGCCCGCGAATCATCCGCGTCTGTCTGCCGAGGAGTTTGCGCACATCCGCTCCGATCAGGGTGACGCGCCGGCCGGCGATCGGCGCCCGTGGCGTTCGCTGTTCAAGCATCGGCAGGTGTGGGCCATCATTGTGGCGCGGCTCTTCACCGATCCGATCTGGTGGTTCCTGATTTCGTGGCTGCCAAACTATCTCAAGAACGAGCGTGGCTTCAGCCTGGCGCTCATCGGCATGCTCGCGTGGATTCCGTTCCTGATCGCCGACCTCGGCAACTTGTTCGGCGGTGGCGCATCGAGCCTACTCCTGCGGAAGGGCTGGAGCGTTGATCGCGCCCGGAAGGTCGTGATGCTGGGAAGTGCCACACTGGCACCGATCGGAGTGACCCTGCTGGTCTTCTCATCGACCGATGCGCTGGCGCTCGTCGGCATCAGCCTCATCGCCTTTGGGTTCCAGAGCTGGATCGTGAACGTGATCACGTTGCCGTCGGACTGTTTCCCCAAGGAAGACGTGGGCGCGGTGGCCGGCATCGGCGGCACGGCGGCCGGCGTTGCCAGCATGGTGTTCACCCTGCTCGTCGGGTGGGTGGTGGACAATTTCTCGTACACGCCGGTCTACATCATGGTCGGATTCATGGGGCCCATGGGCGCGTTGGCGTGGCTGGCGGTCATGCGCCGCATTGAGAAGGTGCCGGCATACGTTGCGCCGCGTGTGGCTCGCGGGGGGGCGGCAGCATGACCCGTTTTTCTCGCCCAACCTCGTCCCTTCGCGCAGAACGTACTGCCGACGTGCTGCGCGCCGGGGCAGTCGCGGTGGTGCGCGTACGATCCGCCGATGAAGCCATGGCCGTATCCGACGCGCTGACGGCGGGCGGCATGCAGGCCATCGAGCTGACGCTCACGACGCCTGGCGCGCTCGACGTGCTGCGGGCGCTTCGTGTACGTGGCGGCGATGCGCTGCTGCTGGGAGCGGGATCGGTGCTCACCGTCGAGGACGCGAGGGCCGCGATCGACGCCGGCGCGTCGTACATCGTGAGCCCGGTGCTCGACCTGGACGTGATGGCCGTCGCGCATGACGCCGACGTGCCAGCGATGCCGGGGGCATATACGCCCACCGAACTGCTGGTAGCCTACAAGGCGGGTGCCGACGTCGTGAAGCTCTTTCCCGCCGACGGACTCGGCGCGCGGTACCTGCGCGGTGTGCTCGCTCCCATGCCGTTCCTGCCGATCATGCCCACCGGCGGGGTCACGCCCGACAACATCGGCGATTGGTTGCGCGCCGGCGCGGTCGCGGCGGGACTCGGCTCCGCCCTCGTGGATCCGTCGCTGGTCAAGTCGGGCGACCTGGCCACCATTACGGCGCGAGCACGGCAGGTTGTGCTCGGCGTGACGGAAGCACGAGCACCGCGTACCCCAGCGTCCTGACATCCGACCTATGCCACATATCCTGACGTTCGGCGAGCTCCTGCTCCGGTTGTCCCCTCCGGGAAATGAGCGGCTGTTGCAGTCGGCCCGTTTCGACGTCTCGGTCGGAGGCTGTGAGGCCAATGTGGCTGCGGGACTGGCCCAGTTCGACGTACCGGTGCAGTACCTCACGCGGTTGCCGGACAACGCCATTGCCGACGGGGCACTCCGTGCGTTACGTGCCGAGGGGGTGGGCACGAAGCACGTGATCCGTGGGGGCGACCGAATGGGGCTCTACTTCCTGGAACTCGGCGCAGACGTGCGCGGATTGCGCACTGTGTATGACCGCGCGTTCTCCGCGTTTGCGGGCATCACGCCCGAGCAGGCTCCGTTCGATCGCGCGCTGGACGGTGCATCGTGGTTGCACACGTCGGGAATCGTGGCTGCGCTGGGAGACTCGGCGTATCAAACGCTCGAGGCGGGAATTGTCCAGGCAAGAGCGGCTGGAGTGCGCACCAGCATCGACTGCAACTTCCGTCCGTCGCTGTGGCAAGGGAAGAACCCGCAGTCTCTGATGCTGCCCCTCATGCCGCATGTCGACCTGTTGATCGGCAATCCCGGTGCGTTTCATGAGATGCTCGGCGAACCGACGAGTGGGTCGATGCCGGAGCCGCCGGAGGCCCTTCGCCATACCGCAGAGCGATTGCACCGGCGCTTCGGCATGGAACGCATTGCCATCACGCAGCGCGAAGTGCGTGATGCCAGCACGCATGCCTGGCGCGCCTGGCTCTGGCAGGCCGCTGATGGTGTCTTGCTGGAAGGCGGGTGGTATGTCGTGCGTGTCGTGGACCGCGTAGGGGGCGGCGATGCCTTTGCGGCGGGGTTGCTCGCGGCGTTGCACCGCGACGTGCCCGCGGCCGATGCCATCCGGTTTGCGACTGCGGCGGGCGCGCACAAGCTGACCGTTCCGGGGGACTTTCCGCGCACGACGTGGGAGGAGATCGAGGGGATGCAGCGCGGGCGGTAGGCGGGCGGCGCCCGCGCCATGCGAGCGAGCGCTCAGCGACGATCAGGACCCCTTCGATGGCTCCTGCATCCAGACGTCCGAGGTCGTCTCTCTCGTGAAACACGCCACCCGGCTGAGATCGGGCGCGACGCCCAGATCGCCGGCGCTGCAGCTGAACGGCAATCGCGCGTACACCGACCATCGGCCGCTCCGTGGATTGAGCCGCTCGATCAGCGTGGAATCCGCGCCGCGCCGGCCGCTCTCCGTGAGCAGCAACGAGGTGTCGGACGCCCACGACAATGGCATGCGAAAGTCCTCCGACACGGTGCGGGCACCGGCGGCGGAGCTGATGGACACCCGGCCGCGCGGCCCGAACGTGGCATACGCGACGTCACCCGCCGGGCCGACGACGAACGGACCGATTGGGGGGCGCGCTGCTCGTCCGGGGCCGGGTGTCGGCCCCGCGCGGTCGAGATCCATCGTGGCACGCAGGCCCGTGAGCAGGTCGACCGACACCAGCTCACCGGCTGCCGATTCGAACACCACGGCACTGGAGCCGGACCACTGTGGCGTCGTCGGCGGCGACGCGTCGGTCGCGACGGCCGTGATTCGTCTCGAGGCGAAGTCCACGACGGAGACCGTGACGGTGTCGCCGACCGTGGTGAAGGCGATCCGGGCACCATCGGGCGACCAGCTCAGCCCTCCGATCGGTAGGCCCGCCGTGGTGAGACGCCGTTCCGAGCTGTCCGCGGGGCTCCACGCGTAGATGTCCTGATCGCGCCCCCGTCCCTTCACGAACGCGATGGTGCCCGACCGCGGCGCGATTCTGGGCGAGTGATAGGTGGCGGTGCTCATGAACAGGGTGCTCGTGGTGCGCGTGGCCAGATCGTACGCCAGCATTCGCGTCCTGGTCGGCCCGGTGGCGAACACGAGCTGGCCGCGTCGCTGCCCGACGTCGAACGAGAGCGGCGACGAGAGGCCGGCCACGACGACCTCGGCCGGGCCGGTCGACTTGCCGCTGACCGGGAGCCTAACGATCTCGCTTCCGCCGTTCGTCTCCCGCGAGAACCATAACGAGTTCCCGGACGGGCCCCATCGCACCGAGGACCGATTGCCGGGATCGCCCCGCCATGCGCCGGCGGATCGCTGGATCACGGCAATCGCACCGCTCCCCAGGTCGAGATCCGCCACGACGACGTACCCATCCTGATCCAGGCCGGTGATGGCGATCCGCCGGCCATTGGGGGCCGCCTTCAGGTCGTAGATGGAGCCAAGGGTCGACGCCACATCGAACAACTTGCCTCGCCCAACGGTCACCGAATCGCGTCCCGCGACCACCACGCTTGATGGATCCGGACCGACGTAGATTCGCCTGCCGCAGCACACGATGGCGACGATCGAGTCACTGGCGACCAGGTCGTAGGCATCCGCGACCCCACCGCCGCGTCCACTGGCCGCCGGGCGACCGGGCTGTGGTCCGCCTGCCAGCGGGCCGCCGGCCCCGGGAGTGGGCGCTGGCATCGAGTCCTGACCACCCCCAACGTCGGTCCTCTGCGTGGCAGGCGGTGGTTCGGACGCGCGGGCAGAGTCGCCGGCGCGCCCGTCGCGACCTGGCCGTCCAACAGGTGGTGCCGGCACCGGCATCGCGTCGCCGCCCAGCACGGGTACGCGGTAAAGGCCAGATGCGCCGCCGAGCGTGGCGTGCACGAGTAGCACTCGACCGTCGGCGCTGAAGCGCGCCGGGCCCATCGGCGTCTCGGAGGTGAGCACTCGGCGGCTCCCCTCGCGGTCCATCTCCTGCACCATCAGCGAGCGCCCCTGATCGACGAGGTAGGCGACCAGCCGCTCGTTAGGTGAGAGTGCCACGTGCGACACGTTGCCGTCGAACGTCACCTGGCTCGCAGCGCTCATCGGTTCGGTCGCGGTCTCCACCGGGGACCGAGTGCCAAGCATCACGATCGCGGCGACGGCAATCGCCGCCCCGATCACGCCCCCGACGACGAACTTGCGGTCCACGGACCGCCGGGAGACGGTCTCCCCTGCGTGCAGCGCCTGGATGAACTCGGTCGCGGACGCGTACCGATCGTCCGGATCGCGCGCCAGTGCCCGACGGATCGCGGCGTCGACGCCCTTCGCGACGCCGGGCCGGATGGCGGGGAGCGCGGGAGGGTCCTGCGTCATCATTCGATTGAAGACCGCCTGACGAGTGTTGCCGGGGAACGGGGGCTCGCCCGCCAGCATCTCGTAGAGCACAGCGCCGAGGGCGAAGACATCGGTGCGTGCATCCAGGTCCGGCTCACCCGTCGCTTGTTCCGGACTCATATAGTGAATCGTGCCGAGCGCGTGCCCCGTCTGGGTGAGCCGGTGGTCATCCGTGCCCTTGGGGAGCGAGATACCGAAGTCGCCGATCAGCGCGTTGCCGTCCAACAGGAAGATGTTTTCGGGCTTCACGTCGCGGTGGATCACGCCCAGCCGATGCGCCAATCCGAGCCCCTCACCGACTTGCTCGGCGATCTTGAGCGCTTCCGCGACGGGCAACTGGCCGTCGCGGTCGAGGCGTTGGCGCAACGTCCCGCCCTCGATGAACGGCATCACGAAGTAGGGGAGTCCGTCGGCGCTCCCCGAATCGATCAGCCGGAGGATGTGCGGATGCTCGAGTCCAGCGACGGTGGCGATCTCGCGCGCGAAACGGTCGGCGTCACCGCCCTCCAGCGCGTCGGGGCGCAGCACCTTGATCGCCACGGGACGCTGGTGCCGGCGCTCGACCGCGCGGAACACGGCCGCCATGCCGCCGATCATGGGCGTCGTGTCGATGTCGTAGCGATCGCCGATCGCTGAGCGGAGTTGCTCGAAGATGCGAGCGGCGGCCTTGTCTGGTGTCACTACGGCCCTATCAGTCGAGAGGGGGTAACGCGTGCATCGGACCTGCACGTCGGTGCGTTGTGTACCCCGCTTGCCCGGTCATGGCCGGATGTTCGGCGCTGGCTCGTCCTGCGGGCGCCTGCCTGGCGGACCATTCGGCCGCTGGAGTGCGCTCGCGTCGCACGACGCGTTCGGGTCGTCGAGCACGCAGCCGACCTGGCCCTTGTGACAGCCGAGAATGGCGTTGGACCCGGCGTCACCGACGTGATAGTGGTAGCCCTCGACACCGGTCGTGTGGCCGCCGCAGGCGTCGACATCAACGGCCAATGGGCTGCCGGCGTCGAGACGGGAATGGAGCGCATACCCGTCCAACGCGACGCCGATTGCGGTGCCGTGCCCGGTCTCCGCGGTGTCCTTCTGGATGCAATTCGTGACGGCGTGGATGTGATAGCCGACCGCCGGATTGACGTGTCCGCCGCAGTCATCGAAGGGCGCGAGCGTGTGCGCGCTCAGGATGTCGTCAACCGGAGCCGGTGCATCCAGCCGCACACCGCGGTAGGCAATCCCGACGCCGTCGTGCCCCACCCGTGGCGCGACCCGTGAAGCCGCGACCGGCTGGGTCGGGATCACGTAGGTGTTCGTCAGGCCGCTCGTGATGTATGAGGCGAGGCACTGCACGCAATAGTTGTGGTAGCGCGGATCCACGTCCGGACGGGCGGCCGCGGCGCAGGCCTCGGGCGTGTCGGTGACGTTCACGACCCCGGTCTGCGGGTCATACAGTTGCCAGGTCGAATCGTTGTAGAAGGTCGGCAGGTTCTTGATGAACAAACCATCCACGTCGTGCATCCTGCCGTCATGCGGCCAGATCCCGCCGCGGTCTGCGCCGTCGGCAATGTGCGCCGGGCACCACGGTCCCATCTCGAAGGTCGCGGGGTTGGCCGGCAGTGTGACGGAAACGCACGTGGTGGTGTGTCCCTCCGACAGCGTGCAGTCCACCAGGCGCGGCGCGCCAACCATCGCCCCCGGCTCGAACCGGCTGGCGAACGCCTGCAGCTCAAAAGCCGCCGCAGCGGGCTTCGTCTCCGGCGAGGACGTGCAGCTGACGAGCGATACGACGAATAGCGCATGGGCGATCACGGTTGCATTCCGCATGGAGAATCTCCTCTCTCGAGCCACCGGTGACGTTGTCGTGACCACAGACCATGCCGCGAGGTGCGGTAGCGGTCAACAGGAACCGAGCCCCGCCAGTGTCCGGCAGGGCTCGCCTCTCACCAATTGGACAAAGGACGCGATCGTTTCATTCCATCCGTTCCACTCGGGCGATTCGATGGAATGGCGGGGCGGGGCGCAGTGTCCATGAAGCGTGGCGGGGGTGTCCCGCCAAAAAACCACGACTGGAGTGTCCGAGATGGGGAACGCACGATTCGATAGCCTCGCAAGGGTAGGTCTTGCCAGCATGCTCGCCTTCGCGATTGTCGGTTGCGGTGACACCTCGAGTACAACCGAGCCGATCGCCACAGGGAACGAGGTATCGGTCAACCCCGCCAGTTTCCTGGCGACAGGTCTTGCGAGCCCCATCACAACGGAAAACTGCACCCTGTCAGGGGGCGCGGTAACCAGTTGCTACCGCATCACGACGGTCGGCGCGCCCACCAACCATGCGGTCGGGGCGTTCTGCCCGACCAATATCAGCGATGGCAGCGTGGCCGGCATGTGGATCGAAGGCGGCAAGACCCACGACCTGACCGGCGCGTTCATCGCCAACCTCGCCACGTTCTACAACGACTCCCGGTGGAAGCTGTTCGACAACGCCACGGGGCGCATCTACGTCACCGACACGCAGGCGGCCTTCCAGGCTGCGGCACAGCCGAACGTGCCGGCCGCCTACTACAACCACTGCGTCGAAGGCAAGATGTCCTATGTCGGCGGTGGCATCTCTCGCACCTACCTGATTCCGGTCACGCCAGTGGCACTCACGAGCGGAACGGGTTCCATCGGCATGTCAGGCGTCGGCGTGGCGCTCAACGGCATCACGATGGATCCGCCGGCGCCGGTGGATCGCATCAAGGCTGCCTTCACCATCGCCGCGTTTGATGATTGTGGCGGACATATCAATCCGGTCGAGGGCTACCACTATCACGCGGCGATGGGCTGCGCGGGTACAGCAGCGAGCACCGATGGTCACGCCGCGCTGATCGGCTATGCACTGGACGGCTTTGGGATCTACGCGATGCTCGATGCCGCCGGGGCGGAGTCAACGGGCCTCGACAACTGCCGGGGGCACACCGATGGCACGCGCGGCTATCACTATCACGTGGCCGGTGCCGGCGAGAACATGTTCATCGGCTGCTTCCGTGGGCAGCAGGGGACGGTCCGATGACGCGCGTGTTGCGAGCCGCCCGGGTCGCCCTGGATATAGTTCCCGCCCTCGTCCTGCTGGCACTCGGGTCGAGCCCCGCGTTGGCGCACGAAGGCGCGCTCGGCAACGAGGTCATGTGGAAGGTCTGCGAAAACCGGAAGCGCAACGACGTGTGCGCATTCCGGAATGCCGACCACGATACGTCGCGGGGAAGCTGCCAGAGCGTGGCCGAGCATCTCGTGTGCGTGAGAAACCAGCCGATCGAACGTGCGGCGGCCGACAGCCACACACACGCGCATGACGAGACAGTGCCATCGAGCACGGACGAGAGTGGGTATGGCTGGGTCCTGGGCGTCTTCAGCCTGGTCGTGGGGGGCGTTGCGGTGTCGAACTGGCCAGGGCGGAGCAGGATCACAAACCTGCCCTGAGAGAGAGCGGTAACGATCGTGACGGCGGTCGCTCGGGATCGGAAAAGGTTATGCTTCGCCCGTGATCGTATTCTCTCCCGCACCGCACGCGGCCGATCGGCCGTCCCGGTTTCCCAGTCCCTTCGACCGCAGCGCCGTGCACCCGCTGGCGCGGCGTGCGGCCATGGAGCTCATCGTCACACTGCAGTCGCAGCACGCGCGGGCGTGGCGCCTGCAGGACCAGGGAAACGGCAAGATGTTCGGGGTGCTCGTGGTCGTCGCGCCCGACGGTGCGATCGGCTACCTGCGTGGCTTTTCCGGCATGGTGAACGGACAGTGGGACATCGACGGCTGGGTGCCCCCCGTCTTTGATCAACACGTGCGCAACCATGTGTGGATTCCTGGCGAGGCGGAAATGCTCGACTTCGCGGCACAACGCGCCACGTTGATTGCCACGCTACCGCCCACCGTGCCCGATACGCCGCGCTCGGCCGATGCTCATCGCGTCAGCGCCGCTCGGCAGGCGCTGCACACGCTCGACGAGACTCGAACTGCCCGTTCCCGCACGTTGCTGCGCCAGATCCAGGACAGCTACAATTTCCCAAGCGCGCGCGGCGAGGTGCGTTCGCTGCGCGCGCTCTTTGCGCCGGCCGAGCCACCCGGCGGAGCGGGGGACTGCGCCGCGCCGAAGCTGCTTGCGCACGCCTGTCGGCTCGGGCTGCGGCCGCTCGCGCTCGCCGAGTTCTGGTGGGGCGCGCCTCCCGCCACGGGTGACCGCCGCGCGGGCGTGTTCTACGCGGCATGTCGCGGCAAGTGCCTGCCGATCCTCACGCACATGCTGGATGGACTGCCAGCCGATCCGCCGCCGCTCTTCGGCTCCGCTGCGATCGACCCCGCCGAGCCCTCCGTGGTCTACGAAGACGAGCAGTTGCTGGTGGTGAACAAGCCGAGCGGGTTGCTCAGCGTGCCGGGACGCAGCGCCTTGCTGCAGGATTCGGTGGAGACGCGCCTGCGCGCGCGCTATCCCGAGGCCACGGGCCCACTGGTGGTGCATCGCCTCGATCTCGACACGTCGGGGTTGCTGCTGGTCGCCAAGGATCGAACCACGGCGTCGGCGCTACAGCGACTGTTCTCACTGCGCGAGATTGACAAGCAGTACGTCGCCTGGCTTGACGGCGACGTGGTCGCGAATCACGGGCGCATCCTGTTGCCGCTCCGTGTGGACGTGGACGATCGGCCGCGACAGATCCACGATCCGGTGCATGGCAAGGCCGCGGACACCGAATGGACGGTGGTCGCGCGCGAGCAAGGCCGCACGCGTGTGCAGTTCACGCCGCGCACGGGACGCACGCACCAGCTGCGCGTGCACGCGGCGCATCCGCAGGGGCTGGACGCGCCGATCCTGGGGGACCGGCTGTATGGGCGCACGCCACCGCTAGATGGAGAGCGGCTGCAGCTGCACGCCGAGCGTCTGGCGTTTGTGCATCCGGTGACGGGGGCGGCGCTCGTCGTTGAGCTTCCGGCCGCGTTCTGAAGCGGGTTGAGCGGACGGACGCGGCAGCCGGCCGGAAGTCCAGCCGAAGACGACATCGCGCCCCGCCCGCTCCGCCGCCTTGTTCGCGCGCACCTAGCGCCGGTCCGGATGCGGGCGCTCCCTACGTGCCGCTCACATCCTTGCTGTTATCTCCGGGATTGCGGTCAATGAGCAGGTTGTACGGATCGATCCCGGCCCGTGACGGCTCGGACGGCACGACGAACTCATAGCGGGCCGTGCCGGTGCGCACCCGCACCTTGCGAATGGCAAGCGGCGCACCGATGCGTGCCCCGCGGGCGGCGGCGGCAAATACACCGACGTCCACCAGGTCGTTCATCGGCACGTCCGTCTCCGTCCCCAGTGAGTCCGCGCGCAGCTTGCGCGCGGTGGCGGTGAGCACCACCTGGTACTCGCCGTTAGGCAACCGGGTGCTGCGCACGCTGTCCGCCTTCACATCCCACAGCGTGATCGTCTCGAGGTAGTCGTCGAGCGCGTACTGCAGCGAGTCCGGCGTCACGGCGCGCAACTGGCGCATGAAGTCGAGCGTGGTGCCGTACGGCGGGCCCATGAACCGGCGCTCATCCTGGTACGCCTTGATGGCGCCGTGCAACACCGCCTGACCCAGCAAGTCGCGCAGGGCAAACAGCGCCAGCGACCCCTTCTGGTAGTGGATGTAGCCCTGCTGGTAGGTGCGAACCAACGGGTGTTCAGCCTTGCGCTCCCCCGCGCGACCCCGCAGGTATCGGTCGAGTTCGGAGCGCAGGAACTTCTGCGTGAACGGGCGGCCGTGCAGCTGCTCGGTCACCACCAGCGCGGTGTACTCGGAGAACGACTCCGACAACATGTCCTTCCCCTCCACGTCGCCGCTCATGCGCTGGTAGGGGAACCACTGATGGGCGATCTCGTGCGCGGTCACGAAGTACGGCAGGTCCATGTCCTCCACATCGGTGCTGTCCACGCGCGCCACGAAGCCGATTCCCTCGGAGTACGGCACCGTGTTCGGGAACGACTGCGCGAAGCCGGCGTACCGGGGGAATTCGAGGATCCGCAGTTGCTGGTGCTGGTACGCGCCGAAATCGCGCGAGAAGAGCGCCAGCGACGCCTTCGACGCCTCGATCATGCGCGCCACGTTAAAGGTGTGCGTCGGATGATGATAGATCTCGATGGGCAGGCCGTTCCACTCGCCGCGAGACACCTGCCACCGGGCCGACAAGACAGAGTAGAAGTCCGGGATGGGCGCATTCATCGCGTAGTGGAAGTACCGCCGTCCGTCGGCCGTCCACTCGCGCTGCTTGTAGCCGGGCGCCAGCGCGATCTGGTCGGGCGCGGTGCTCACCGTGGCGTCGAAGGCAATGAAATCGCTATGGGACGAGAACTCCTGCAGCTTCACGTGCGCGCTGTCGGTGCGCGGAAAGCCCCGGCGCGCCTCCGGCAACTTGTACTTGCGGCGCAGTTCATCGCTCGAGAGTTCGCTCTCCGTCTGGTAGCCGAGTGCGGGGAAGTCGCCGCGATTGAGGAACGTGCCGTTGGCGGCCAGGCGCGTATCGAAGCCGTCGTTGGAAAAGCCTCGCGAGGCCCAGCGCTGCACGAAGCGCAGGTGCAGCGTATCGCCCGGCGCCAGCGCCGGGCTGATCGACAGCACATGCACGCCGTACACACTGTCGGTGAGCAACGTGCGTGTCGCCCGATCGGCCGAGAGGCTGTCGAGCGACACGTGCATCGTGCGGGCGTTGGCGGGCACGTCGACGTACAACGTGTCGAGGGAGCGGCCGCTCTTGTTCACCAGCGTCAGCGTCCCCGCCGTGCGCGCCCGCAGCTGCTCGGGCTCGAGGTCCACTTGCAGCGAGACGGCCACCACCTTGGGCAGCGTCAGCGTCTCGAAGGGTCGCCAGCGGCGCTCATACTGCTCGGCCCGACGTTCGTCCGCGGCGCGAGAGGAGAACTGGTTGAGCACACTGGCGTTGTAGTAGTACAGTCCACCAAACGCGCCGGCGCTCGCCAGGCCGCCCGCCAGCACCAAGCGGGCGCGGGAACCCAGGCGCGCGCGCCATTGCCCGCGGCTTCGCTGCGTGCCGCGCTGCCACGCCAGGTAGCTCAGTCCCAGCAGTAGCACCGAAATGCTCAGCCAGTAGCCCTGGATCGGCAGGAATGCCGCCGGGTACGGCCCCGCACCATTCAGGTCCGACCAGCGATAGGAAGGACTCTCCCCCAGCATGATCAGCTTGTAGCCCCAGCCGAAGTTGGCCAGCACCATGTTGCTGAAATAGATCAGGATCATGATCACGTGGCCCACCGCCTTGCGCGATACCAGCGACTGCACCAGGAAAGCCATCGCCACCGCCGCAAACCAGCCCGGGAAGTCCACCACGAATACGTGCAGCAGGTAGACCTTGAGGTCGATGACCGGGTACCCCTTGATCACCTGCACCAGCATGCCGGATACCATGCCCGTTGCGGCGAAGGCCGCCAGCAGCACCATCATGGCGGTGAACTTGCCCAGCAGGATGCTCGTGGTCTGCGCCGGCGTAGCGTCGAGCACCTGATCCAGGTGCACCTGCCGTTCGCGCCACACCAGCTCGCCGACGTAAAACGTGAGCAAGATGATCATGAAGAGGCTGAAGCCGAGCACCGCCGATTCCGCCACCACCCAGCTCATCGGCCAGGTGCGCGTTTGGCCGGTCTGGTCGGCAAACCACGCGTTCATGAAGACGTTGATCAGGCCGATGGTCCCGATGGCCAGGAAGGGTACCGAACGCAGGAGCGAGCGCGCGTGGAAGCCGGTGACCGTCCACCACCCCGCCACCACACTCGGCCCCCCGAAGGGGCGTTGACGTGGTACCGCGGGAACCGCCGTCACCACAGCGGCCGGTGCCGGTACCAAACCGTCGACAGCCGAATCCGAGGTAGACGTTGCCACGTCTGCTCGGCGGCGGCGGCGCAGCGCGCCGGCGGCCGATTCCAGCCGCACGACGCGGAACGCCAGCAGCAACAGCGCCGCCCCGATCCCCATCCAGAGCAGCCGGTTCTCCGCCAAGAAGCCGTTCCACGGCAGCACCAGCGTGTTCTTCTCGGCCGGGGTCCAGTAGCGCGTCACGAGCGTGAACGAGCGGAGCGCGAACGGATCGAGCAGGTTGGCGATTCGGTCGTTGTCGAGCGTGCGCGTCAGCGACTCACTGACGGTGAAGCCGACGAGCAGTAGGAAGCCGGTCACATATCCCGCAAAGGCGCTCCGGGTGATGGCACCGACGGCGAAAAGCGTCGCGCTCAGGAAGAAGATGCCCGGCAACCCGATCACCAGCCACGGGTGCAGGTAGTGCCAGAGCACGATGGGCTGTATGTACGCGGTGTCGGTCCACGGTGCGACCGAACCCACCAGCGCACCCAGTGGAACCGCCCCGAACACCAGCACCATCGCCAGAAACGCCGCCAGGAACTTCGAGGCCAGGTACTCGAGGCGCGTGATGCGCGTCGTGAACACCAGGTCGTGCACTCGTAGGTCGAAGTCACGCAGCACCGCCGAGCTGACCAGCGCGCCGGTGATCACTTGCCCGACCGCCAGCAGGATGGTGAAGAGCTGTGCCAGCGCGAACGGACTGTTGCGCTTGAGCTTTCCCAGCGAATCGCCGACCACGACCGCATCGGTACTCGTGGCGAAGAAGGCCATCAGGAACATGATGGCCACGTACAGCCACGTGACCGGTCGCCGGAAGTGCCCGCGCAGCTCGAAGGCGAAGAGGGGGCCGAACATCAGGCGTCCACCGGGACCCGACCACCCGACAGCGTGGCCAGCCGATGGAAGTACACATCCTCCAGCCCCGGCTCCACCGCCTCGAAGCCGTCGCCCGGATCCGTCTCGTGGTACACGTGCAGCAGCGTGGCACCGGCGGCCAGCCGGGAGCTGATGACTTCATGGCGAGCGCGATAGGCATCGGCCTGCGCCCGCGGCACCGTGCGCCGCCAGATGCGTCCTCGTACCTCCTCGAGGATTCGCGATGGCTCGCCCTGCAGCACCACCTGCCCCTTGTTGATGATCGCCATCTGCGAGCAGAGTTCACGCACATCCGCCACGATGTGCGTGGACAGGATGACCACCACGTCCTCACCGATATCGGCCAGGAGGTTGAGGAATCGATTGCGTTCGGTCGGGTCCAGGCCCGCCGTGGGTTCATCCACGATCAGGAGCTTGGGGCTGCCGGCCAGCGCGATGGCAATGCCGAGCCGCTGCTTCATGCCGCCCGAGTACCCACCCACCGACTTCTTGCGCACTTCGTAGAGGTTGACCTGGTGCAGCAACGCCGCCACAAGGTCGCGCCGTTCACCAGCCGCCGTCACGCCCTTGAGCGTGGCGAAGTGATCGAGGATGGCATCGGCCGGCATGTTGGGATAGAGCCCGAACTCCTGCGGCAGGTAGCCCAGCACCTCGCGCAGGCGATCTGGCTGGGCGAGCACGTCCAGGTCACGAAACCTGATCGTGCCGCTGTCCGGCGGCTGCAATGTGGCGATCGTGCGCATAAGCGTCGACTTGCCCGCGCCGTTTGGCCCCAGCAGCCCGAACATGCCCGGCGGGATGGTCAGCGAGACGTCGGACAGGGCCCGCACGCCGTTGGCGTACGTCTTGGAGAGACCATCGATGACCACGGTCATTGCGCAGGCGGAGAGGGACGAGGAGGCGGCTGGACGATCGCGGTTGTGTGCAGCAGGCCGGACGGATAATCCCACGCCGCGACGACCGTTCCGCAAGGCCGTCCGCCAAGTCCAGCGATGACCGCTGCCGACTGGTCGCGATGGGGCGGTCCGTGCTCGTGCCGTCGTCCGCTCTGATCTCCAGCGGTCGCTCGCGTTTGTGTAGATTCACGCCTATGCTCTCCCCGGGGGCTGGCCATCCGGTGTGCGCCCCTCGGCAGACGGCGAGCGCGTGGATGGTGGGGGGGGCGATGCGTGGCTCGACGAAACCGCGGACGACCAGCCAGAGCTTTGTCCCAACCATCCCGGACTCTCGTCCCGATTTACTGACTCCTCACCACTTCGAGCGCATGGACACGAACATCGCGGCGCTCCTGCGTGATGTCGAATCGGGCGATGGAACCGTCGCGGATCGCCTCTTCGCCGCGCTGTACGACGACCTCCATCGACTGGCCGAGCGACAGTTGGGACGCAATGGCGGCCACCTGACCCTTGGCACCACGACACTGCTGCACGAGGCCTACATCAACATCGCCGGCCGATCGGGTCCCTCGTTCCCCGATCGCGCGCATTTCATGGCCTACGCTGCACGAGCCATGCGCGGGTTGATCATCGACTACTGCCGCAACCACCGGGCGCAGAAGCGAGGGGGGGAGTTCCATATCACCGCCATCGACGACGCGATGCCGATTGCCAGTGCGGAGCCTGACAGCGTGAACCAGCTCGAAGAACTCGGCGAAGCGCTCGAGGGGCTCTCCAGACTCGATCCGCCGCTGGCCGAACTGGTGGACTTGCACTTCTTCTGCGGTTTCGGGTTCGGCGAGATCGCCAGCATGCGCGGCGTTTCCGAGCGCACCGTGCAGCGCGACTGGCGAAAAGCGCGCCTGTTGCTGCATCGCGTGATGCAGGACGATCCTGCGGACGCGGGGTCCGACCGTGGTGCCGAGGAGATCGACCGCTAGGACGGTTCGTCGATCGCGACGCGTGTCGCCGTACCCGGTTCGCTGGAGTCCCTTGGCCATCGCGGCCAAAACCGCGCACCAGTCGTGTCGCGTTTTCCCGACCAATTCCGATCTACGGAGGAAAGGGGGGCGGATCAGCGCGGTCTCTCGAGCACTTTGGCGTCCTGTACGAAACAGTGGGCGCGTTCCTCGCTCGGCACTTGGCGACGGAGGCCCCCGAGGTGATTCTGGTGGAGACCGTGATGGCCGAGGTGGCATAGGACGACCGGCCACCAATTCTCGAGCACCCCACTCATGTCATCGCTGTCCAAGTCCCTGTACGCGCGACTCAGCCCGCTGCTCGATGAGGCGTTGGACCTGCCACCCGAGGAGCGAACGCAGTGGCTCGGTGACTTGCAGCGCGAAAGCGCGAGCGTGATGCAGGCACTCGGCGAAATTCTGCTCTCGGGTGACACGTGGAAGGGGGGCGGTCCCGAGCCATCGGGTTCGCTGCCTCCGCTACCGCCGCTGGCGCCGCTGCTCGAGCGCGAACCGTCGCTCGTCGGTGTTCGTATCGGTTCATGGATACTCGAACGGCCAATCGGGCATGGTGGAATGGGCAGCGTGTGGCTTGCCACACGGGCCGACGGCAGCTTCGAGGGATCGGCAGCCGTCAAGCTCCTGAACCTCTCGCTGATCGGACGCGGGGGGCTCGAGCGTTTTCGTCGAGAGGGGACCGCACTCGCTCGGCTCGCGCACGTCAACGTCGCGCGTCTGCTCGACGCCGGTGTCAGCGATCTCCGGCAACCGTTTCTCGTGCTCGAGTACATCGACGGTGAGCCGATCGATGCCTACGCCAAGCGCGCAACTGCGAGCGTCGAACAGCGCGTGCGCCTCATGCTGCAGGTGCTCGCGGCGGTCGGGCATGCGCATGCCAACCTGATCGTGCATCGCGACCTCAAGCCGTCGAACGTGCTGGTCACCCGCGACGGCACGGTAAAGCTGCTCGACTTCGGCATCGCGCGCCTCCTCGCCAGCGAAGAAGGCGCGACAAACCTGACGGAACAGGGACACCAGGCGTTGACACCGGCCTTCGCGTCGCCCGAGCAGTTCCGTGGCGACCCGATTGGTCCGGCGTCGGACATTTACAGCGCGGGTGTGATGTTGTACTTGCTGCTGACGAACCGTCACCCGACCGCCGCGGGCGCACGCACCAGCGCGGAGTACGCGCAGGGGGCGCTGCAGCAAGAGCCCGCACCCACGGGGCTCGGTGATCTCGATGCCATCCTGCGAAAGGCCCTGCGCAAGCTTCCCGGCGAGCGGTACGAGACCGCCCTGGCGATGGCCGATGACCTGCGTCGCTGGCTGAACCATGAACCGGTGTCGGCGCGTCCGGATGACTGGGGCTATCGTGCCGCCAAGTTCGTGCGACGATACCGCACCGGGATTGCCATCGCCACGGTGGTCGCTTCCGCGTTGATCACCGCGACGGCTGTGTCCTATCGACAAAGGGTCGAGGCCGAGCGGCAACGTGGCATCGCCGAGCGCAACTTCCGCACCCAGGAAGGATTTCTTGCGGCGGCGCAGGTTCTCGCCAGTGACACGCCGGGGCCAGACGGCCAACCGCTTGATGCACGCGGACGACTGCTGCACGCTGTCGACGTTGTAGCGCGACAGTTCAGCACCGATCCCCGTACCGTCGCGCTGGTGATGACGGATTTGGGCGGACAGTTGTTCGAGAACGGCGACGTCGCTGGCTCACTCGCGTTGCTGGAGCGGTCACGAAACATCGCGCTCGGCGCGGGAGAGTTCGACGTCGCGGCGGCAATCTCGTGCACGCGCGCAGAGAACTTCCTCCGCAATCGGGCCGTCGACTCTGCGCGAGTGGCGATTGCAGAAGGACAAGCTGCGCTGACACAGATTGGGCCGAACGCGAAGGCGTACCTGTGCCTGCAGGCCGAAGGCGACATCGCGGCGCTGGACAACAACAGCGAACGGGCGATCGCACTCCTGAAGCAGGCGGTCACGGTGTTTGACGAGGCGGAGCGCCTCGAAGGTGCATCGAGACGATCGCTCAATCGACTCGCCATCCTGAACAGTCTCGGGCTTGTCATCCAGCAGGCAGGACGGCCGCGAGAAGCACTCGAGCTCCAGCGCACGATTGTCGCTGACGTCGATGCGATGGGGTATCAGGGAACGCCGATCCTGCCAAACGTCGCGGCGCCCATGTCACGCATGTTCTTCGACCTCGGCGAGATGCAGGAGGGGGTGACCACATTTCGGGCCATCGTGCACCGCGCCGAACAGCAGGACAGCGCTGGAACCGTGGCCCCGTATCTCGCCCATGTGTACGCGCAGATCCTGCTGCGGGCGGGCCAGGGCGATTCGGCGAGCCGGTGGGCTGCGCTAGCGGCGCAGGGCTCCCTTGGGGAGAATGCGGCGGTCACCAATGACATCAACACGGCGTGGGCCGCACTGGAGGGACGGCGCATGGGGGAGGCCACCACTCTCATCGCCCGCGCTGGTGTCCTGTATCCGTGGCATTGGCTCACACGCGAGTGGCTGCGCCAGCGCCTAACGTATGACACCGGCGATTCAGTGGCGTCCGTGAGGCGCCTCACCATCGCCATCGACTCCCTGTGGCCCGACGCCTCCATTCCGCGGGCATTCTTCATTTTTCCGCTACTCACGCTTGGCGAGTGGCGTTTGGCTGCGGGCGATATGCAGGGCGCGGACTCACTGGCCACACGGGTACGCGCGCTGGCGATGGTGGATTCGATGGCAATGACACGAAGTGCGATTGTCGGTCATGCAGACTTCCTGCATGCCCGTGCGCAGCAGGCCGGTGGTGATCAGGTCGGCGCGACCCGCACGGCGGAGCGTGCGGTCATCGCGTTGTCCGCCGGGTATGGAGCGACACATCCGGTGACGGTGGCTGCGCGAGCGTTTCTGCGGCGGTAGCTGTCGTGGACGAAGCGGTTGTTTGCGGAGCCGTTGCAGGCCAGGCGGCGTGTCGAGACGCTCAACCAGCGACCGCCAGTGCATTCGGTGAACGCCCGTAGGCGCGCACGGTGTTTCCCGCGTGGGCGATCCCTCGCCGTCCAGCGCGACAGCCAGTCTGGCTCCTGCGTGGTCACGCTCGTCGAGCGCAATGCCGGATATCTGGCAAGCGGCCTGGGCGCCGAAGCAGCGCATGGATCGTGCTTCCTGGTGACGCTGCCGGCCCGATGAGGCCGCTGCCGCCACAGGAGGGCGGACGCCCGGCATCGACGTAGCAGCTGTCGGGCCGTCGCCACGTGCCGTACCCTAACGCGCGCCCCTTAGACCGCTTGCTGCGGCACGTTAGCACGAACGGTTCAAGCAACACGAGAGATCGGGTCGGTGTTCGTCGGGAGATGCCCGACCCGCTGTGAGCGATGTCCTCATTGGCACGCGGGTGTCGTGCGGCAACTTTGAACGCACGCGCGTTTCGCCGCGTCACTTGCGCGATCGGGGACCCGTTCGGGCCGCGCGCAATCAGCGACACCATACCTTCATCTATTGGTTCTCATGCGCACACTATCCGCCGCTCTGCTCCTGGGGAGCCTGACCTTGGCGCCGCTCACCCTGTCCGCCCAAGCGAGTCCGGACCGCTCGCGCTGGTCACTCGAGGCCACGACCGAGGCCGCCGTGCCCATGGACAAGCTCGGCGTTGCCGATCTCTCGACGGGGTTCGGACTTGGTTTCAACCTGCGGATGCGGTTGCAGCCGCACCTCTTCGCCTACGCCGGGTGGGAGTGGCATCGCTTCGAGAGCGATGAGCTGATCGTCGGCGAGACGAGCGACGCGGAGGATACGGGGTACACGCTCGGCCTGCGCTTCGAGCACCCGTTCAAGGGTGATGCCGTTGCCGGGCGGGCACGCGCGTCCGGCGCCGGTTACTGGCTGCGCCTCGGTGCCCTCGTCAACCATATCGAAATCGAGAACGAAGACGGCGACATCGTGAGCGATACGAAGCACGGGCTGGGCTGGGAGGGCGGTGCAGGGCTCTCGCTCCCGCTGAACAATCGTCTCGCGCTGACACCGGGGGTACGGTACCGCTCCCTGTCCCGCGACCTCACGCTCGGTGCGACGACGCGGTCGGTCACGCTGGGATATGTCACGGCGGGCGTTGGGTTGGCGCTCACCTTCTGAGGAGCTGCGTGCCATGCGAGCGCGCTATGCGAAGGCCGTTGCCCACACCTGGCGACGGGGTGATGCAGCGGATCTGACATCCGATCCGTTGGAGCTGGTGCGCTACGCATGTCTCGCGGCCTCGAGCCACAACACGCAGCCGTGGTCGTTTGAGCTGGACCGCGACGTGGTACTCATTCGCCCGGACTTTTCTCGCCGGTGTCCGGCGGTCGATCCGTACGATCATCATCTCTACGCAAGCCTCGGCTGTGCCGCCGAGAATCTGGTGGTCGCTGCACAGGCCTCGGGCCGATCGGCCGAGGTAAGCTACGATCCCGCGTCGACTGGAGTCCGTATCGCGTTAGGTGAGGACGGGCCGAGCGGATCATCACTGTTTGAGGCCATCCTTGCGCGACAGTGCACGCGCACGGTCTACGACGGCAGGGCACTCTCCCCGTCCGAGTTGCGCGCACTCGAATCGCTCCCGCAAGAGGAAGGCGTCTCGCTCCTGTTGCTGCGGTCCGAGCAGCAGAAGCGCGCGGTGACTGACTTTGTCCTCGAGGGGAACCGCGTGCAGTTCGCTGATCCTGCGTGGGCGGCGGAGCTCCGAGCCTGGATCCGGTTCGATGCGCGCACGGCGGAGCGCACCGGTGACGGGTTGTACGGGCCGGTGATGGGCAATCCCGACGTCCCCCCTTGGTTCGGCCGTCTGGTCATGAAGATGTCCTTCTCGGCCGACGCGCAGAACCGCACGGATCAGCGCAACATCGATAGCTCCGGCGCGATCGCGGTGATCCACTCCGCGGGGAATGATCCTCAACACTGGACCTCGGCAGGGCGGTGCTACGAGCGGCTGGCACTGCAGGCCGCGGCGCTCGACCTGCGGACCGCGTTCATCAATCAACCCGTTGAAGTGAGCCATCTGCGCGCGCAACTCGCGCAGTACCTTGGGATCGGGAACCGCCGCCCCGACCTCGTCATCCGTATCGGTCATGCACCGCTCGGTGTCCGGTCGCTGCGGCGCCCGCCCGCGGAGGTGTTGGTCGCGGGGCGACCGGAGCACGTGCCGTGACCGCGCGCCTGGATATGGCGGTCGCGACGCAATTCGTCGCGCGCCTGCATGCTGCCGTCAACGCCCACGACGCCGAGGGAATCGCGGCGCTCTGCTCCGAGGACGTCGAGTGGAATGATCCTGCGGCCGCGCGACCATTGCGCGGGCGCGCGGAGGTCGCGGAGTTCCATCGGCTGGGGATGTTCCGCGCGCTGCCCGATGTGCGCATTGAGGTGACGGACGGGCCCTACCTCCTGATGGATGGATCGGGCATTGCGGTGCGTGCGACGATCGCCGGCACGATGAGCGGCCCACTCCATCCGCCGGGATTCGCGGCCACCGGCACGCGGGTGGAGTTCCTGACCGCAGAGTTCTCATTGATCCGCGACGGATTGCTGGTGCGCCACACCGTCATCCTGAACATGCTCGAGCTTGCACGGCAGATCGGCGCCTTCCCCGACTCCGGCAGCCTTGGCGAGCGCCTCGGCGTGGCGGTTCAGCATG
>Ga0138256_10000646_pt1 | contig 38013 bp, 26 predicted proteins | sample KNB2016incub_MG_FD_105486 | JGI IMG/M metagenome (GOLD analysis project Ga0138256, IMG submission 105486) | Active sludge microbial communities from wastewater in Klosterneuburg, Austria - KNB2014incub_MG | ecosystem: Engineered > WWTP > Activated sludge > Unclassified | place: Austria... | reverse complement strand
GTATGAAATAAGAGACGACGCGGACCGAAACGATCTCGGCCTCGGGCGGGCCGAGCGCGATGCGAAGATTGATCAGCTTTAGCCAGAACGATTTTTCCAGCGTCGGGAACGAGGTTTTTATCTCATAGGTTTTCGCGTTTTTTTTCCGCAGCCCGAGAGCGATGTCGAGATGTTCGGTACTAAACCCCGAGTAGGAAATGCGTGAGAAAAGTTTGTCGAGGCCGTGGTTGACGACAAAGATAAGCTGCTCGAAATCTTCGACGGGGAAGTCGAGGTCATAGCTCCAGGCCAGGCTATTTTCCTTTACGTTCGGCGTCAGGATGCGGCCGCCTTTTTGCTCAATGATGTCTATGACGTCGCGGAACTTTTGCCCGTAGCGGTTTATCAGGTCGTCCACCGGCACGCGGAGCAGATCGCTTATTTTTCGGATGCCGAGATCGTCGAAGATGTCGAGCGTGTCGGGGTCGATATCCAGTTCCCGCAGGGCCAGACGCGAAAACTCATCCGCTTTGGCGGTGCGTGCGAGCCGTTCATTCTGACGTGCGAGCAGGATGGCCGTGTCGGCCGACGCGGCAACGGCGGCGTTTGCCTGAAGGTTATGCTGCTTTAGTTTATTTTCTATCCGCCGGGCAATTTCGTCGGCGTCGCCCATCAATTTTTCCAATCCGCTGACATCGAACAAAACTCCGTCCTCCAGCACCTCTATGCCGGAAGCGAATTCGTCCGCGATCGACAACAATACCGCTTTGTCGTTCTTTGCATCCGCTGAAATTATGCAGGCGTATAGTTTGGACATTGTGCATGGCCCGCGGGCGGCAAGATAAAGTATCGGGCGTTTGATCCCAAGATCAGTTTTTCAATTGCCTCCACCTTCAGGTGGAGGTTAGCCAAATTTCTGAAAAAACTTCCGATTGGCTTTAGCCTAACCGTGTTAGGCTAAAGCCAATTGGAAATGCCTTTGTTGAGGTTCGGCTAAAGCCGAATTCTTTTCCGCCTCCCGGCCTCCACCTGAAGGTGGAGGCAATTGACGGGGCTGCGGGCCGGGATCGATCGGCTGCACCCGACCTTCTGCGGGCATATTGTATGCGTCCGAGTGATCGAACCCGATCCTGGCCGGCATCTGTTTTCCGTAAAACTCTTTTCGCGAATGAAGGCTGAGGGAAAATTCCTTCAGCAGTTTATAGCGGCCCTTGCCCGACCATTCGACGCGGTCGCGGGTGAGGGTGAACGAGTGCTGCGAGGCGGAACCTGTTACCGGTTCTTCGGCCGTTACGAGAACAAACGTCGGCGTTTCTTTTATCCGCGTACGATAGCGGTACCAGTATGTTTTCGGCACAGCGCGCAGCTCGCGTTTGGGCAGGCCGTTCAGGTTTAGCCATACGGCCCCAAAACCTTTTGCCTGGACCAGATAATCGGCGGAAATGAATGCTTTCTCCAGATCGCCGCCGCATTTTACCCACAATAAATTTTCAATTTCGACACCTGATACAACGGCCGAGCACGGATCGAAACCGTTTGTTGAATCGACCACCGCGCAAACCTCGCCGGCCCGCGTCAGTTTTGAAAGCAGGGAAAGCACAAGGCTTGTTTTTCCAGTGCTCGCCCCGCCGGCAAACTCGGCCAGAGTGCCCCTTGTAAAACTCAATCCCGCGGATTCGAGTGAAACTTCTTCTAAGTGTTTCCTTTCTTCCTTAAGGTGAGTTAAGGTTTTTACTAAACTCAGGTCCCGCATTTCAATCACGCACTTGCCGTACTGTAATTAAGACTATATTGCATCTATGAAACGAATGTCAAAGGATTTCCGTATCCTAAAATGGCCGACATTTCATCTTTCGCTTTAAGTTAAATGCTGTAAGTAATGAAATTAAAGAGGTAGGGGCGTGAAAGGCCGATTTACGTTACAGCCAGCTTTCGCCAGCCAGAGAAAACAGAAATACGCAGAAAATTAGTGCTTCTTCAGAGTCACGATAAATGAATAGCGGCGAAATAGAGGCTGCAAAGTAAAGTCAGCCTTGCCGTCGCCGGCCAGCGAGGCGAGATAGGGAATCAGATCGTCCCAGAACCGGACATGAAATTTCTTCAGCCACCATTTGAGCAATTGAGGAAATGGAGCGGGCAAGTCTTTTTGGTCATAGAAATCGACCAGATAAAGCGTGCCGCCGGGCTTTAGATTCGCGAGCGCGTTGTCGATCGATTCGCGCCATGTTGGGATCATCGAGATCGAATAAGAAAAGAAGATCTTGTCGAACGGGCCGGAAAGGCCGAATGTGTCGCCAAACGAAAAATTGTCGGCAAGGGTTGTTTTCAGAGTTATGTTGTTGACGAGTGAAGTATCAATTTTCAACTGAGCGGTTTCGAGCATGGCAGCGGATGCATCAAGGCCGTAAAAATGAGCATCAGGGTAACGGCGGCCAAGAATGATCAAATTTCTTGCGGTACCGCAGCCGGCTTCGAGCACACGTTCACCGGGCCGAATGTTCAACTTGTTCAATAACTGATCGCGGCCGAGCAGGTAGAATTTACGCGTAGCGTCGTAAAAATACCGCTGCAGTCGATACATTCTATCCATGTTTTCGAAAGCGTCGGGCATGGTGTTTCACCACAAAGGCACGGAGACGCGGAGCAAAGGCAATAGATCGCAAGTATTCAGATCATGTCGTGTAAAATGCATCAATATTTTACTCAGGCCTTTTTAGTTCATAATGTTTCTAAAAAATATAAATGAAAGCCGCCGTAAATGGATGAGCGGTCTTTGGCGAAAAGCTCATGTGAGAAGGCCCGATGATAAGTAAATTTCGACAGTAGTTCTTTTGGTAAATATTTTTCGACCGGCGATGCTGCGCCGGCCGTTCGAAAAATGATGCGTGAGCCGGGTTCGGCAAATTCGGCGATGGCGGACCACAGTTCGATCAACTGGTCGGCGTTCATCCAATCCTGTGCATCAAGCAGCACGAAACGATTGAATGTGCCGGCTTCGCTGTTTTTGATCACGTCGGTCGCGGGCCCGATGATCGTGTCAAGGCGGCCGATGGCCGTTTTTAGTTTTTCATAGTTCTCTTTTTTCAAATACTCGGGAACTGCCATTCCTTTTTCAGTATCGTATTTTCTTGCAAATGCCTGCCAGGCAAAGTAGTTTTCTTCGATCGGAAAATCGCATGCAAGACGGCGGACGCGTTCGCGATAGACATCGATGATGGTCTTTCCGTCCGACAGGCTGCTCGTAAGTTCGTCGTATTGCTGCGGCGGAATGCCGAGGCCGAACGTCGTTATCGGAAGACTGCCAATGGTCCTGATGAGGAACGTGTCAAAGAATCGAGAAACGTGCCTCTCGTACAGCCTCACTTGTTCTTCCTTATCTTTTGCCGTCAGGATCTCTTCCGGCCGGCACCCGAATAGGTGAGCAAGCCGATGGAAAAAATGAAGAAAATAGCCGTTCCGCGAATGATCGTAAAGCCCGGCGTTAGCAAAAACACTGATTCTTTCGCCGTAGAGCAAACCGCCGCCAAAGGTGTTCGATCCCCAAAAGCGGCGTGTGTCGTTATCGAGATGCGGTGCGATGTATCGCAGATAATTCGAGCCGGTATTCTTGCCCTTGCCGCGCCCGAAAAAATCGAAAAAGCCGTCGAAAGAAGGAAGGAATTTCAACGCCGCGATCTTTAGATTCAAAAGGTATATGTGATGCCTGTTCAGATCAACCGCGGTGACAGATGCCGGGCCGTCCAGAAGATAATTCAGTGCATTGCATCCGCCGGAAGAAATAGTGAGAACGCGCGACCTGCTATCAAGTTTTAACGCCAGTAAATCAACTCTCGGGTCTTCCCAGATCTGGTTATAGACGAACGCATCGAACCAAACAGCAAAGAGCTTTTGCATCAATCCTTGTTTCGATGAGTGCCTTTCATTTCGGATCGCTAACTGAAGAGACTTATCGCTCATTGACCTGTTTCAGATTCCTTAATCCAAATGCTGACGATTCTATTCGTTCGCCATTACTTCGACCGGATCGATGACCGAAGCCCGCCAGGCCGGATACAGGGCCCCGAAGAGGCTTCCCGCGATAGCGATAAATATTGCGGTGACGACCCAGCCGGAGCTGAATTCGAATGTGAGCTCGAACGCCCGGCCGATGCCGACCGAAGCGAGAAAGGCGACACAGAGGCCGAGCAGGACGCCGAGGACGCCGATCAGAAATGCTTCACCTTCGATCGTGCGGATAATGAAGCCCTTTGAAGCCCCCATTGATTTGAGGATGCCGATCTCCTTACGGCGCTCAGTGACGGTGGTGTACATCGAAAGCAGGACAAATATCACGCTTACGAATGCACCGAGGCCGACCAGTATTCGAAGAAAAGTATTTAGTGCCGGAATGCGTTCTTGGGCATCGGTGACGATATCGCTTGAAAGGTTTACCGTATTGCCGGGAAGAGTTTCGTTGATCCGGGCGGCAACCGTTTTCGGGTCCGCACCGTCTTTAATTTTTACCAGAATATAAGTACTTTTTCCTTCGGCCTCCAGAACTTCTTGCATAGCGGCGAGCGAGATCTTTATTCGCGAGCCGGACGGCGGCGAAAAAACGCCTACCACTTTATAAGGCTTGTTGCCGAATAGTTCGACGATATCGCCAAGCTTTAGTTTATCGTCGCGCATTTGCCGTTCGTCCAGGATAGCCTCGTCGTTGGCCTGCGGCGGACGGCCTTCGATCATTTCCATTTCATTCATTGCGGCGAATTCGGCCCAGTTTATTCCGTCGAGCTGCTGAATGCCAAAGCGCCCTTTTGAACTCGGCGTGATGTATCGGCCTACCGGAGTGGTAGATTGAACGCCTTCTATTTGATTAAGGCGTTCAACATATGCAGTGCTGACATTCAGTGTCGAACTTGTCATGTCCATCGAACCCGGACGCGTGAAGACGATCTCGGCCTTCCAGTTGGCGGCGCGTTTTGCCATCTCATTCGTCATTCCTCGGGCAAGTCCGGTAAAAAGCACGACGAGAACCACACCGAGAGCGACCCCGACAACGCTGATGAGCGTTCGGAACGGGCGGACCTTTAGATTGGCTAACACTAGTTCGAGCATCAATAATTCCTAACAAAAATCCTCGGCCGGGCCGGAAGGTCAAGATCAGAATCGACTAGTACCAACCGGGCCGATGACCTTGCCTACGAAATCGAAATCAGCAGCCGCTTCATTGCCGGTGAAAAGCTCGCGGCGATCATGAAAATCTTCGTACATTTGATCATAAGCGGCGAACAGGCGATCGGTCGAAGCCTCTCGAGTATTGGCCTTTGCGGCATCAAGAGCGTTGGAGATCTTTTGTTTACGCAATTCAACCTCGCAAACTGCTTCACGGACGGCCCCGGCAAATGTTTCGCCTGTCGGTTCGACCAGCCATGCGTTGTCGTTTGTTGCATACGAAAGGATGCCCCCTGCGTTGGGCGCAACCGTTGGCACGCCGGACGCCATAGCTTCAAGCGGTGCAATGCCAAATGGTTCTTTCGGGTTGGGATGCACAAAAACATCCGCATTTGCATAATAGTCAGCGAGGATTTCTTTTTCCAGATGTCCAAGCTGAACTATTTTTCCGACGGCATTCCGGTCGGTTTGCTGGCGCAGCCAATCCGCCGTTGGACCGGCGCCGGCAACAATAAGGCGGTAATCCCGATCCTTGTCGCCGGCAAGTGATCTCATCATTTCAACCAGCAATCCGATATTCTTTTCTGGCGACAGCCTGCCAGCGTAGAGCAGGATTACGGAATCCGCGGGAATGCCGGCATGCTCGATCATTCGCCGCCGAACATCGTCAGATTTTCGATCAGGAGTGAAATGTACTGAGTCCACACCGCGCGGGCAGATGAAGATACGTTCGGCGATCGGGATGCGCGGTGCTTTGAACGCCCGCCAGCACCAGTTCATGAATCTTTCACTTCGCCGTGGATTTTTCTCACTTGAGACCGAATCGTAAAATTCCTCGGCCGTATAGCTGGAATTTGCAATGTGGTAATCGAAGTTCGGTAGTGTGTAATTGCCGATCACCCTCCTGGCGATCCAACGCCCAAGCCTGCCGCGGGTCAGAAAGGACGCGATATTATCGTCCATCCGTTCGCACGAAAAATGGACCAAAATGGGCCGGCCCAGCCGTTTGAAGTGATTCGTGCGAATCATTCCGCCGAGGAGGCTCAGTGTATATTTGTCGGTAACTTCGATAATGTCCGGCTTTTCTTCGAGCAGTATCTCGCGAATTGCCGAGCCTTTCAACATATACAGCCACGGCATCATAATGCGGTATCGTTTATCAAAGATCGGCGAATAACGAGCCGGGACATAATAGATCTTTGCGAACGGGGTCACCTCTTCGACCGACTCGGTTTCACCTGGAACAATAAGGCGCACTAAACGACGGTGCCGTTCGGCTGCGGCGAGCAAATTGTTAAAACTCGTGCTAATTCCGCCGGAATCCTTATGGTAATAATTGGTCAGGTGGACCGATTTAATGCTGTGAGACATCTAACGAAAAGGCCGACAATTGCGGCAATTCAACCATTGGGCTATACGGTAGATACAGATTTATTGGATCGACTAACCCTATCCTCCGCATTTTTGTAAACATACGCATCCCGATTGATGCAAAATTCTTCGTACATTTTGTCGTATAGGGCGAAAAGCCTGGATATTGATGCTTCCCAATTATAACTGTTCGCTGTCGCGGCCGCATTCCCGACCCTGCGGTTTCGCTCAACATCATTCATAACGATATCCGTCACGGCCGTCGCAAAACTTTCAGGGCTAGGTTGGCATAACCACGCGTTTTCCGCGTTCGCATAAGACAGCACACCGCCCGAATTCGGAGCGGCTACGGGCAGGCCTGATGCCATGGCCTCGAGCGGTGTTATTCCGAATGGCTCGCGCGGATTAGGATGAACGAACGCATCGCAGTTTGCAAAGAGATCCGCCAATTGCCCGGCATTATTTAGGTGCCCCAGCATCCGGACCTTTCCCGGTACTACGGAATCAAAACTGGCGGTTAGCGATAGCTCGGCCGGTCCGGAACCGGCAACAATAAGTCGGAAATCACGGTTACTGTTCTCCGTCAATTCCTTCATTATTCTTGGCAGCAGCCCTACATTTTTTTCCGGTGAAACCCGCCCTGCATATAAGAGCAGCACGGCGGTCGCGGGTAAGTCATTCTCCCTGCATATTTGCTTGCGAGCTTCGTCGGATCTCCTGTGCACCGAAAATGTATTGATGTCCACACCGCACTGATTAACAAATATCCTGTCTTGCGGGGGCGTTCTCGGCCCCTTGAGGAACCGCCAGCAGAAATTTCGTAAACGATTTCGCGTTGATCCATCAATTTTGTCCGCTGCCGCTTCGTGCAATTCGGCGGCCGTATAGGACGAATTCGTGAGGTGAAAATCAAACATCGGAAATATGTAGTTTCGCATGAACGCAGACGTAAATCGTCTGCTCAATCTACCGGTAACGATAAAGGCACCAACATTGTCGTCCATTCGTTCGCATGAATAATGGACAAGCATCGGACGCTCCGCCGAAACATTCATTATACCCTTGCGAATCAGCCCGGCCATTAAGCTGAGAGTGTATTTTTCGCCGATCTCGATAACGTCGGCCTTTTCTTCACGAAGGATCTTTTTGATCGGGGATTGGTCAAGAAAGTAGCTTTTCCACGGAAGCAAGATTCGATAACGCTTGTCGAAAACCGGTGAAACTCCAGCCTTTACATAGTAGATCCGGCCAAATTCGCCAACCTCTTCGACCTTTGTGTTTTCGCCGGGAACGATCAAGCGGACAAAACGCCGGTGATGGTTCGCACCCTCCAGAAGCTTATTGTAAGCCGTGCTGATCCCACCCGAATCCTTATGGTAATAATTAGTTAAGTGGATCGTTTTTATTGCCATTCCCAGACCTGCCTTCCCAATGTTCAAATCAACCAATCCGCGTGCTATTGGCCCTGATCCGGTTGTTCCATTGTTTTCCGGGCCCGAATGATCCTGGCCGCGGCCGCGACTATCAGGGTCCAAATCAGGAGTGTGAAGAAACCGATAAGGCTGGATGCCCAGGCCCATGACATCTTGCCCCGGAAAATACCAAGGATCGTGCCGAGGGCGATGGCGAAACTGAAAAGTACGCCCGCGGCATGGGCGAATTTTTGTTCACTAACGAACCGGATGATCATCAATGGCAGATAGGTCAGGAATTCTAAAATGAGAGCAGGTATCTTTCTGAAATCCGACCAGAGTGATTTGGTTTCATTTCCCGCACCTACAAGCAGCACTCCATGCCGCATTGCAAACAAATTGAACATCGCCGATAACGCCGAAAAGAGTACCGAGAACGCAAACGCCCATTGGCGTCCGTTATTCTCGGAACCGGGCAATACGCCCTTGAACCACACTTCCTGAACGTAATGGGTCCCATATTCGACAGAGTGGCTAAAGATCGGCAGAGTGATAGTGACCACTATTGTAGCGAGCCAGGCCGGAGTAGCGTGGCGAAAAGATTGGACCAACGATCCCGAGACACCTGAGGTAAAGAATCGAAATGCAAGTTCAACCCCGGCGGCGGTAAGGGCCGCCCGCATGTTTTCGCGGGCGGCTTTGTAAACGGTAAAATAGAACGAGGCGCGCAGAATCGCTCCTAGAAAGGCAGCTTTCCAGTTCCACCTTGTGATTATTTGAAGCGGGTGCTTGACGAGACTTCGCAAGACCTCCGAAAGCGGTATCTCGGACTCGTGAATTTCTTCAATATCGTCCGCTTCGGTTACGGAACGGTGTATGTCCTCGGATCTCGTCATTTTCTCTTGAAGTTCTTATTACGCAGTTCGTACGCGATCCGGTATCCTTCATATACCGATTCAAAAACGGCATCCCATGACTTGGTCAAGGCGGCTTCCCGAGCCATTTTTTTCATTTGGGCCAATCTTTCGCGGTCGCCCATCAATTGAACAGTGTACTCGACAAACTCGTCGAGGTCTTTTGCGATGAAGCCGGTATTGCCGGGATCGACAAGAAACTTTGGCCCGCCGACATCAGTAACGATCGACGGTACACCCGATGCAAAGGCTTCCTGCGTGACATTTCCAAACGCATCCGTTTTCGACGGAAAAATGAAGAGGTCCATGTTCGCATAGGCCTCGGATAGTTTTTTTCCATCAAGGAATCCGGGAAGTTCGGCATGCTTCATATTGCTTTCCAAAAAGCCGCGTTCGCTGCCTTCGCCAATGATCGTAAACCGGAAGTTCGACAGGCCTCTCGCGACAAGTTCATGTTCAAGGTCCGCCAGCATTCGAACATTCTTTTCCGCCCGCAGACGGCCGACGAAGCCAATTCGAAAAACACCGTCACTTACCGTGCGGTGTTCGGGTGAAAAGAGTTCGGTGTCAACGCCGCGGGTCATGATCTGTGAGCGCCTGTGAGTGCCTGACGCGAGAATGTCGATCAGTTCCCGGTTCGGTGCCAGCACTACCTTTGGCATTTTGTAGTAATAGACCGCTCCGTCCAGGATCCGCTTTTCCGCAAAACCTGTGATCTTTTTTACAGTTGACGCAGGCAAAAAGCGGAGCGCCTTGGCGAGGCGGTGGGCCGCAAATTCGTGAAGGTTGGTGTGCCAGGAACCGAGCAGCGGTATCTGATGTTTCCAGCCAAGATAGGCCCCGACTATACTAACGTCATTCAAGCCGGTGATATGGATCACGTCCGGTTTAAATTCCTTGAGCTGTTTGTCAACCCTGCCGGCGTAACGCTGAAAGAAAGGATCGTAGGCAAGCTCTTCGTCCAATGAGAATGAAGCAAATGAGCGCTTGAGCGTTAAATAAGTAACGCTGCCGTCCACCAGAACCTCGCTTTTCTTTGCCGCATGAACGCATAGATACGGAAACCTATTTTTTTTCGCAAATGCGACCAACCTTTTACTGGTCATTGCGGCTCCGTTCACCTCAAGATATGAATCAGGGAAAAAAGCGATGCGAAGTTGATTGTCTAATACGTTATTCAAAAATGTATAAAAGGCGGAAATACGACCGGCATAGCGTGTGCATGTCTTCAAGGACCTGGTCGCAAATTCAAGGCGCCGAGTTTTCGGACAGGCCCCGAATTATCTTGCAACCAGTAAATTGAAGCCCGGAACTTAGCAATACACACTGGCTGCCGCTCGTGTTTCCGCCATGTTTCAAAAACTAGTTTTCGCCGACGGTCTCACGTCCAAGACTTAATGCAATTTCTTCCAGGTCCGGTATCTCAAATTTGGTACGCGTTAGGTCTTTTGGAACCCGGTCCTTCTTTCTGCGAGCCGCCCTGAAAACAGGCCTCATCGACGGGCTGCCGAGAAAACCAAGGGTCCATATCGCGGCCCGAAGCCACTTTGGCCCGCCGAGACGCCAACCGTGGCCGGCAAGCGACATAAGCCCGTCTCCATTCCCCGTATCAAAAAAGACACGCTCGAACCATTTTTGCCGGCCATCCCGAAACGCCGGATAGTGCTTCAATATTTCAGAGAACGACTGCATCTGACGCGAATGAAGCGGCTGCTCATATTCCGGCATTAGCACGACTTCGCTGCGTTTGTTTACGCGGATCTCCTCTACAAAACCTTCGAAAGTATCGGCGTTTGTAAGATTTATCACCGTATTAGGTTTACAGCCGTGACGGTCGCCCCCGGTTGCAAGCGGAATTCCTAACGCCTCCGCCATTTCAATAACGCGCTTATTCTCAGACCAGGAACGGAACCCGTTTACCTCAAATGCATGTATCCATCTGCCGTGGCGTTTGATGAACTCTTTTAACAAAGCCTCATGACGTTCAGGACCAACAAGTTCAATGTCCCAGATCGGGTGGTTAAGGATCACAAGAACACCCGGCAATTCATTCAGCATTGCAAACATTTCTGTCAGCTTTTCGTCAGTAGGCCCATCACCAAATGTGTAGTCCAAAAGTGTTTGCGTTATCTTGACGGCCCTTTCCTTAGGCAGATTGTGGACGCCGACGTGGAAAAAACCATAGTCAAACGGAACTGTCCATTCTAATGATATCGGCGCATTATCGTTCTTCTCTGTAGTGTTTACCTCGATGCACGCGTCGATACTGTCGTGGTCTGTAACAGAGACGATCGCATTAAGGCCGGCGTTGGTTATTTGCTCCTGTTCGATTCCAAAAACCGAATGGCCGGACATTGGCGGCGACCAATAGGCGGTTGAGAAATCAATGCCTTTTCCTTCTTTTTCAAGATATTTTTCCCGCTCCTTATGCCAAAAGTAGTTGATTATAGGAAGCTTGTCCGCATAATGCGGAATAAAATCAAGCATTTCCTTTGAGTGTTCAGTATGGCAATGCAGCGAAACACCAGTTTTTGCCAGCTCCGAAAGATTCTCGACTCTCGACAAAATATGAAGCTTAGTTCGTTTTAAATTCATTGCATTCTCCGTCCACCAATGCACCAAACCTTATAACCTAACAAATCAAGCAAAATAAGTAAATTCTGACGAGGGAGAGGTGAGGCTTGAGAGTTACAGCCCGGAAGGCCGGACTAAGGCCGCAACTTGGATGCGTTATCTTATATCAAAACCTCCGTTTTTAACAGATGGGAGATTCAGGATAATGTTGTTTGCCTGCCACACACTTTGCTTTCGGCTGCATCATAGTTGATTGTGAAAGCATACGAAAAATTGTCTAAAATAATTGAAAAATCTTGTCATAATCCCGTGCCCTGAGGTGTATTGACTATTAGAAACACCCGGAATGCTCGAGTCGAGCAAGAAAAAGGAGATATTCACCAATGAGTTGGCTTTATTCAATAATATTTGCAGGGCTTGTGATCTCATCGAGCAGTGACATTAAGGTCGAAAGCCGTCCAATGCCGACCGGCCTCACGCCCTCTGCTTCAAAGGCTCAGGATGACCAGCGGGAAGTGTTTGAACAGTCGTATCCGTTGAGCGCAAATGGACGCGTCAGTGTTTCGAATATAAATGGTTCGATCACCGTCGAAGCATGGGACCGTAATGAAGTGAAGCTTGAGGCGACCAAGATCGCTGAAACAAAAGAGGCTCTTGCCGAAGTTGAGTTGAAGATCGATTCGCGGGCCGACTCATTTAGCGTTGAAACAGATTATGGCAACTGGAAGCGTGATCGCGGCGATAAGACTTGGAAACACAGCCGACGCTTGGAAGTACAATTTAAGCTTTCATTACCGCGAGGAGCAGTTCTAGATGAGATCGAGACAGTGAATGGTTCGGTAACGGCGTCGAACTTCACAAATATGACAAAGATCTCTGCTGTAAACGGTGATGTGAAAGCGGCCAACCTCCGCGGCACAGCCAATCTATCAACGGTGAACGGCGACGTTGTCGCCGATTTTGACCAGTTAGAAAGAACCGGCAAACTTTCGTTGAGTACGGTCAACGGCCGGGTAAGCCTTCTTATTCCTTCGGATGTGAATGCCACACTTAAAGCAGATTCATTGAATGGCGAAATAAAGAATGATTTTGGCCTTCCGGTACGAAAAGGAAAATACGTGGGCCGCGACCTTTACGGAAGGATCGGAACCGGTGAGGTACAGATCAAGCTTGAGAGCGTGAACGGGCCGCTGTCCGTGCAAAGAAAGAACGACGGCAAGTCGATCAATCCCTCGACCAATTTACTTCAGCAAAAAACCAAGGACGACGCTGACTGGGACAATGACACGTCATGGAATCCAAAGATCGACAAGCTGAATAAAGACATCGCGAAATCGATAGACGATTCAAACCGTTCGGCCGCGGACGGTTTGCGAATTGCGCAAAAGGAACTGGTCAAGATCGGCCCGGAGATCGAAAGGATCAGACGCGAAAGCCTCGAAAACATCAAGCTCATCAATCAGGCTGAATTAAAGCAGCAGATCTCGAATAGCATTGCGAAGCAGAAAGATGCGGTTGCAAATCTTCGAAACATCAAATGGATGAGAGGCTCAACCTTTATTGAAAAAAAGTCAAATAGTTTTCCTGTCAAGGGCATGCCGAAAGTTTCAATAGAGGCTAAAGGCTGTTCTGTCAAAGTCCGCGGATGGGATAAAGCGGAGGTCAAATATGTACTGACCGAGGTCGAGTCGAACCGAAACAGACAGCCTGTAACGGTCGCCGAAACTGCGACTGACTCGATTGTTAATCTAAAAGTTGTGAACAATGAGCGGGCGTCACGGGACATGTTTTTCAACGGCGATTCAGATTCAATCCGTATCGAGGTATTTGTCCCGCGAAGATCTAATCTCAAGATCATTTCGAACGGTGAGATTCGACTCGACGGCGTTTCGGGCGAGATCGACCTAACCGGCGTAGATGAATCGATCGATGTCCGAAACACGGATGGAAAGCTGCAGTTGACCGCGGCGGACGGGCAAGTGCGAATCATTGGGTTCAACGGTGATCTTCGGTCCCGCACAGCGGATGGCGACGTGTATCTCGAAGGGAATTTCACCAGCATAACGGCTGACAGCGGCGAAGGAAATTTCATTCTTACAGTACCGAAGAACTACAACGCGGACGTGTCGGCGAATGTCGATGCGTTGACCGTTGAAGATCTGCCGGTTCCCGAACTTGTACGCGAAGGTCAATGGCGATTTGGGACGGGCGGCCCTAAATACACATTCAACGTAACTTACGGCGAAGTCACTTTCCGCAACGCCGACAATCTCGTAAATACACAATAATTTCAATAGATTTATCCGGGTTTTTCTCCGGATCGTTGAAACTTTCTGACCGAAAGCCCGTTTTAGTCATAGCTGCAGTGATCGATCTTGGTACGAACGGAGCTTAGCTGCCGACAGGCCGATGCAATATTTGCGACCGATGAGACGGGTCTCATAGACCGGCCGGCCGAATTTAATTTCGATCAGCATTTATTCCTGGCCGGTCACAAAGACCGCGATTTCCGTCAGGAACATTTCGATACTTTTGGACGTTGCTCCAATCGTTGGGAGCTCGAGCTAAACACTAGATCTATAAAGAACAAGGCGGCGACCTATTTTCCATATTGTTGCGGGAAGCTCCCAAGGGCCCTTATTTGCGTGGTGCCGTGATGAAGAAATTATTCTTGCTTTTTACATATTTCATATTCGCCCTTTCGGCAAATGCTCAGAATAGCGTTGAAGCGGACGCTGTTGCCAGAAAAGGCAGCGGTCCTGTGGAAGTTGTCCGAACCGATCCGCCAAAACGGGCCGGGCTTGAGATACCGCCGGAAAAGGCGAGACCGCAGGTCGTGCCTAAGATAGGCATGCCGATCATTATCGACGGCAAACCTGACGAAGAAGCCTGGGGTACCGCCGTCGTCCTAAAAGATTTTTATCAGACAAACCCCGGCTACAACATCGCACCGTCAAAGCCGACTGAAGTCAGGATAATGTACGACGAAAAGCATCTTTATGTCGCCTTCAAATGCTGGGATGAGAAAGACAAGGTCCGTGCGACCTTAGCAAAGCGTGACAACGTTTTTGGCGAAGACAATGTCAGGATGTGGCTCGACACCTACAACGACCAGCGTCGGGCATATTTGCTTGGCTTCAACCCGCTTGGCATTCAGCAAGACGGCATTTATACGGAGGGACAAGGGCCCGATTTTTCCGTGGATATTGTCATGGAGTCGAAGGGAGTAATTGAGGACTGGGGCTGGTCGGTCGAGGTAAAGATACCGTTCAAATCGCTTCGCTATTCCGCCGGAAAGGGCAAAATGTGGGGATTTAATGCGGCCCGCAACATCGACCGGTTCAACGATGAATTTGATCAATGGCTTCCAGATGACCGTAATGTATCAGGCTTTCTTATCAAGCACGGCAAACTCGCAGGATTGGACGGGATAAAATACGAGCGGACACTTGAGATCGTTCCGAGCATTACTATTTCGCAGACCGGCAGCCGCAAGACGACAATTCCTAACTCGGGTTTTTCACGGTTTGGCAGGTTTGATCCGATATTTAATCCGATCGGGCTTCAGGACCCGGGCCGATTCGTCAATGATCCGGTCAAGCCCGAATATGGTGTCAATATCAAATACACTCTCAGCCCGAACATTACGCTGGACGCGGCGATCAATCCGGATTTTGCCGAGATCGAGGCAGACGCCCCGGTCGTAACGGCCAATCAGCGCTTCCCGATCTTTTTTCAGGAAAAGCGCCCGTTCTTTCTGGAGGGAAAGGAGATATTCGATTCGCCGCTTCAGCCGTTCTATTCGAGGACTATTGTTGATCCCGATGTAGCCGCCAAACTAACCGGCAAGACGGGCCGAACCTCATTTGGGATGCTGGTCGCGACGGACAATGCTCCGGGCAATTATTCAGACGATGAAAGAGGCGAGCTGAATGCGTGCATTGCCGCGCGCCAATTCGATCCGCCCGGACAGCAACGACGCTGCGGGATCGAGGATTACGTTGATGAGAATGCGATATTCGGCGTTCTGCGGCTTAAGAGAGACGTTGGCAAAGAGAATAATTTAGGATTTTTCTCGACCGCGCGAATTTTTCCGAAGAACCGAAATTTCACGGCCGGCTTTGACGGGACGATGAAACTAAACCCTAAGACCGTGATGAAGTTTCAGGTTCTCGGAACTCATTCGCGGAAGAACTTCTACGATCCGGGTGAGGATTCAGTCGCATACCGCACCGGAAACGGTTTCGGATATTATTGGAACATCGACTATACGACCGATCGGCACGGCTGGTTCGCCGAGGTTATCGGCCGAACCCGAGACTATCGTGCCGATGCGGGCTTTACTCGACGAACTGACGCGAATACATTTTTCTTCGTAAACCGCCTAAGCACGAAATCGCAGCCAAAGGCAACGGTCATTAGGGCCAACTTCAATCAGTTTGTGCGTTACGGAGTCGATTGGCACGGGCGAACACAGCAGGCCAGCGGCGGCGGAAACTTTAATCTGAGCCTTCAAGGAAATCTATTTATATCCGGTGAAGCAGGGGTCGATCTAGAACATATTTACGAGGATGAGTTTGGGCCCCGCCGCAACCCGTTGACCGGGCAGCAAGGTGCATTTGTCGGAGCTCCTGACAGGTCGGCGCTTCAGCAATACGTAAGCATCAATTTCGACAAGAGTATCAATAAGCGGCTCTCAGTTTACGGTTTTGTTGGTTCGATCTTTAATTCGCTTGACTATGATTTCGGGGCGGGCCGGAGGTATCCGCGCGTCAGCCCTGCGTTCACGGCGTATCTGAACAGCCCTGAATACTCGTCTTATGTATCGAGTCTATTTTTATTCCAGGCGAATCCGGTCGGCCCGCGCCCGAATCTGTTCAACATAGCGCCCCCGCCGCAATTGGACCCGGGGAAGGGCTGGCAGTTCGATATGAATGTTGGGGCGGAATACAAGCCGACCGATCCGCTTCGGGTATCGCTAGACTATACAAAGAGCCGCCTCAGACGTAACGACAACGGTAGAGTAGCCTTTGACACGAATTTGGTTACCGCTAGATCGACCTATCAATTCACACGGTTTGTTTATGTTCGGGCCAGAATGGATTACGACTCGCTCCGCAGGGGTTTTGCCGGACAATTTCTGTTCGGTTGGAATCCGAATCCCGGGACCGCTTTTTACGTCGGATATAACGATACGTTCAATTACAACGGCTATAGCCCAATAACGGGCCAGTACGAGCCTGGATTTGAAAGAAGTGGCCGAACATTTTTCATAAGGGCCTCGTACCTGTTTAGAAAGAGTTTTTAGCAAGTTCATTTGCTCCTCCTAAGGCAAACTCGGCGGTTGGAAAGTGCCATTCCAGCCGCCTTTTTTTGTTTAAGGGCAGCAAAATTCAGAGTTATTAAGCAGGCGTATAAAAGTTCTTGTAATTTCTTAAGCACTCGTGTATAAATAATGCGGCATATACATTTCTCTCACTGCAATTTAACCATCTCAAGGAGATCAAATGAAGCAATCAAAGAGATTACTGACCGGAGCGCTTTGCATTTCCATGAATCTTGCCGTATTCGCAATTGCTACGCCGCAGATGGCGTTCGGACAAGATGCGAAAGTCGCTCTTCAGCGCGGATATCGGACCGGATATTCGGACGGATATATGGCAGGGTACCGCGATACATTAGACAATGCAGCAAACAACTTTGCGCACCACGACGACTACGGCAAGGCCAGCAGGGCATATAACAAGGAGTACGGAACACTTGACGACTACCGCGACGGGTATCGTCAGGGTTTCGAGCTAGGTTATGCGGCCGGCTACGACAAACATTCATTCGAAGCAAAGATTCCTGAAAATATTGGCCGGCGCGGCCTGGCCCAGGTTCAGGCGGCGGTTCCTGTTCAGCAGGTCGCTCAACCGGCGGTTGAACAGGTTACCCAATCGATCGCGCCGGTTTCAACGATTCCTTCTGAAACCAAAACAGTCGAAACCGCTGCCGCGAATGCTTATCCGGCCCCAACCTCGGCGACGACTGTTCCGGCAGCCGCTATTGATCAGGGCTATTCAGACAACACGACAAAGGCAGGGCCGGGATCATTCGTAAAAACGACATTCACACCGGTAAGTGATGCAGTCATTATCATTCAAAAGGATACCGAGCTTATCCTCGAACTTAGCGAAGCGCTTACGACGCAAAACGCGCACGAAGGACAAAAGTTTACCGCTAAGATAGTATCGCCGACCGAGATCTCAGGTGCGGTGGTTGAGGGCCATGTTTCAAAGATAACCAAGCCCGGCCGTATCAAACGGCGTTCTGAAATGCAGCTTTCCTTTGACAGGATCATTCTGACTGAAACGCGTTGGAGCAACTTTGACGCTGTCTTGACCGAAGTGCTTCCGGTAAAAGGCGATAATGTCAGACGTGTGGACAATGAGGGAATGGCCGTAGGCAAGCGTTCATTTAAGAGCGATGCTATCAAGATCGGGGCGGCGACCGGAACCGGCGTAACGATCGGCGCGATTGCCGGCGGGCCGGTTGGTGCGGCGGTTGGTGCAGGGGTCGGTGCAGCCTTTGGTGTAGGTGCCGTAGTGATTGAACGCGGCAAGCACATCAAACTAAATCCGAATCAGCAGCTACGCGTTCGAACAACTTTTGAAACGCAAATTAGATAATCCTCTCAAATTTTCGTTATCCTATTCCAAAGGAACTTCTGCCAAGATCGATGTCGGCACATGAACCCGTTAGGGAGTGTGCCGGCATTGGAAGCCCATTTGCGGCCGCATCTTTGCAGCTTATATCCACAATTGGCGGCCCCTTTTCCTCCTTTTCGGGACCGTGCGATTTGTGGATATTTTTTTATTTGCTCGACATTGTTTTCCACAACCTAAATTCTCCTAAATGCTGAAAATGCTTAAGAATTTAAGCGCTTGTTTCAGTTTTTTCCACAGGATGCTGTGGAAAAGTTTTTGGCGTAGTAGGCCGGAGATCGCCGATCAAGGACGGTTGTTCCGGCCTGAACGTCGGATATTGCCCCGGATGGACGATATTGAGCCGATATTTTGCGGCGATGCTTGCGACGGCCGTTCTGCTTGGTTAGAATAAAATTTGGCGATAAAATTAACTAATTACGGGATAATCAACTGATGAGTACAGGAACAGAAACAACCGCTGCGAGCGAAGGGCTGCGTGGTGTAGTTGCCGCTCAAAGCGCTATTGGCGATGTCAACGGTATTGAAGGCAAATTGATCTATCAGGGTTATGACATACACGACCTGGCAGAGAATTCAACGTTTGAAGAGGTCGTTTATCTTTTATGGAACGGCAAATTGCCGACGCAAACAGAACTGAACGAGCTGACCGAACGACTCCGGCGAAATTATGAAATACCTTCGGCGGTGATCGATATGATGAAGGCGTTTCCAAAGGAATCCGATCCAATGGATGTTCTTAGGACCGTTGTTTCATCACTCGATTTTTATGGCGACGCCCATGGAACTGACAGAGACTCCGCGGTACGTGCAGCCGTTCGCGTAACGGGCCAGATAGGCACAATTGCGGCGGCATGGGACCGCATCCGCAACGGTAAAGATGTTGTCGCGCCGGACCGATCGCTTGGTATTGCCGAGAATTTTCTCTTCATGCTCCGCGGTGAAAAACCCGATCCTGAAGAGGCCAGGATGTTTGACATCGCCCTCATCCTGCACGCTGATCACGAGCTGAATGCGTCAACTTTCACAACGCGTGTCGTCGCCGGCACGCTGGCCGGAATGTATGGAGCGGTCACGGCTGGTATCGCCGCACTTGCCGGCCCGCTGCACGGCGGGGCTAATACTAATGTGATGAAGATGCTGATCGAGATCGGCGAGCCGGCAAAGATCGATACATGGGTTGACGAGGCGCTTGCAAGCAAGCGAAAGATCATGGGCATCGGCCACGCGGTTTACAAGACCGAGGATCCGCGCGCCACTTGGCTGCGAAAATTCTCAAAACAGATGGCCGACCGCAAGGGCGAACAGAAGTGGTATGAAATGTCACGCAGGATAGAGCAACTTATGCTCGAAAAAAAGGGAATGTATCCGAATGTCGATTTCTATTCGGCTTCGACCTATTACCTGATGGGCATCGCTCTTGACATGTTTACGCCCATCTTCGCTGTATCACGCATTTCGGGCTGGACCGGCCACATCCTCGAACAATACGGCAACAACAAACTGATCCGCCCGCGGGCCGAATATATAGGCAAACGCGATCAGAAATATGTACCTATCGGAGAACGGTAAAGATCAATAGGTGAAAATGAAAAAGGCCTCGGAATACCGGGGTCTTTTCATTTGGGGCAGATCAAGTATTTTCGAGCCTGATCTGTCCATGCAATGAACGCTGCGGCTATTCGCCCGTCTGTAAAGCCCTTCTCATTTTCCATAATTGGAATACATTCAAACCCGCGATGAGCGTCACTACTAGCGAAATTCCAAATCCCGCTACCGACATGCCAAGTCTTTCGGTTTCGGGCTTCCAAAGCCCGACTGAATAAAGGATAAGTAGCAGGCCGAACGCCCCAAAAGCGGCCGGCCATGTGTAACCGGTGACGAAATGATAGCGCAGTGTACTCTTAAATCGCGGTACAAATAGGCCTGCGATATATAAGGTGGCTGCGAACATAAAGAATAGAAATAGAAAGTTGGCGGCCGTCAGCAAGTAGCTTGACGTAACGGGCGTCAGTACGAATAACGTGGATCTGTCTTCGAACAACCACGACATTCCGCGTCCGAACACCTGCAATCCGAGCCATAGCAGAATTCCGATCCCTGCCGGGGCACCGAACTTGAAGGCACTCGACGCATGCGAGATGTTCTCCTGACCCAGCTTAAAAGTCGGCTGTTGACGGACAGCGCGCTCGAACATTTCTACCGATCTTTTCTGAAAATGATGACCTTTTCCGCTTTGAGCGAGGTTAAGGTAAACCACACCGAGATTGTTCATCGCGTTTACCGACTCGGGGTCGATTTTCAGTGCTTCGACATAATGTTTCTCAGCGGATGTATTGTCTTTTCGCTGCAAGGCGAGGTAGCCCGCCGCTTCGTGTGTTTCGGCCGAGTCCGGTGCAAGTTCCAGTAACAACTTAAGCGTTTCCTCGGCCTCGTCGTAATAGCCACTATTCGCCTGAGCCCAAAACAGACAGCTAAAAGACGGCGGAAAATACGGAGCCCTTTCGGCAGCGAGGCGTGCAGCTTCGAGTGCGCGTTTCGACTCTCCATTTTCTGAAAACACGATGCTTTGGACGCGATAGGCCCATTCGCCCTCGGGGGCAAGCTCAATCGCCTTTTTCGTCAGATCGAAAGCTCGCTGAAATTCCTTCAGCTGGAGGTGGCAAATGGCTGACTGGCAATAGCCGTCATATGAATCCGGATAGGCCGAAAGATGCTGTCGCAACTCGTGAAGGGCCTCGCGCCAGCGGCCGACGTCCATCAGGAACTGGGCACGCTCGAGATACTTAAAATATTCCTCTGAGACTTCTTCCGGGTTCATCAGGCAAGGCGTATTTCTCTGAGGTGTTCCAGCAGGTCGTCGTACACGCCGCCGTCATTTGCAAACAGGGCGTAATTCTTAGCGATCTCGAACCAAGACCTTGTCGATGGCCGAACTTCGCGGAGAGCTTTGACAAAATCGGCCTGCGAGATCGACCTGACATTTCCGGTGGTCAGCGAATCCTCCATTGCGAGCTCGGCAGCCGATTCGACAAGGTGCGCAAGATCGGCGCCTGAGAATTCCTCGGTCTCCTTAGCAATACGATCGACCGCCACGGTCGCGTCAATTGGACGGCCGCGAAAATTAAATTCGAGAACGCCTGCACGAGCAGGTTCATCGGGCGGCAGAACCAGCACGGTCCGGTCAAGTCGTCCCGGACGGCGAAGGGCACTGTCCACATCCCAAGGATGATTTGTCGCCGCCAGCACAAAGACGCCTTCGTTGGCCTGGTTCATTCCGTCAAGCTCGGAAAGAAGCTGGTTGATCGCTCCGTGGCTGGAATTTCGGGTAAGCGACCGCTTGCGGCCGAGAGCGTCGAGCTCATCAAAGAAAAGTACACATGGCGCGTTTCGTCGTGCATGTTCAAATACCGAGTGGACGTTTTTCTCAGAGCTTCCGATCCACATATCAAGTACGTCAGCCAATCCGACAGAAATGAATTTTGCGCCGAGCTCGCCTGCCACTGCCTTTGCGATAAACGTTTTGCCGCATCCGGGCGGGCCGTAGAGCAGGAGGCCGTCGCGAAGCGACTTGCCGTAGAGCTTCATCATCTCCGGATTTTTCAACGGCGAAAGGAAGGCGAGATTCAGCCGCCGCTTCACCTTTTCCAATCCGGCAACATCCGAAAGCCTTAGTGCGGAATACTCAACATCGACGGCAAAGTCGTCATTGCCGGATGCCGCCTCGCGTACCCGAGCCAGTCCATCGTTCGAAGATTCGTCGAGAACGTCTGCCCACTCCTCGTAAGCGGTCGTCGAGCGCATCGGAGCGTCATGTACCGCACCAAGCGATTCGAGCAGCTTCCGGTAACCTACGGCCTTACTGAGGTCTCCGAGTTTCTCGCAAATATTTGCGGCCTGTTCTATACCTTCCTTGTTGGCGGGATCATGCAGGAGAACAGCCTGGACCTGCTCCATCGCTTCGGTGAAATCGCCATTCTGAGCGAAAGTCGATGCCAAATGAAGCCGGAGGGCGTGATTGTCAGGGTCAGTCTCGATAGCCTTGCGAAGTGCGTCGATCACGGATTTGTCGATTGCCATACTACTAAGTTACAAAAGCTAAAGTGCTGTGAGAGTTTCATTTTTTCCAACGCCTGATCATACCCCGGAAACGGAAGCGGCCTGATTTTATGGTCTTGAGCTTTACCAAGAGCAGCATTTGCTGTCAAAGTCCAATACGGTTTCGAGGCCATTCGAAGCATATGGCTTGAGCCATATGAATCCGGTCGCTATTGCTCCGGTTCTGACTTTGGTACAATCATCGGCAATCAGCTTTGGATTTTACCAGATAATTGAACCTAGGAGAACTTTATGAAATGCCTTGCTGCCGCCTTGTTGGTTTTCGCAATGTGTGTTCCGTTGTTTGCCCAATCAGCGGCTAACGGCCAATCGAGGCTGGCCGGGCCGGTTGTTTCGGCCAAACCGTCGATGAAAAAGGGCGACGTGCCGTCAACAAAAGCTTCGCCGGTGCAGCCGGTCAACGTCGAGTACACGGAATCGATCCTCAAGAATACTACAGACAAGATGTTCCTGACCGAGATCGTGGACCATTTGCCGGCATCGGCAAAGGTGCCGTCGCCGGAAAAGATCTTGGGTTATCCGATCGGGACGCCGAACAAGCTGACATATACAAAGGATCAATATCGCTATTATCGAGAACTTGAGAAAACGACATCGCGAATTAAGACCTTTGTCGCCCCTGAAAAAAGTGAGCAGGGACGTGAACAAATGCTGATCGCCGTTTCGGACGAGGCGAATTTGGCAAAGCTGGAGCGTTATAAAGAAATAACTGCAAAACTTGGAGATCCCCGAACGATCACCGATGATTTGGCAAATCAGCTTATCTCCGAGGGTAAGGCGATCTATTGGGCTTCAGGTTCGATTCACTCGACCGAGACCGGCAGTCCCGAGATGTTGATGGAGATGGCATATAGGCTGGCGGTCGAGGAGACCCCATTCATACAGGCAATTCGCAAAAATGTCATTGTGTTGATAACCCCGACGCTTGAGGTCGATGGCCGCGACACGATGGTCGATCTTTACAATTACCGCAAAGCAAACGAAGGCAAACGTGTGCCGGGCTTGATCTATTGGGGCAAATACGTCGCACACGACAACAACCGCGACTCGATGGGAATGGCACTCGCGCTGACCAGAAACCAGATGTCCGCGTTTCTCGAATATCACCCGACCGTTTTGCACGATCTGCACGAATCGGTACCGTTTCTTTATACATCAACCGGGACCGGGCCATACAACGCGTGGCTTGATCCGATAGTGGTGAACGAATGGCAGGAACTTGCATATCATGAGATACAGCAAATGACCCAGCGTGGTGTACCGGGTGTTTGGACCCACGGGTTTTACGACGGCTGGGCTCCAAACTATATGTTCTATGTCGCTAATGGGCATAATTCGATCGGGCGATTCTACGAAACCTTTGGAAATGGCGGGGCCGACACGATGGACCGTGTTGTCGGAGCTCAGTCGAGCCGCGATTGGTTCAGGCCGAATCCGCCGTTGCCGCGGGTCAAATGGTCGATACTCAATAATATCAACATGCAGCAGTCCGCCCTGTTGATCGCGATGAATTACGTCGGGCTCAACAAGGACAAATTTCTGAACAACTTTTATTTGAAGAGCAAGCGTTCGGTGGCGAAGGCTAAAACTGAGGGCCCGGCCGCCTATATTTTGCCCGCCGACGAAACCCGGCCGGTCGAGGCCGCGGACCTTGTGAACCTGCTCAAATTGCAGGGCTGCGAGGTGTATAAGTTAAACGGAGCTGCTGACGTAAAAGAAGGGAAGTTTGGTGCCGGAAGTTATGTTGTCAGGATGGACCAGCCTTACTCGCGAATGGCAGACATGCTTCTCGATACTCAGTATTACAACGTAAATGACCCGCGGCCGTACGACGACACTGGTTGGACGCTTGGGCCGCTTCGTAATGTAAAGACGATCCGTGTTAAGGACGTTAAGATACTTGATGCCCCCATGACGATCATCAATGGCCCGGCAAAAGTAACCGGGCGGGTAGATGGCACGGGCAAGGCCGGTTTTATCGTGAATCACACGGGCGAAAGTGCCGTTACCCAGCTTCGTTACCGGTTGAAGGATATTAAATTCAATGCCGCCGAGGCGGCATTCAAGATCGGCGAAAAGAACTTCAGTGCTGGTACATTTATTGTCAAGGCCGATGGAAATCCCTCTGACCTGTCAGCGAGGCTAAGCCGGGAGGTCATTGATCTTGGCCTTACGGCCGAGTCGGTTGATAAGATCCCCGATGTCGCATCTCATTCGGTCGGAACTCCGAGAATAGCTTTGGTGCACACATGGATAAATACTCAGAACGAAGGCTGGTATCGAATTGAACTGGATCGGCTTGGAATTCCGTATGATTACATCTCGGACCAGGACGTCGGCAAAACCGAAAACCTTCGTGACAAATATGATGTGATCATTTGGGGCCCGGTTGGCGGAAGCTCACAGTCAATAGTGCGCGGTATTCCAAAATTTAGCGAATCCGAGGCCCCGATCCCTTGGAAAGGTTCGGCGTTGACGCCCAACATGGGAATGTCGCCGGATCAGACCGATGATATTCGCGGCGGTATGGGTATTCAGGGGGTTGCCAACTTGCAGCGGTTTGTTGAAGGCGGCGGACTTTTCGTGACCATTGGTTCGAATGCGTCGATTCCAATCGATTTCGGCATGGTCTCGGGTGTAAGCATCCAGGAAGCCAGAACCCTCCAGGCACGCGGTTCGGTCATTAGCTCTTCATTCGCCGACCGCCGCAGCCCTATCGCTTACGGCTATGATGAAAAGCTCGCTGTTTATTTCAGCCAGGCTCCGTTGCTGCAAGTGGCCGGATTAGGCGGAGGCGGATTTGGCGGCTTTGGGCCGCAGGCCCCCGCCGGCCGGCCGACGGGCCGTGGAAGCGAATCGGACCCGGATATTCCGCAGGGCCGCAAGCCGCCGGAAACGGCCGCCCCGGCACCGACGCCCGACCCGGTTCAAATTCCGCCGATGGCAACGCGGCCGAGGGTCGTTTTGCGGTTTGCCGGCAACGAGAAAGAACTTTTGGTCAGCGGCATGTTGGCCGGCGGCTCGGAATTGGCGGGAAAAGCGGCTATCGTTGACGTTCCGCTGGGCAAGGGCCACGTCGTGATGTTTGCGAACAATCCAATGTGGCGGCATCAAACTCACGGCAGTTTCTCGTTGTTGTTCAACGCAATCCTGCATTTTGACAGCCTTGGCGTCGGACGTTCGGAGCCGCCACGCGGGCAAACTCCCGCGGCGGACGAGGAAGTTGAGCAGTAAAGGAATAGGGCCGGGCGAATCATTCGTCCGGCCCTTCATCCGGCACCTCGTCCGGATAGACTTTTTCGATGGGGCCGGACAATTTGTCAGACTCCATTTCTCCTTTAAATGGGACCAAAACGCTGCGGTCACCGTCGAGCAGCCACAGCTTATGCTGTTCCGGCGTGTCGAGGATGACCGGCATCGCCTTTTCATGGATCGGCCGCATGAAATCGTTTGGCTCGGTAGTGAAAATAGTAAACGAATATTTTGGTTCCCGGTTATCAAACCACGTACTCCAAAGTCCGGGAAGGCCAAACGGCTCGCGGCCTCGGGTGAAAATTTCAACCGGCGGCCGCCCCTTCTTTGGCCATTCATAAAAGCTCGAAACGGGCAATACACAGCGCTTTTCTTTTTTCAAAAGCCCGCTCCAGAGTTTTGATTCATCCAGCCGATCAACGCGTGCGTTAAATGTTGCGTACTTGGTGTTGAATTCTTTCGCACCGTCCCATTGCGCCCACCAACGGGCGACAACCTCCTTTACTTCATTGCCTTCGTTGATGAAGATCGGAACATTTTGAGTAGGTTTGATATTTCGCCGAGGCTTATAGTCAGGCATCGGCCAACCATAAACACGGCTGTAGTAATTGTCGATCTGAACCTGCGAGATTCGTCCGCACATAGATTTAATCTATTGCAAGCGGTCAAACTATTCAATGTGAGGTTATATCATTTGATGATGTTCAGGACTTAGGTCCGGCGGTCTTGGCCGGCCATACTCCGAGCGGTGCCTACGGGCTTTGTTAATAGGAAGCAACGGGCTAGAATTGTAGCTGCAAAACGGCCAAACTCAATTCGACAAACAGGAGTAAAAGCAAATGAATCGATCTTCGCTGGCTGCGACACTCTTGGCCTTTGCCCTCGGCGGCAATGCGGCCATTGCACAAGTCACTATGAAACCACCTGTCGCAAAAAAAGAACCAAAGGTCCTGAAAATTCACGGCTACGAGCTAACCGACAATTATGCGTGGCTCCGCGACCGCAATACTAACAAGAACCCGGAGATAATAAAATATCTTGAGGCAGAGAACGCATACACCGAAGCCCACATGGGTGGGCACAAAGGTTTGATCGACACACTTTACAAGGAAATGCTGGGCCGGATAAAGCAGACGGACCTGAGCGTTCCGGTGAAAATTGGCGGGTATTGGTATTTCAATAAATCGGAAGAAGGAAAGCAATATCCGGCCTATCTTCGGTCCAAAACCCGTGACGGAAAAGACCCGCAGGTGCTGATCGACCAAAATGAAATGGCGAAGGGCTTTAAGTTTTTTGCCATCGGTACATTTGAACCAAGTGATGACGGCAATATGCTTGCGTTCTCGACCGACACGACGGGCTACCGCCAATACACCCTCCAATTCAAGGACCTGCGTACCGGCAAAATACTCGCTGATAAACTCGAACGCGTGACATCGAGTGAGTGGTCGCCGGACGGGAAGTTTCTGATCTATGGCCAGGAAGACCCGGAATCAAAACGCAGCGATAAGATCTTTCGTCATACTGTCGGCGGCAATGGGCCGGATGTTCTGATCTATGAAGAAAAGGATGTTCTTTTCGAATGCTCTATCAGCCGCTCGCGGGACAAGAAAATGTTCTTTATAAATTCTGACGCCGCGACAATGAACGAATTCCGATATCTTTCCGCGGATGACCCGGCGGGCGAATGGAAATTGATCAGCCCGCGGCGGGAGGGGCACGAATATTCGGCAACCGTGGACAACGGCGAATTTTATATTACTACAAATAAGGATGCCGAGAATTTCAAGGTTGTCCGGGCTCCGTTAAGCGATCCTTCAGAAGCGAACTGGAAAGACTATATTCCTCACAACCCGGCGATCAAGGTCGATGGAATCAGTTTCTTCAATCGATATGCGGCGGTTTCCGAACTTGAGAACGGACTTCAATACATCAAGGTTCTGGATACCAGGACGCGCCGGGCTCCGGTCCGCATTCCGGCGTCTGAAAGCGTATATACAATGGAGCTGTCGAACAATCCTGAGTATGATACGCCTTACATCCGGTACAGCTATTCTTCGATGATCACGCCTAACTCGACTTATGAGTTCGACCTTGCTTCCAGAAAGAGTGAACTGGTAAAGCAACAGGAAATTCCGAGCGGTTATGACAAAACTGCGTATGAAACGACGCGTGTCTGGGTAACCGCGCGCGATGGCGTAAAAGTGCCGGTTTCCCTGATGATGAAAAAAGGCACAAAGCTGGACGGCAAGGCCCCGATGCTGCTCTACGCGTACGGATCTTATGGATACTCGACAATGCCAAACTTTTCCACAAACCGGCTTAGCCTGGTTGACCGCGGAATGATCTATGCTATCGCACATATTCGCGGCGGTTCGGAGCTTGGCGAGCGATGGCGCCAGGACGGCCGAATGTTCAAAAAGATAAACACGTTCAATGACTTCGTCGATTCGGCGAAGTGGCTCATCGCAAACAAATACACGAACAGTGACCGGCTTGTAATTCAGGGCGGTTCGGCCGGCGGACTATTGATGGGAGCGGTCGTAAATCAGTCGCCTGAATCGTTCAAGGCGGCGATCGCCCAGGTCCCTTTTGTCGATGTGATGAACACGATGATCGACGACACCTTGCCGCTGACCACCGGAGAATGGATCGAGTGGGGAAACCCGCGTGACGACAAAAAGGCCTGGGACTATATGTACAGTTATTCGCCTTATGACAACATCAAGGCCCAGGCCTATCCAAATATGTTGATCGAAGTGTCATTGAACGACAGCCAGGTCCCATATTGGGAAGGTGCAAAGTTCGCGGCCCGTCTTCGCGAAATGAAGACCGATAAAAACGCAATACTCTTGAAGACCAACATGGGAGCCGGACACGGCGGTTCATCCGGACGCTATGACAGACTGAAGGAGACGGCATTTGATTACGGCTATGCACTTACGCAGGTGGGCATTTTGAAATAGTCAAATTGTCCGATTCAGGCCATAAGCCCCGTTTGGTGCAAAAGTTTTATAGCGGAAAACGGGAATTCAATCTTTAGGCTCCTTTATGGAAGGCCCATTCGGCGCCATTCATAAAGGGGCCTTTGACTTTATAGAATTAGCCGCCAACATCAACTTCAATCGGTCCCAACGTGGGCAGGTTGACCGGTCATTTTGACCGGCCCACTGACTTTACCTCTACAAACAACGGCTAGAACCGGCCATATAACACCAATAAAAACAATAAGTTACCTCACCCGCCATTTGGTGGCACGGGCTTTGCCAATTGGAAGGCGGAACCATAGCGGCCAGTTTTCGGCCCGGACAACAGATCACGAGGAAGCTTTGCAAAATGAAACGAAACATTTCCACCATTCTCCTATTTTCATTTTTGTTAACAACGTCCGTAATTGGCCAGAACACGGCCTCAGTGCAAAGGGATGTACGTCACTCGCAGACTAACTTGAATGCGTTTGCCGAAGAAGTGGTACCCAATAGAGATGAAGCGGTTGACGGATTGTTCGTCAAAGAGGCCGGCCGGATCGCATCGATCCTTAGAAAGGCGGATCGACGCAATCCCGTATTTATAGATGAGACAGGGAACAACCGAGAGTTTGTTCTTCACTTGGCCGCTGCTCAACTGGCGGTACATACTCCCGGTAAAAAGATCTATAAGGTAAATTGGCCGGCCCTTCTCGCACTTGATAACGGCGGCCCTTTGACCGAGGCCGCGGTCGCAGGCGTGATCGAATGGGCGCGGAGCTCCAAAAGCCCGGTTGTTTTGTATATTGATGATGTAACGGCGTTCTCGCTTGAAATACCGTACTTCGGTACCGCGGCGGCAGATAAATTGTATGCGGCGGTCTCGGCCGGAAGGATCCAGGTATTGACCGCAGCTAATTCGAAAAATTTTGACAAGTTGATCGCCGGCGACGTCAAAATGCGATCACGCTTTGAAAGGATCGAAGCAAAGGGAGACGCCGATCCGTTCGTAGGCGACAAGATCTCTCCTGATCTACGCGAGATGATCGACACTTCTGATCCGAACAATGTGGTCAAGGTGATCCTTCAGGCGGATGACATCAGGGATGCCGCCCTGACGTCCTCACTTGCGCGGAATGGCGTAAAGATCGAGAGTCAGGCACATAACCTCGGAATGCTGACAGTTGAGATGCCGCTGAAGGCTGCAGAGGCTGTTGCCAACGCACGCGGCGCCCGCCACCTTTCGCTTGACCGTGAAACCAAGGTCCTTGGACATATCGAAACGACGACCGGGGCCTCGCTTGTTCGTACGATCCCGAACAGCCTGTTTCAACTTGACGGGACAGGTATTGGAATTGCGATCGTTGACTCGGGTATCCGCGAAGACCATCGCTCGTTTATCGACGGGTTCAGTCAAAGACGTGTGGTAACCCGTAAAGGGTATATTGCCAACAGTAATGTCTCAGAGGATGAATTCGGCCATGGTACGCACGTCGCATCTTTGGCGGCCGGTGGTGACGGGTCCTTTTTTAGCTCTTCCGATGGTACATATCTCAGAAACTACCAGGGAACCGCTCCGAACGCCAAACTGATCAACGTGCAGGTACTTGACGATGAAGGCGTCGGTACTACGTCGGCACTGATCAACGCCATCGACTGGATGTATGCCAACAGAACTACTTACAACATTCGGGTTGTAAACATGAGTCTCGGTGCTCCGGCGGTCGAAACATGGCGAAATGACCCGCTTTGCCGTGCGGTGAGAAAGCTGACCGCGGCAGGCATGGTCGTTGTCGCGGCGGCCGGCAACAACGGCAAGATCGCGAACGGACAGAAGATCTATGGCGCGATCCATTCACCCGGCAACGATCCATCGGTCATCACGGTAGGCGCGGCAAATACATTCGGGACCGACCGCCGCAATGACGACGGCGTAACAACATATAGTTCCCGCGGGCCGACAAGGTCGTACTATACCGATGACCGCGGCGTGAAACGTTATGATCACCTGATCAAACCGGACCTGGTGGCACCGGGCAATCTTATTATCGGTGCACAGTCGAAGGGAAATGAGATCGTTAAAGAAAACGAGGGTCTCAAGGTCGAGAACAACGCCGACGATTCGCGAAAGATGATGTACATGAGCGGCACTTCAATGGCGACGCCCATTGTTTCCGGAACGGCGGCACTGCTGCTGCAGGCAAACCCGAAGCTCACGCCGAATATGGTGAAGATGGTCCTGCAATATTCGGCACAGCGGCTCGCAGGTTTCAATACACTCGAACAGAGAGCAGGGCTGCTCAATGCTGAAGGTGCGGTAAGATTGGCACGTGCAATCAGGCAAGACATGCCGAATCCTACACCGCACGGAACGACGATGATGGATGCGGGCTCGGTACCGGAACATGTTTCAACGATCGCGGGAACGCGTTTCCAGTGGTCCGGCGGCATCCTGCCGAACTATGCGGCCGTCACCGGAACCGAATTGATCACCAAGTATCAGCATGTTTACGACAACGGCCTTTTAATAAGCGATGGACTGCTTATCAGTGACGGCCTGCTGATCTCGGACGGCCTATTGATAAGTGACGGGCTATTGATAAGCGACGGCCTTTTGATAAGCGACGGCTCGTTGCTGAATAACAACGCGCCGCCGAACGGTACGCAGACATTTGGGCGGGGTACTCCGTTTGGGAGTGCAGGACTGCTCATCTCGGACGGATTTGTGACCGGCGACGGTTCGCCGATCGGTGACGGTCTATTGATCAGTGACGGACTATTGATCAGCGACGGTCTGTTGATCAGTGACGGAACGCGGGCACACAACGTCATCGCAGCCGGTGACGCGACCGGCCGAATGAACTAAGCCGTCGTCACGGCCGATCCAGTCATTTCTGTATGAGCGGTGCGGCGGTTGCCTGAGGACCGCCGCTTCGCTAAGCAGTAGATAGAAAAAAGTTGTGGATTAAGTCGCGGCTTTGGAATATAATGCTAGACGGGCTGAAAGTTACGCCCGATCCCATCGTCCCTTCCGGCTAATTTACGGTTAGCCCCGCTCACCCATTACCCCGATGGTTCCGAAGGAACAAGCAAATTACAAAGTAAATCTGTACGCAGCCCTAGTCACGGCCGTTGCGCTTGCCGCCATTGGCGGCGCGGCATACCGATTTCCGATCGCCGACGTTAGCGTTGCAATGGTCGCGGTGTCGCTGATCACGATATTTTTCGGATCATCTCTTCGCGTACAAATTCCCGGAACCAACATATACCTGACCGTTTCGGACGCGATCGTCTTCCTGGTCCTATTGAGTTTTGGGGCCGAAGTTGCCGTAATCCTCGGGGCAAGCGAAGCAGCCTTTTCGTCTTTGATGATCCGTCGAAAGGGGCTGGCGATGCGGTGGCAGACAGTCGTGACGAATGCCGCGATCTCTTCGATCTCGGTCGCGGCCGCTGCGATCTCACTGATCGCTCTTTTCGGCCCGCCGCCGCTGCAGGTCGAAACTTTCAGCATAGCAAAACTCGTGATGGTCATATTGGCCATGGGGCTTTCATTGTTCCTGACCAACTCCATTCTGGTTTCCGCATACATGTCGATCAGAACGGACAGGCCGCTATTTCAGGTTTGGAACGAATATTGTTTTGGCGGAATGATGGTTTGTCTCTGCGGGGCGTTACTGGGCGGGTTTTTGGCAAAAGCAATTCATCAGGTCGATATTCTACTTTCGGTGTCGGTCTTGGTGTTTTTTGCTATCGTGTATTTTACTTATGTCAAATATGCGAACGCTGTACAAAAATCTTTTGCCAAGGCCGAAAAGGCTGAACGGGCGCGTGCGGAGCAGACTGAACAGCATATTTCCGAGCTGGAGCATTATATTCAACAGCTTGAAGTGAGTTCGACGGCATTACGGGAAAGTCACGAAAAGCTGCACCATACCGTTTATCACGATATACTGACAGGGCTTCCAAACCGGAATTACTTTCTCGATTCAATAAACGAACTTCTGTGGGCCCGAAAAACGGGCGGCGCGGAGTTTGCCATACTTCTTTTGGATCTAAATCGGTTCAAGACGATCAATGACAGCCTCGGATATTCGATCGGTGATGAGCTTATAAAGACCTTGGCCCAAAGGCTGGGAGCGAACGGGTCTGAACACTTCAAGGTAGGCCGATTCGGCGGCGACGAGTTTGCTGTATTGATGCCGGAAGCCAGGTCTGTTGGAGATGCGTTAGCACTGGCGAACTGGATAAATGCCCAGGTCGCCCAGCCGTATGAACTGCATGGCCGACACGTTTTCGCCAGTGCAAGTATTGGTATCGCGATAAGTGACGACAGGTACAACGAGGCACAGGAAATACTTCGCGATGCGGATATAGCGATGTACAACGCAAAAGAGACGAACAAGCCCTGCATAGTTTTTGACCAGATAATGCATGCCCGGGCCGTATCGCTTCTAGAACTTGAAACTGATCTTAGGCTTGCCGTTGAACGAAACGAATTTGAACTTTATTACCAGCCAATAGTTAGCCTTGCGGACGCAACAGTATTGGGGTTTGAGGCGCTGATCCGCTGGAATCACCCTAGCCGCGGCCTGATCACCCCAGGCGAATTTATCGACACGGCCGAATCGACCGGATTGATGATCCCGATGACATTGAATGTGCTTAGGACGGCTTGCGGCCAACTTACGCGTTGGAAACGCGCGAGAATCGCTCCGAGGTCATTGATAATGAGCGTTAACCTCTCTGCCAGCCACCTTGACCAGCCTGACGTGGTTGACCAGCTTGCTTTGATCATCGAAGAAACAGGGATCGACCCGGGCTGCCTCAAACTCGAGATCACCGAAAGCGCAGTGATGGGCAATGCGGAAGCAGCCATCGACGTGCTTAAAAAGATCCAGAGGCTGGGCGTTCAACTTAGCATTGACGATTTTGGTACCGGCTATTCAAACCTTAGCTATTTGCATCGGTTCCCGATCGACACGCTAAAGGTTGACAGGTCGTTCGTTAGTACGATGGATGAAGGCTCGGAGAACGGTGAGATCGTCAGGACGGTGATCGCTCTTGCCAGGGCCTTGCGACTGAGTGTAATCGCCGAAGGAATCGAAAGTATTCATCAATTCCACCAGCTAAGGATACTTGGTTGTGAATACGGCCAAGGCTATCTTTTCTCGCGGCCGATTCCGGTTGCCGACGCAACGCGGCTGCTTGAAGATCCGGGCCGTTGGACGAACATTCTTCCAGACGACAATCTAGGCGTGGTCCATCAGGACCTGGAATTTACACACATCGGCATCCAGTGACCGAAATGAAGACCGATCCTACACCAGATAAAACCCGCCGTCTGAACGACACCCGCCGACGGCATAAGAAGACAAAGCGTCAAACCGCAAATACCTCGGGTTTTGCCTCGAACGGAAATTGATCGGCGTAAGCCGCGGCAAGATTCAATAATTGTCCTTCGGACCAAAAGCCGCCCACAAGTTGAAAGCCTATCGGAAGGCCCTCCGACGACAGCGAGCAGGGCACGCTGATCGCTGGAATCCCGGCCAGATTCGCGGAAACCGTGTAAACATCGTTCAGGTACATGGCCAGCGGATCATCAGATTTTTCGCCAATTTTGAAAGCGACCGATGGCGACGTTGGTGTAATGATCGCGTCGCATTTCTGAAACGCGTTCTGATAATCCCGCTTCACCAGCGCCCGCACCTTTTGCGCCTTGGCGTAATACGCGTCGTAATAACCGCTTGAAAGAACGTAGGTTCCAAGCATGATCCGCCGCTTAACTTCCGGGCCGAATCCTTCTTCACGTGTCTTGAAGTACATCTTCCTGAGCCCGTCCGAGTCTTCGGCCCTGAATCCGTATCGAACTCCGTCATATCTGGCCAAATTGGAAGAAGCTTCAGCGGTCGCGATTATGTAGTAAACAGCGATCCCGTATTTTGCGTACGGCAGTTCGACATCGACTATTTCGGCGCCTATGCCGCGATATCTTTCGATCACGGACTCTACCGCTTCGCGAACCTCGTTGTCCAATCCCTCGCCAAATAATGCGCGGGGAACGCCTATGCGTTTGCCGTCAATACTGTCGCCCGGCATGGAGGAATATTTCGGGACAGGAACATCAGCGGATGTCGAATCGCGCGGGTCACGTCCCGCGATCACTTCCAGGACTCGAGCAATGTCCTCCGGCGTTTGGCCGAAAATACCAATGTTGTCGAGCGATGACGCAAATGCAACCAGGCCGAATCGGGAGATCCTGCCGTAAGTAGGCTTGAGTCCGTAGATCCCGCAAAACGATGCTGGCTGACGAACCGAGCCGCCGGTTTCTGAGCCAAGGGCCGCGCGGACGACACCCGATGCGACGGCGGCGGCCGAACCTCCCGAACTGCCGCCAGGCACACGCGTTGTGTCCCAGGGGTTTTTCACAGGGCCAAAGGCGGAGCTTTCGTTTGAAGAACCCATCGCGAACTCGTCCATGTTGGTCTTGCCGATCATTATCGCCCCAGCTTGATTAAGCCGTTCTACGGCCGTCGCGTCATAATGTGATCTATAGTCTTTAAGGATGCGTGAGCCGCACGATGTTTGAATTCCGCGAGTACAGATGTTGTCTTTTACCGCAACGGCAAATCCGCGGAGACTAAGTTCCAGGGCGTTCGACTCCGCCGCGGCCGCTTGCGCCAATGCGTGTTCACGTTCGATGGAGAGAAATGAATTCAAATCGCCATTCAGGCGTTCTGCGTTATCGAGTATTTTTTCAATTTCAGTCTTGATCATTATTTTCGCCGGCCGGAAAGCGCCGATATTTTACCTTTCGATCTTATCCACCAGCCAGCCGTCACCTGCCTTTAGTGCCTCGACTTTGAGCGTCCGTTGTTCGGAACGAGCATCATCCTTCCAAAAGATGATCAGGTCGAACCGGGTTCGGTCGGGCGACACTACTTTGCACTTACCGGCCCTGAAAGCCTTTGGCAAGTCAGAAGTCCCGGTTGTGAAAGGGTCGGTCCCTTCGGGCGCTGCCGATACCTTTTCAATTAGTTCCGGCGACAGAAAACGTTGGCGGTCCTTAAGCCCTTGGGCCGAAAACTTCATTTCGTTTCCGAAGTGATAAGAATAGAACTCGCGGACAACCAACCGCGAAGCCGAACATTCGGGCGGATCCAGGTTTGGAACGCCGCAGCCGGCCGCAAACGACAACATAGCGGCGAACAGCAGCATTCGCATGAACCGGCGGGGGCTGGAACGAATTGCCGTCATAATACCTTTGGGACCTGGAAATGTCCCGCGACCGCGGAGGGTGCTTCGGCCAAGGCCTCTTCCTGAGTAAAAGAAGAGATCGCGATATCCTCGCGGGCCGCGGCGGTTTTCTTGCCTTCTTCGGTCAGCCCGCCAAGCATCGGCTCGATGTTCCCGGTGTCCAGTTCATTCAGTTGTTCAACGTAGCTTACAATGTCAGCCATTTGCGGCGTGTACATTTCGACTTCGTCATCCGTTATTTCCAGGTGCGCAAGTTTTGCGACTTTTCTTACGTCCATAAATGCAAATTGAAGTGCTATTCGTTTCCCGCCGCCTCGCGCAACAGACTGCGGCCCGCGGCAGCAAGAAATGTTCGGCGCAATGTTTCGTCGGAAATTGCTTGACTCGCCCGATGCAGTTCGAGAGGTGCAATGTTCAAATCGTCGGGCGACTTTGAAGCCGAACCTTTCACCAGTTCCTCAACGATCGATCCTTTTTCGATCTCAAAAGTAACGAATTTGACAAACTCCATGCCGAGCTTTCGGTTCATACGATCTACCAGGATAGGGCCGAGATCCGCGATCTGCCGGCGCCACGTTTCGTTTGGCACGGCGGCGTACAACCGCTTTCCTTCGAGCCGGACCGGCACAACATTTGAGGCCAATGCTCCGTCAACGCTACGCCGCCAAGCGGCAAAAACAAGCTGCTCGATCGCAGCATTGTCGGCGCCCAGCTGCTTTAATACCATGGGGAATGTCTTAAGGATATCGTCCATTTGAGATCGGCCGCCGATAAACTATTATCTTAAACGAGAATAGTTTAATTGCTAAATCGCCAATTCTGACGGCATGTCCGAATCGCGTAGTGACTTACGTTTATTGATGCTAGAGCTGCCGAAGATCATATTAGCTTCAGGAAGCCCGAGGCGGGCCGAGATCTTGAATTCCGTTGGTTGGTCTTTTTCAAAGGCCGTTCCCGATATTGACGAATCAGAACGACCAGGCGAATTGCCGGAAGATTATGTCCAGCGGCTTGCCGCGGAAAAGGCGGCGGTGGCCGCACGGAATTTTCCGGGTGAGATCGTACTCGCGGCGGACACCACGGTTGTTATTGATGATCAGATCATAGGAAAGCCGGCGGACATCGACGACGCGAAACGGATGATCGGCCTTTTGTCCGGCAGAAGGCATGAAGTGCTGACTGGGGTCGCCATCGCCCGCAACGGCGTGTCGAAAGTGGGCATGCAGCGGACCGGCGTCATTTTCAGCAAGATGACTGAACAAGAGATCGACTTTCTGGCCGAACGCGGCGATCCGCTTGATAAGGCAGGTGCATACGCCGTCCAGGCCCAGGCGGCATTGTTCATTGAACGGATCGAGGGCGATTACTGGAATGTGGTTGGGCTCCCGATCAGTCTGGTTTACAGAATGATAATGGCAGCGTAATGCATTCAAGAAATATAGAGATCGCCTGAAGTAAAATTACCTCAGCGGCTGCAGGAAAGTTTGAACCCAAATCATGGTGATCGTGTGGATCTAAGAGCCTAAATCCGTTCGATCCGCTCAATCCGCGTTATCAGTTGACTGAAATAATTGGATCGTTACTACTTATGTTCGCTTTGTGTCTTAAACATGGTGGGTTTTAAGTGAAAATGTCGTTGTCACACGGGCCGCAAAAGGGTGGACATGAACTTGGCAACAATGGACGAAGAAATCAGCAAGAGACCACCTGCTAATTGTTTCTTACAAGCCGCTCGTTTTGTTGGCGGGCCATAACTTCCGGCCCGTTTAGCGGGGTCTCTTAAACTTGATCATTCGGCGATCTACAACAAGCTGTCGATCCGTTTAGAAATAGGAACGGTGATGTCAAATTTGGGGTCAATACCGCCAAACGCTTCTCCGGCTTGGGCACCAGTTTTGTCCAAGATAACAAATGACGGTACCTGATCGATCTTAAATGATTTCAGCACGACCGTTCCGTCAGAATCACGCAGGATCGGCATACTAAGCCTATTCGCGGCAACGAACTTTCTAACGGCGTCGTCTGACGCAAAATTCTTTGATTTCGCGTTCGTCGAGTCAGTCACAATATAATAGAACACTACGTTTCGGCCGGCATATTTCTTTCCAAGAGCATTCGTGTATTCGGCCTGTTTGCTCGACAGCGGCAGCCAGCTTGCACCGATAGCCAGTACGACGACCTTGCCATCATGAGACCGAACGTCGATCGTTCCGCCGTCAAGTTTGGCGATCGAAGTTTGGGCAGATGCCGAAAGCGCAAAGAAAGCCGATAGGCCTATTGCCGCGACAAACATTTTGAGCGTATTCATATT
>Ga0138256_10000644_pt1 | contig 38086 bp, 27 predicted proteins | sample KNB2016incub_MG_FD_105486 | JGI IMG/M metagenome (GOLD analysis project Ga0138256, IMG submission 105486) | Active sludge microbial communities from wastewater in Klosterneuburg, Austria - KNB2014incub_MG | ecosystem: Engineered > WWTP > Activated sludge > Unclassified | place: Austria... | reverse complement strand
TGAAGATGGACTTTCTTGCATTGACCACACTGACCGTGATCAACGACTGTTTGACGAGCATGCGCGAACGCGACGGTGTTGAGATCGATTGGAACGAGATATCGCTAAGTGATGAGAAGACGATGGAAATGTTCGGTGAAGGCCGGACCGATGCGGTTTTTCAATTCGAATCGTCGGGAATGCAGGAGATCTGCCGCAGACTGAAACCAAAGGAGCTTGAAGATCTTTCGGCTTTGAATGCTTTGTATCGTCCGGGCCCGATCGACGGCGGAATGATCGAAGATTTTATTCAGCGGCATCGGGGCGAAAAGCAAGTGCGGTACCTCATCCCCGAGATGAAAGACATTCTGAGCAATACCTACGGCGTTCTGGTCTATCAGGAACAGATCATGCAGCTTGCACAAAAGCTTGCCGGCTACAGTCTTGGTGAAGCCGATATGATGCGCCGTGCAATGGGCAAGAAAAAGCGCGAAGCGATGGCGAAGGAGGAAGAAAAGTTCATCGCCGGATGCTTGAAAAACGGCATCAAGCAGGATAAGGCAGAGGCTATTTTTAAGCTCATGGCCCAATTTGCCGATTACGGCTTTAACCGCAGCCATAGTATTGCTTACGCTTATCTTGCTTTCCAGACGGCCTACCTGAAAGCTCATTTTCCGGCTTACTTTTTTGCCGCTGTACTTTCGCACGAATCCGACGACAGTGCAAAGGTTTACAAGTACTCAACCGAACTCCGTTCGATGAGGCTGGAACTTCTTCCTCCTGATATCAATGAGAGCGACGATAGTTTTACTCCATCGAACGAATCGGTCCGATTTGGCCTGAGCGCGATAAAAGGGATCGGTGCATCTACGATCGGTTCGATAATTGAGGCAAGAAAGGACGGCCCGTTTACTTCTCTTTACGATTTTGTAGCACGAATGGACCAGGGCGGCGTCAACAAGCGTGGTCTTGAAAGTCTGATCGCATCCGGGGCATTCGACTCGCTAATGCCAAATGGAAAGCAGCCGAACGAGTGGAGGGCCGCTCTATATGCTTCGATCGATGATTCGATCGCTTACGGACAAAGGTCGTGGAATGACAAGAAAAGCGGGCAAGTTGACCTGTTTGGCATGGCTGAGAGCGGGGCCGTTGAAGACAACATTTTGATTCCTGACGCGAAAGCGTGGACCCGGTCCGAACTTTCGAGGTTTGAAAAAGGAGCACTAGGTTTTTATCTTTCGGCCCACCCGCTGGATGAATACGAGAGCGTACTAAGACGTCTTGACATAACGCCGGTCGCGGAGTATGAAACGCTGAATTCTGGTGATCAGGTGACCCTCGCCGGCATCGTATCGGGCGCCCAGATAAAGTATAGTAAAAAAGGAAACCGGTTTTGTATCTTTCGGCTGGAAGACCAATCGACGGCAGTGAAGTGCCTGGTTTGGGCAGAAGCCTTCTCAAAATGCGGCGAGTTGATCAAAGACGAAGAACTACTGATAGTCGATTGCCGGATTGAAACAGCAGAAGGAGCTGAAATAACTGTTATTGCATCAGATATTCGGTCGCTTACTGGAGCTGAGTCACAAAGTGCTCGGTCGCTATCGATCTTGCTGCCGGCTGAAGGCACGAATGAAGATCTATTGTTCGATATTTTTTCGGTCCTTAGTAAGTCAAGGGGAACGTGTGAGGTCTTGCTGGAAGTTCCGGTTAACGGGGTCGAAGTGGAGATAAGCTCTCAGGCAATTCGTGTTCGAGGTTCGGGTGAACTAGAGGCTGCCCTTCGTTCAAAGGGCTGCGGCGTAACATGGCATTTGTAAAACCAAAAATGGAAGACGAAGTTTCGAATTCAAAACCGGCCTTTGACCGAGTGTTGATGGCACGCAATCCTGAGCGCCCTTATTCACTTGATCTTTTCGGTTCGATCTTTGCCGACTTCACCGAGATACATGGTGATCGGCGGTTTGCCGACGACGCTGCGATGGTTTGCGGGTTTGCAAGGCTTGACGGGACCGAAGTTGTAGTCGTGGGCCAACAGAAGGGCCGCGATACGAACCAGCGGCGAAAAAGAAATTTTGCAATGCCAAAGCCTGAGGGTTACAGAAAGGCGCTTCGAGTGATGAAACTGGCGGAAAAATTTGGCCGCCCGATCATTACCTTTATTGATACGCCGGGAGCCTATCCGGGCATCGACGCTGAAGAGCGGGGTCAGGCCGAGGCGATCGCATTGAACCTAAAAGAAATGGCCCGTTTCAAGGTGCCGATCATCGTCGTCGTGGTTGGGGAAGGCGGTTCGGGCGGAGCGCTCGCTATTGGTATCGGCGACCGCGTTTTGATGATGGAAAACGCGGTTTATTCCGTCATCTCACCTGAAGGGTGCGCGGCAATACTTTGGAAAGATTCGGCAAAGGCCGATCTCGCTGCCGAATCGTTGAAGTTAACCGCTACTGATCTTGGGCGTTTAGGTCTAATTGATGAAGTGATTCCTGAGCCAATAGCTTGGGAAGTGAACGCCTCCGAGGGATCGGAACCGAAGTCCAATGATAACTTTACCGCGGTTGCGGAAGGGCTCAAACGAACCATCTTGTCCAACCTGAAAGAACTTGCCGCGGTTGACCCATCGGGACTTACCGCGGCAAGATTTGCAAAATTCAGGAAAATGGGCCGTTGGGTTTGACGGACTTAGAACGGTATATCATCTTCCGCCGCCGCGGGCCGCGTAAATCCCCCGCCTCCCGACGCCGCGGAAGTAGATGAACTCGAATCAGCCGGGCCTGCAAATTCCGGTTCACCGTTTGATTCGCGTTCGAAATCATCTCCTCTGGATGCCCCGCCGCCAAGAAACTGCATGTCTGTCCCCTGGACCTCCAGTGTATGCCGATTATTCCCGTCGCGGTCGGTCCATTCCTCGACCCGCAGTCGCCCTTCGATATATACCTGACTTCCCTTTGTCAGATATTTTGACGCGGTTTCAGCCTTTTTACTCCACAGTGTCACGCGAAACCACGTCGTAACTTCCTGAAATTCCCCTGCCTTGTCACGCCTTTTCTCAGAAGTTGCCATCGAGAAATTGCAAACGGCATCACCTTGCGGCGTGTACCGCAGCTCCGGATCACGGCCAAGATAGCCGACGACGATGATCTTGTTGAACGACATTAAACTACTTTCTCCACACGAGCAAAATATCAGCGAACTTTCACGGATAGTACATTCATCAATCTATGGCGGTCAAGTCGCGTATGTTAGAATCTCTCCTTATGTTTCTGACACGGAGGCGAAGGGAACCTTTGATTCGCCGGCCCGGCCTATCTGACACTTATTTCAATGTGCAGCGGATCTACAATCTTTAAAACGGGCCTCTTTGCGTTAATGTTTGCGGTGTGTCAGGTACTGTCGCAAGTCGCTCGGGAAGGGCCTTCGATAAAACGATGCCTGAGCTGGAAATCTGAGTCGGCATTGCAGGGATTGCTGGGTGCCTCTGATTCCATTTTCTATGTCGGATTGGAAAGCGGGACACTTGTTGCATTAGAGTCAAAAGGCCTTACCGTAAAATGGCGGGCTGAGCTTGGCGGCAAATTTACTTCAGATGCAGTTGCATTCAACGATTCTGTAGTTGTTGTCAACGGTATTTCGACAGAAAATGTTTCCGGTCCGGGAACGTCAACCCTTAGGCTGATAAGTGCCGGAACGGGAGTTGTTTCTTGGGCGGTAAAACTGCCTCAGTCTGAAAGGTACTATCTCGAAAAGAGCGGGCTTGACATTGCGGTTCTGAACTCGAACGGAGCTTTCAGCCTGATCGATTTAGCCACTGGCAGGGTTAAGAAGAACAGTATCGCGTTTGGGGCTATTGGAACACCGATATCGTTCACGGCTGAAAAGGCAGTTTACGGCACCGTGGACCAAAGACTCCTTTTGGTCTCGCTCAGAACCGGTGAAGTGCTTTTGCAAACTACACTGGAATATATGCCAACATCGGTCGCTTTCTCTCAGAGTGGAAATATCGCGGTCGGCGACAAGCGCGGCAATCTAATGCTGTTGTCCGGTGACGACGGCAAAGTGCTCTGGCGGTTTAAAAGCGGGGCCGCGGTCTCTTCGATTCGCGGCAATGATGACGGCGTGTTTCTTACATCGCTGGATAATTTCGTTTACCGGCTCTCCAACTATAATGGTGATGTCATTTGGAAAAGACGGCTTACCGGCCGGGTCGTTGACGATGGGATCCTGTTGGACGGATATTTTGCTATACCCGTGTTTGGTGAGAACACCGTCTTTCTGCTCGATGTCCAGAAAGGAAAAATTGAAAAGGAAATAGTCGCCGATGGCTATGAACTGTTGAGCCGTCAGTCTCTAAGCTCGAGCAACGGTTTCTTGGCATTATCAGGTCACGATCTTATTGAAACCTATTCCGCCCGCCCGTGCATGGCCGAGGTCAAGAAATAAAAGGGCGACCCACAGGGCCGCCCTTATTAAACCTTCAGTTTCTAATGCGAAACCTCGTAATCATTCATGATTGCGTAGATCTCGTCTTTAACAAGCAGCTTTTTCTTCTTTAGTGTGGATTCCTCGACCTGTTCGTCGTCACTTGGATAGGTAAGATGAGATAGTTCATGAAGCCTTTGCTCATAGTTTGAGTGCTGGTGAACTAACTCGCGAAAAGTGGGGTTGATCTTGAGCAGTTCGTCTCGTACCCGATCGGGTGTAGACAAGTCCATAACGGTTATTTTCCTCACTTATCTGTCAATTTAAGTCCCCGACGACTTACATAGAAAGTAATCTGGGCCTCAACCGCATTCTAAACCAAGTGAGGTCCATTTTCAATACCTGATGTAACAAATAATTTACGCGTCCTCAGGTTAGGGTTAACGCCATTACAATCGCGTCTTCAGTAGGTGATCTGTAAAGATTTGGGCGGATTCCCTGTTCCTCGAAACCGGCCTTTTGGTAAAAAGCAATAGCTTTTGAATTCCCCGCCCGGACCTCAAGCCATACCTGCCCCGCGTCATTCCGACGGCAAAAATCGAGAAAAGACTGCAATAGTCGCCCCCCAATGCTAAGATTCTGCATTTCGATCTTGACACCGATATTGTATAGTTCAGCATCAAACTGATCAGATCGTTGGCCCGGAACAAGGCGTCCGACAATAAAACCGAAAATGTTCCCGCCCGTTTCGGCTACCAGGAGAAGACTGTCCGTTCTCGAAAGCTCAGTCAATAGATCATCTTTGCTCCATGGGCTAAGATTTTGAGAATCCGCTAGTTCGACAACCTGTTCGACGTCACCGGGCTGAAGGCTTCGGATGGATATCTGATCATTGGGGACCTCGATCATACAGCGGTCTTTGGCTGAATAAACTCGTCGCGGATGTAGAAAGGTTCCAGTCCGTCATCATGGGATACAGAGGAAAATGCGATCGAGGCTGCCAAATCTCGCCCGATGTCAACGATTCGTTCGCTATGCCCGCCAAGTTCATCATGCGAAACAATTCGCTCAAACGCGTCTGACTGACAAGCGACGATTCTCGCGGGGTCAGATCGAATCTCCTCGACAAGCGATTCGATGCTGCCGCCGGTTGGAAGTCTTGACGCCAACGATCTTGAGTGACTGCCAAATCTTTGCCAGCAAAACCCGTTGCGCCCGGCCGGGACCACTACAATACAATCCTCAACTGCTAAACTAAGCGCGATCGCTTTGAGAAGTGAAATACCGACTACTGGAATCCCGAGTGAGTCCGAAAGCCCCATCGCCGTGGCGATTCCGATCCTGATGCCAGTGTAACTTCCTGGGCCATTTGAAACGGCGATCAGGCCAAATTTGTTCTTTAAAACTTTGCTGGCATCGATCGCTTCCGAGATCCTTAACAAGAGTTCTTCCGAGCGCGGCTCGCCCGGATTCCCGGTCCATTTGAAAAGGACCTCTCCATCGGAGACCACAGCTATGCTTCCGCCGCCGACTGCCGCTTCAATTGCGAGGATCGGGCCGTTACTCATTATTCCGTGACCTCAGTACATGCGAAATGCCGCGAATCGATGGCCACAGCCTTTTATTCATACTTTTGATCTGGTAAGGAAACACGAACCGGCTTCTGAAGTCTCCATCAACTTCTATCGCGGCCTGAATCGGGTTTGGCGGCAAACGCTTTCGGAGTTGCCTTACGAATTCCCGCGGATCTCTCAGACAAGTATGAAGCGATCGTTGGCGGATTCCCAACCGCCATTCAGTTTCGATGGCCCTTATCAACCAATCCGGAAGTTCCGCCGCCTCGCGTTCGAACGGAAGTCCCGAAAGGTCAAGGCCGGTATATCGTCCGGCCAATCCGATGGCCGCAATTATCCAGTAACGTCGATTTGCCGCGACCGGGCCGAGACACAGTTCCCAATCAAATGTTAAATTACGATTTTCGACCGCATAATGAATGTCCCAAAGCCTATCTTTTCGTTCGGCGCCATCATTCAACCAGTGAACCGCCATGATCCGCAAGTGGTCTTCAGGGCAAGGGATCCGTATTTCATACCCGTCTATCTCAATGATCTCCGAGTCATCAAATAACTCATTCCAAGGCTTTGTATCCAGGTGGCGGAGGCCGCGATGGAGATCGACCCCGATCTCGCTGCCTTCACTAGATGCCATTGCGGCCTTTGCGTTGTCGAATAAAAATGGATCAACGGCGAGATCAACGTCAGTGTATGAGCGCGGTGAATTTGGCGGATAATTGCGGGAGGCCGCCCAACCCTTTATCAATAGCGGTTCGATCCCGCGCGAGCGAAAAAACTCGAACGCCTCAACCATTTCGATCTCAAGCTTTCGGGAAAAAAGCAGTTCCCAGCGGGAAACATTTTCCGGACTGAAATGAACAGTTGATCGCACGAACGGCTCCAATAAAAAAGCAGCAAACATACCAAGTGCTTGCTGCTAACTATATTCGAGGACTCAAAAATATTACGGACGGCAAAATCCCGTTCCGTTGCACGTGTTTGCCGAGCATGCCGCGTTCGGTGTTGCCGGGCCGCAGTCAACATTGCCGAGACAGTTACACGATCCAACGGCCAACGCGGTCGGAGGAGCAATAAGCGAAGCAATGACCGGCAGGGCAATCATTGAGGTCAAACCTATCCGCTTGATTACGTCGCGACGCGAGAGGCCGTCAAAATTCGCCTTAATTTCTTTTTCAAGCAGGTCATTTTCGTTAAGTTGGTCGATTGCCAGCCACACGAAATCGTCAGTTACCGATTCACCAGCAAGCGAACCGACATGGACCGCTATCTCTGAAACTGATCTCGTTCCGTCGCATGACTTCCAAACCAGCGCAGCAGTCTTGTTCAAACAGTGGGCCTTATTGGTGTCAAGGTCGTAAACCAGCACTTCCTCAGGCACCTCTTGAATGACCAAGCCCGTTTTGCGGGCCAATGGATTATGCGGATTGTTCATCTTCTCCTCCAATCAAATACCTAACTCTAATAGAGTTAGGTCATTTTAGTTAATATAGAATGATTGTCAAAATATTCCAACAGGAATTTAGCGAATTTCCTGACGTCCCCGCGAGGACCTGCGACTATTATTGCACGTCGGGCGACTAAATCCAATACTTTCAAGCAAAAGGACGGATCTTTTCTCATCGAAAGCGTGTGAGGGATCATTTCCATGATCGCCTGTCCGGCCGATAAATACTTCGGCTTCCACTCCGCTCCTTTTTCAAAACTAGTAAATAACAGTAATCCGACCGGAATTTCAAATTCACCGACACGTCCCCCGAACTTTGAGATAGGGACCTCGCTTTCTCGGGTTCCGCCAAAATATCTCATGGAAATATGCCGCGGAAACGGAGCGATAAGTCCATCAGGGCCGATCACCGCATACTCATCGGAATAATATTCCGCGCCATTTTTTATCAATTCGGCAGCAAGTGTTGATTTGCCCGCGAAGCTGGTGCCGGGGAACACGATCGCCGATCCTTTCCAGCCAACCACACCCGCATGAACAAAAACCATGCCTTCAGCGTGTTCCGCAACCTCAAGGCGGAGCATGCTGTTCAGATACTTATAAAAGTTTCGCTCTGAATTGCCCGCAGTGGTTTCGAACCCATTCTTGTAAAGGCGGTAGATTCCTTTAGTGTCTTCGATACCAAACTCGCATTGTGCGATAAATTTCGATTCTTCAAATATCCGTGCAAGGCCGCCAAACGCGCTATCAACCAGCTCCCTTGCTTTTCCCAGCATTACCTGGTCATCGCTTGCTATCTTAACGGCTACGCCGTGCGAAACAAAACAAAACCCATAGTCAAAATTACGACGTTCAATAATCCGTTCTTCCGACATCAAGCAGGGCCAGCGAATTGGTACAACTGTAAATGTAAGGCAAGTCTAGCATTCACTTAGCCTTAGGTCAAACCTTTTTTCGTTCGGCCCAAATCGCCAGGGCCAGAGGAATGGCGATGGCGGCGGCAATAGGGATCCATTCCGTAAAAATGTGAATGAAAGAACCGAAAATAATTGATGTGCCAATGACCAAAGCCGCGACGCCATAGATCAAGGCGACCTTGTCGTGTCCATATCCTTTTAGCAGCAGGCGTTGATAAACGTGCTGTCTATGGGCTTGCCAGACCTTTTGTCCCTGCAATGACCTGCGAATGAATGTATAGACCGAATCAGCGACGAACATCCAAAGAAATGCCAGAGAAGCCAACCAGAGATAGGTCCTCGCCTGACGCGAAGCATTGTTCTCGATGAAAGGCATCGCTGCAAATGTGTAACCAAGGAACGCGCTCCCAACATCGCCCATGAAAACGGATGCAGGCCGCCAATTATGCACCAAAAACCCAAGGGCCGAGAACAAAAGTATTCCTCCTAGATACGAATATACCGGGATCGAAAAAATATATCCGAATACGGCCCAGCAGGCCCCGGACGCAACTGCCTGTGCTCCGGCGATTCCATCGATGCCGTCCATGAAGTTGTAAGCATTGATCATCCACACGACCCAGAGCACGCCAATGACCGACGCGGCCGGGCCAAGGATAACGGCTGTCCCCAAAAATGGAAAATAAATACCGGGCAGCGGGTCCGCTGAAAAGACCAGGATCGAAGCGGCGGTCAAATGAACAGAGAGTCTGACCGGTACAGAAAGAGAACGATGATCGTCGATCATGCTGACGACAGAGATCAAAACTGCCCCTGCCAAATATGGCAATGAAAATTGAAATCCCAAAGAAGTGGCGGCGATCAGATATAGACTCAAACAAACCAAAACAATCACGATACCGCCGCCGCGAAGTGTCGGGTTAACGTGGGAACTCCTCTCATTCGGGATGTCAATGAACTTTGAATCGCGTGCCAGTCGGCGGAAGATCACAACCCCAAATGTTGTGGCAAAAAATGCAGTACTGAAATATGCGATCTCTGTCATTCGTTTTGGTCACGTTTAAATGGCCCTTGATTTTACCTCATTACCGCCTGGTAGCTTTTTATCGCTTCCGAGAGCGAATATTTGAGTTCCGCAGCCCGCCTTGACCGCTTACCGAGATCGGCCAGTTCATTTTTACTGTATGCCTTTGCTTCCATAATTGCCTTGATCAAGCCCGCGGCACTTCCCGGCCCGACGATCCAGCCGACACGCTCCTCTGAAACGACCCGAGCCAATTCTGAATCTTCGTGCGCGATACCGATGATCGGTTTGCCGGCCGCCAGGATATTATATGTACGGCTCGGCATTGATACGCCGAGCATTTTGTCAACAAGAGAAACGAGAGAAATATCACATGCATTCAAGAAGTCGATCTGCTCATCACGCGGCCGTGGATCAAGAACGGTGATATTCTTTAATGAACGTCTCAACACTTCCTGTTCCAGGAATCGTTTTTTTACTCCTGCACCGATAAAAATGAAATGTATATCCGGTTCGCCGCGGAGTTGATCGGCGGTCTCAATGATCGACTCAATATCATTTGGCGGCCCCATGTTTCCCGCATAGAGCAGTACAAATTTCTGCATTAAACCGAGGTCCCGGAGCAGCTTATTATTTTCCCTTGGAACGGGTGAGACGCGTTCAAGTTCTGCCCAATTCGGTATAACGATGATCGGTATGTCCAAGCCGTCCGCTTTGCGGCCCACAAGTTCAAGCATGTCGCGGCCGACGACGATAATCCTTGTCGCGTTCTTGTATAGCCATCTGTTGCCGCGATCTAAAACCCCAGCTATCGTTGAACCGGACTGAAGTTTACCCGCCGCGATCAGAATTTCGGGGTAATTGTCGTGTATCAACAGAGTATAGGTAGCTCCCTTTGCAAGAGCGGCGGCGGCGGTCAAAAACGGCAAAGCGGGCGGGTTGGTCACGACAAGGACATGGTCACCTTCCTTAAATTTCCGCAGTTCCCTAATAAATGCCAGGGTACCTAACGTCAGCATGTTCGTTAGCCGAAACGGTATGAAATTCTTATCAAGAGTTGTTCCGGAAACTCTAAAAATCTCAACGTTGTTTCTGAATTCGTGCCGGAGGGCTTTTGTTCCGCGAGCGGAATAGTTTGGCTGGCCGCTTATAACTTTAACGTCGAATTCATCCGCAAGTCCTTCGGCGATCCGCGTAAGATAGTATCCGGTTGAGGTTTCCTCGGGATAGTATAGCTCTGAGATGATCCACAGCCGTCGCCGTTCGTTGGTCTTTTCCTCCATCATTCAATCAAACCAATACTTTCTTAAGTAGGGCCTGTTCAAGAATTCGGGCCGTGGCGTCTTGGACCGACGAATTGTTTAGCCAGTCTAAGGCGTATTTTCTGGCACAAAGCGACGATTCCCGATATTCGTCGTTACACATTGCTAAACACCGCTTGATCACGGCGATCCATTTGTCGCTGTCATCAAGCGGGATCTCGAATCCCGCACCGCGTTCTTCAAGTTCATTCCAAACCGTTCGGTCACTGACCAGAAGCGGAGAGCCGGCGGCCATCGCTTCCAAAAAGACATAGCCGAAGTTTTCTCCCAAGGTTGGCAGGACAAAGAAATGGCTGTCAAGCATTCGCTTTAGGCCTTTTTCATAAGGGATATGGTCCGCTTCGGCATTGATCTTAATATTCGGCGGACATTGTCCGATAAGGCGCAGGCACTCGTCCCAATATGCTCTGTCCTCGATCGGCCCAAAAATGTCCAGCTCTATTTCGCCGAAATTGAACTTTGTCAGGGTCTCAAGCAGGTAATGAAGGTTCTTCTTTCTTGTAATGCGCGAAAGAAAAACAAACTTGACCGAGTCTTCAGATTTGAACGGTTTGTCGTCAACTTTAAAGTCAGGCAGGATCGAACTTGGAGCAAGGTCGGGCGCAAGCATTACATCAACATCATTGCCCATCAGCAGCTTGATCTCATCGCGCTCTTGTTCAAACGAAGCTTTCCAGGTTATTCCGTTGTAAAGTCCAAAAGTCTTTGCGTACGCAAGGAACAGCTTTTTCTTAAACGGCTTTATCGAAAGAGCTCCTGCCGAAAATTCGCCGCATGGGGCAAGTATCACGGGAATGGCCGGAATTAGCCTTTTCCGGCGAATCGTCAGAAACCGGACCACAGGCATACTGAAAGCACTGTTAAGAAAAACTGCATCTGGGGAAACATAATCAAAGATACGGATGAACGAGGCGGGTGAATGATCATCTTTGCTTAGATAATAAACTTGAGCGCCGCGAACGGAATTCCATTCGCTTGAGCGTACCGATGTGTAAGGAGTCGTGTCGCCTTTGCTTTCGTAATTCCGCGTAACAATGAAGAAGTCATAATCCTTCGAGAATCTGTCCACGAGATTTACAATTGTCCACATTCCGCCGCCGCTTTTGTATCCGGGCAGATAGAAATCGCAAAAGACAAGAATCTTCTTTTTCATCTTGCTAATGCAGCGGCGAGGAGGGGCAAGGATCGTTCTGATGCCGGCGCAAGCTAAGATGGCCGAGCATTATCTTTCCGACGGTCTGCGATACCTTTTCGACAGTATATTCCCGAGGCGGCGTCCAACTATATGGATCGGCAAGAGCGATCGTGGTTGCCCGAAGAATAGAATCCGGGTCCGATCCGCTCAAAATGTTGCTTCCGCATTCGATCGTTTCCGGCCTCTCCGTAACATCCCGCAAAGTTATATTTGGTATGCGGAAAATGGCACATTCTTCCTGCACGGTTCCACTATCGGTCAATACAGCAAGCGCATTCTTTTCAAGTTTTACAAAATCGAAAAATCCTAATGGTTCGAGCAGTCTGACCTTTTCCTTGTCGATCGGAAAGGAAAACTCGGTTAACCGTTCCGCGGTCCGCGGATGTACGGACACAAGTACCGGCTTACCGAATTTGGCCGAGACTCTTGAAAGCCCCTCGAAAATATTTTCGAGCCGCAGCCGCCTGCTTGTGTTTTCAGCCCGATGAAGCGTGACCAAAAAGTAACCGGATCGGGATATTTCAAGTCTTTCGAGAGCCGAACTCGCTTCTATCTGTTCTTCGAAAGTGTTCAGGACCTCGTAAATCGGATTCCCAGTTACGAATATTCTTTCCCGGTCTATACCCTCGGATAGTAAATTATCGCGGCTTCTTTCAGTGTAAGGCATCAGGATAGTGCTTGAATGATCAATGATCCGCCGATTTATTTCCTCGGGTACGCGGTCGTCAAAACATCGATTGCCCGCCTCCATGTGAAATACCGGAATTCCACGCCGGGCGGCCGCGATCGCCGACAACGCGCTGTTCGTGTCACCGAGGACCAGCAGCCGGTCAGGAGCCTCCCGCTCCATGACCTCGTCAGCCATTGAAATGATCTTGCCGGCCTGCTCGCCAAAACTTGATGATCTGATACCCAAATGCAGATCCGGCTGGCGTATGTCCAGGTCCCTTATGAAAATGTCGCTGAGACTCTCAACATAGTTCTGGCCCGTATGCACGATGACATGATCGGAATGCAGGTCAAGTACCTTCAAAACGACAGAAAGCCTAATTATTTCAGGCCGCGTGCCGAATATGGTCATTATCTTCATATTTCGTTCACGGGCCTTATCTATGCGGTTGTGAAGCGGCCGATGTCTTCAACGGAATCTGCAAGAAGGGACTTTATTTGTTCGACCGTGAGATTATCATCTTTAGATGAATACTCGCCGTCAAGAGCGGTCTCGGAATCATTCGAATCTCTCAACTCCGGCAGCATCGGCTGAATAGCGTAATACTTGCCTTCGTCTCTTGTCCGGAAGCATTCCTCTTCCGATACCATAATTTCGTGTATCTTCTCTCCGGGGCGAATGCCGGTGAACTCTATCGAAAGTTCCTTTTCCCCCATCATCGCTTTTGCCAGGTCAACGATCCGCGCTGCCGGCACACGCGGAACGAATGTGTCACCAGGGCGTCCGCGCTCAAGAACAGCAAAGACCGTATCGACAGCGCGGTCAAGGCTGAGCAGAAATCGGGTCATTTCAGGAAGCGTAACAGTAAGCGGCCGGCCAAGTTTGACCTGTTCCGCAAAAAGCGGAACGATTGATCCCCGTGACGCAATTACGTTGCCGTAACGGACGCATAAGAACCTTGTCTCTGGAAAATCCCGGTTCGCCTCAATAAAGACCCTCTCCTGAAGAGCCTTTGTCATCCCCATAACATTAATAGGCTTGCACGCTTTGTCAGTTGATATGCCGACAACTTTTTGAACCGGAAACCCATTTTCCTTAATTGCGCGGACCACGTTCTGTGCTCCGCCGATGTTCGTCTGGACCGCCTCAAACGGAAAATATTCGCACGACGGCACTTGTTTCAGGGCCGCCGCGTGAAAGACGAAGTCCACGCCGCGCATCGCCGCCGCCACGGCGTTATAATCACGTACATCGCCGATGCGAAAATCAAGAATGTTATTTGCTTCCTTATAAATTACATCGTCGGTTGCGACGGCCTTGTTCAAAAACTCGAGCCGCATGAAATGCTGCTTTGCTTCGTCACGCGAAAAAACGGTGATCCGTTCGGGCAAGCCCATTTCGCCAGTAAGAAGCCTTCGGACGAGAGTCTTTCCCAATGATCCCGTGCCGCCTGTTACCAGTATCCGCTTCCCTGCCAGTTCGTTACTCATTTCCATTTACCGTAGGGCGTCGGGTCCGACGCCATTTTTTCCACCATTTCTTCCCAGCTCGACGGACTAAAACCGGTCATCGATCGAAATCGAGCTGAGTCAAGAGTTCTGTCGATCCGCACATCGTCTGACGGCTCGATCTCAATGTTTGACACGTAATATTTCCGCAAGAGCCTCAGCAGTTCGTATTTGTCGATCGGGTCGCTTGATACGTGATATAGGCCGTCCAGTTCGGGAAAATTAAAGATCAAATCCCTGATTATATAGGCTAGTATCACCGTTGGAAAGCCGGAATAGAAGGCTTTGGTAAATCCGTTAACCCTCTTGCCTTCATTTTTTAGAAACCATTCGACAAGGCTGTGTGAAGTGCCAAGTTCGCGCCCGATAATTGACGTCCTAAGCGTGACGCAACGGTCAGCAATTACCTCGCCAAGTTCCTTGCTCTTGCCGTAAAGATCAGTTGCATTAGGACGGTCAGACTCGTTGTAGTTTCCAGCTGCACCGTCAAACACGCAGTCGGTGCTTATGGTAAACAGTCGGAATTCATATTCAGCAGCGAATTGCGCAAGTCGATGCGGAAATATCGAGTTTATCGTTAGCGTAGTTATAACATCCTTTGAAGACGGAAGCTGCTTCACGATTCCGACAGCGTTTATAACGACATCCGGCCGAACAGTTTCAATCGAGCGACGAATCGACAACTCGTTGCCTGCATCAATTTCCCCAATAATGCAGTTCAAGTCGAAAATTCCATAGCCGCTAACCGAATCAGCTCGGCCTCGAACCGTTCCCCAAACTTCGGCGGTTTCGCCCAGGACCTGTGTAAGTTTGTGTCCCAGCATTCCCGCTGCCCCGAATATCAGAATGCGCATTATATTATTGGCCGGAAAAAGTTACCAGTGTTAAGGTGAATTCTTAAGTAATAGCTTTAAATCGCTGCAAGAACATTAGATAATGACGTAATTGAAACTATTAAGATCTACTTCTGACGGAGTCATCAACCATTTCACACCAAATATGAGCGATCGTAATATGCATTTCCTGGATCCGCGCTGTCCGTTTTGAAGGCACAAGGATGCATGCATCTGATAGTGATGCGAGCTTTTTCCCGTCCGCTCCAGTCATTCCGATCACTCGGCAGCCTCGATTTCGAGCTTCCATAACGGCCGCGATCACATTTGGCGAATTTCCGCTTGTGCTGATGGCTATTAAGCAATCGCCATCGGCCGCAAGGGCTTCGACCTGGCGTGAAAATACACGTTCATATCCATAGTCGTTCGAGATCGCCGTTAATGCCGAAGTATCGGTCGTGAGCGCGATCGCCGGCAGCGCCGTCCGTTCGGTTTCGTAACGTCCAACAAACTCGGCGGCAATATGCTGTGCATCGGCCGCACTGCCTCCGTTTCCGCATATCAATATCTTTTTGTGTCTGTTTACCGCTTCGATCAGGATCTCGGCGCACTCGGCGATCTGGCCTTGAAGAGTATCCTGGACCGCTTTCGCAACTTCGACGTGCTGAGCAAGCGACGATCCGACAATTTCATCATCCTTGTTTTCGGGCCTTTCGGATGTTGAAGAGGCATTTGCCATGATCGATGACGAAGAATAGCCTTCGACCAAAGGTAGGGAAAGGACCTTGCCGTGGTTCTCAAGTACAAAGTCAGCTCCAATAATCTCACCGGTTTTCCAGTCGCCGCCTTTAACTAAAACGTCGGGCCTAATGTCTTTAATAAGCCTTTCGGGCGTAAGTTCATCAAAAATAATAACTTCGTCCACTGAGCTTAAGCCAAGTAATACGGCTTTTCTATCATCTTGCCGTACATAGGGCCTGTCGGCGCCTTTGATCTTACGAACAGACGCATCGCTGTTGATGCCGACGATCAATCTAGTTCCCAACGACCTTGCACGTTCAAGAAGGTCAACATGGCCCCGGTGAAGTATGTCAAAGCATCCATTTGTGAAAACGATCATAAAAGTAAATTCGGACAGCGATCCCGCCGGTCATACCTTAGACAGGTTCGGGGACTCGTTGATGGCCCAAACCGCGGGCGATCAGGCCGACGATCAAAAGGCCGACGATCGCCGTAATACCTGCCTTGAACAAAAACGGGATCAGCAGGCCGTAAAACCCCTCATAAGAAATGGCCATGATCAGCATAAAATACATCGTTGCCCGCCAGACGGTTCGCCGTTGATTTTCGATCAATGCCCTGTAAATAAATCGTATAACGATCCCGAACAGGAACATCCCGATCGGAACGCCGTAAGGCCCGTAGTTACGCAAAAGGTCTGCGATCGGCGTAATCGCAAAAGAATTTTCGCCGTAATTAAAGTAAAGATCGCTGTATTTTCTAGGTTCCGACGCAATTGGCTTTTCGTTCCATATTATTCGCGGAACAAGAAAGGTAGATAGGTCTTTCCAGATATTGTCGTCAAGGCCGTAACTTTCTTCATACGGGGCCAACTGTTCATAATTTGAGACTACGACCGCAACTGAGCTTAACGTATCCAGCCGTTCCGCGAGGCCCATAAGAGCGAGGTCCAGGCTTTTGCCGAGGTCAAATCTTCCAAGCTGGTCTAAGGTTTCAAATATGTCTTCGGCATATTCATCCATCGAGACCTGGGCTTCGGAACCCTTGACGCGGCGGAAGGTGGTTCCGTAGATCATTCCGGCTATCAAGCAGACTGACAAGACAACTCCCGCCGCGGCGGTCCGCCGAAAGTTGAATTTGCCTCCGGCCAATAAGAATGCAAGTAAAACGATGATGAATACCTGAAGCAATGCCGCCCTATTACCAGAGAGAAGTGCTTTACCTATGGTTACAAGAAAGAGCAAGGCTACGAGCATGCCCGATCTGAATTCCAGCTTTCCGCGGCGAAATATTATGTACCAGAGAATGAACGTGCCCTGCATCCAGAAGAGCGTTGTTAAAAAGACGATGCCGCTGTATGAATCTATGACTTCTGAACGTTGATAGCCGACAATACCTAAGAAAAGGGCAGCAACAGTATTGAACGTCCCGAGTATGAGAAGAAACAAACCCGGCCACAATAGCGCCGATGTGTCGAAATCCCGTGTAGGCAGCTTTGCTCCAATGATCGACCCTAACCTTGAGCCAAACGGTGAAAAATATCCCGCCGCCAGGCCCGCGTAGCCCAGCATGATGAGAATTATGGAGTAAGGCAGGTTGTATTCGGCGTCTTGGATAAAACTAAGAAAATATGGCTGCGACCACCCCGCCATAAGCATTACTCCGCCGATGACGAATGAGGGAAAGAAGAATGACCATGTCGCATAGACGAGCGGGTCGTAAAGGGTTAGCCGCCCCTTGTAGTAAAGAATAGCGGTTGGGACCGTAAGCAAAACGAACAAGGCGATGATCCAGGGCAGCAAATACAAATATGGAAAGCTCTGCGTAAGATCACTGTTTAGGAGCAATGCGATACCGGCGACCAGTAGTGCGCAGAACATTAGGGCAAGGCCCGCCGAAAATGCACGTTCGTTACCTGCTGACGCCCGTTCAGTTTTTATCGCAGTCGCCATTCGTTGGATCAGCTAATACCGATCTTCATTACCGGAACCCAGTTCCCACATTTCCATTTCCCGCCCGTCGTATGGAGTGAACGATCGGACCTTGTGATAATTTCCGGTTAAAAACATATATAACGGTTTGAGCCGTTCTGTTTCCGGAAGAAGTTCAAGTTCGCTCGTCCACGCGCCATCCCAAATGATATATCGCGGTTTTTCCCTTTTCAAATCTTCTACTGCCCAGGCAACATGCTGCGGCGGCGAATAGCCGGTGTTGAGCAAAATGGACATGCGGCTTGGATTCGAAAGGCCGAGCGGAAAATTCACATGAGAATTGTAAACTTCATAAACCTTGTCTCCGGGTTTCGAGTTTTCAAGCAGCCATTCGTATCGCTCCGCGATTACCGGAGACGTAAACGCCAATCGACCGCTGGCCGTGTCGAAGAATTTAACGTCCCATGCGGTCTGAAGCCGAATTCCAAGGACAAGGCCAAACGCGGCAAGTGCTGTTATTGCCGCAAGAACGATCCGGGGCCGAACAACCTTAATACGGCAGAACAGCCAAACTAGTGCTACCAGTGCCGGTATTGAAACCTGGTAGAGCCTGTAAACATTTGGGCCGGATGTACCGACGGAGAGGAGCAATCCGACCAAACACACCAAAAGGATTCCGGCCTGTTCCGTTATTCTCTCGCGATTTCTTCTCACGAAGATGACAATGAGCGCCGCGGCGTAAACAAGCGGAATAAGGAAACTGTAGAACAACGTGACAAGCGTCATTATGTTCCCAAACGAACTAATTTTCGTTAGCGTCGAAAGATAGGTTTGAAGACTGTTGGTTGCCGGGTCCTGTGCATACGCGGCGAGGAATAGAATTGTATCCTCAAAAAAAACCTCCCACCCGGCGACGATGATAAAAGGCAGCAACATTATCCCGAGCGATGCGGTGAACACTGCCCCAAGGATAGTGCCTAGCTTTAAGAAACGCGGCCATTCACGCCGATATAATCCAAACTCGATAAGCAAAACAATTACAACAGCCGCCACCGTCAAAAAACCTCTCTGTTGCGTAACAAAACTGGCGCCGGCACAAAAAACAGCAGCGAGAATCAGGCGCGGGACCGAGCGGGACCTCAACAAAACCAGGATCGCCGCGTATGTGAACAGCGGGCTGATCATCCGATGCTCGCCATCGACGCCGAACCACCTGAAACCAAGGAACAAAAAGATCGCCGACGGCAAATAGGCTATATATCCGGAGCCTATAACTCTGCGTGAAATTTGGGCACCAAGCCAAACGGCAATCATGCCGTGAACAATTATCACCGCGCTCACGAGCCAATATTTGGCCCCGAATACAAACATTAATCCGGCGAAAAGGACATGGGCGCCTGGAAATAGAAATTCGAAGAAGTCGCGATAAATGAACTGGCCCTCAGTGATACGTTTCGCATCATTGAGCAAGTTTATGTGATCGGCCTCATAATAAATGGGCGTAGCGGGCAGAATGAAAACGTGAAGAAAAATGAATGCAAAACAGACCGCGTAAAATGTCAGCTCGAAAGCCCTGCCCGGTTCGGCAAACTCAGTTCGCCGAATTTGATCTAGTGCGGTCATCTATTAAACATCGCCGAACAACGGCTAAAATCAGAACGCGGCGTAATGCGGTCGAAGTGAAATCTCAAGTTTACCGCGGCCGCCTTGAATGATCGCGGAGAACCCTAATGGTCAAGCGAGGCCGGTGCCGAAAGGGCCTGTTTTTCGAACGACGCTTTCACTTGGCCCTCGATCCACCTGTAAGTAATTGCCAGGCCATCCTCAAGTGAGATCTGAGGCTCCCATCCAAGCACCTCTTTTAACCTTGTATTGTCGGAATTTCGTCCGCGAACTCCTTGCGGGCCGTCAATATAGGCCTTCGTTATCTCAATTTCGGCGATCTTCGAAATTATATCGGCGAGTTGGTTTATGCTGATCATCCGGTCCTGCCCCAGATTGATCGGTTCAGAATGATCAGAACGCATAAGCCTGTATATGCCTTCGAGACAATCGTTGATATAGCAAAACGAACGTGTTTGCTCGCCATCGCCCCAGATATCGATCTCCCGTTTCCCGGTTAGTTTTGCTGTTGCGATCTTACGGCACAACGCGGCTGGAACTTTTTCGCGGCCGCCCTCCCAAGTTCCCAGCTCACCGAAAATGTTATGGAACCGAACCGTGCGTGTCTCAATTCCATAATCGGCCTTGTAATGCATGCAAAGCCGTTCGGAAATGAGCTTTTCCCACCCGTATGCATCTTGCGGATAGGCCGGATATGCGTCCTCTTCCTTCAACGGCTCAACTTTCGCATTTTCCTGAAGATGTTCCGGATAAACGCATGCCGAACTGGTATATAGGTAACGCTCGACGCCAGCGTCACGTGCGGCTTCGAGCGTATGAAGGTTGATGAGGGAATTGTTATAAAGAATCTGAGCATGATGCGCGGAAATAAAACCCATTCCGCCCATATCGGCCGCAAGGGCGTAAACCTCATTTATCCCGTTAGTTGCGGCGACACAGCTATCCAAGCGCCTTAAGTCAAGCAAACGAAATTCATCAGCCGGAGAATGATCGAATTCGGGTTCCTTGATGTCAACACCGCGTACCCAAAATCCTCTTTCCTTTAAATATTTGACCAGATGGCTGCCGATGAATCCGCCCGCACCGGTAACCAATACCCTTGTCTGAGATGCCATAGATCTAAAATTCCCGAACCGCCGGCAACTCAAACATTATCGTCAGTAGTGTATGAGTTGCGATGATAATATGTCTGGTAATAGTGATAATTATCTTGTGAACGGAGGTTCACGTTGTTTAAGACCACCCCGAGAATACGAGCTCCCACGTCTTGCAAGAGTTGCTTTGCCCGTTTTACGACTTGGCGCGAGCTTTTGCCGGAATGGACAACGAGAATGACACCGTCAACCATTGAAGCGATCAATACGCCGTCCGTAAATGAAGTGATCGGAGGCGAGTCGATAACAACATGAGTGTAGTGTTTTTGAAGCCTCTTCAACAAATTGGCCATTTGCTCCGAACCAATAAGTTCGGCCGGATTTGGCGGGATCGGACCCGACGTTAGCATATGCATCTTTGTGCCGTCGTCCGTTTTTATGACTCTTGTAATGTCAGCATCGGTCGACTCACTCGAAAGAAGCGTGCTTAGCCCTTCGCCATTTGGGATGTTAAAGACCGAGTGAAGCCTCGGCCGTCGCATATCCGCATCTACGATAAGTACCTTGGCCCCGGTTTGGGCCAGGCTGATGGCGGTGTTCGTCGCCGTTGTCGTTTTACCTTCAGACGGAAGGCTTGACGTGATCAGCAATGATTTTGGCGCATGTCCCGCAGTCGAAAGCAGGATCGAGGTCCTGAGCTGCCGATAGGCCTCAGAAAGTCCTGATCGCGGATCGGAGAAAATAAGCAGCTCTGAGTTTGGATGCTCGTCCTCATTTTCATTTGCTCCGACAAGCAGCAATTTCCGCTTTGGAATCGACTCGATCGTCGGAATTGCGGCAAGAGCCGGCAACTGTAATACACTCTCGATCTCCTCGACGGTCCTGATCGTATCATCAAGATACTCCAGGAAAAGCGCCAGGCCCATGCCGAAGAGGGTTGATAAGAATAAAGCCGCCAAAACCGTTGTAAGTCTGCGTGGGGCAACGGGGATATCGTTTGGAATAGCAAATCCGCTGACGCTGATGTTGTTATCCGAGCCTTGTGAAGTTATGTCGTTTCCGCTCTGATTTTCCCGCAGCTGTTTCAAAAATGCCTTGTTCCCTTCAAGGTTTTGCTCGAGCAGCTTGATCGTAACCGCCCCGCTATTCTGCGACTGTGCCTTTGCATATTGCTGGTCATATGCACCTCGGATCTTTGACTCGCTGTCCTTTGCCTTGGTATAGGTCGTCTGAAGGTTGTTCAGAATATCATTGGCCGCCCGCTTCCGGTATTCATTTACTTCATCCGTGTTTTGTTGAAGCAGTTTAGTTAGCGATGTTTGGAGGCTGGTGATCTGACGGTCAACCTCTCTGACAGGGTCGGCCTTCTCCTGAAATTCCTCAAGAAGCTTTTCCCGCTGGGCCCTGAGATCGGCGATCTTTTTCTCAGTATCGTTTCGAGTGAGAATCGTTGAATTTTCTTTCTCCGTAATATATCGGCTCAACGAAGCCTCGGCCATTGATTTTAGCTTCTCCGGTGAGCTCTGAACCGCAACCAGCTCGGCTTCGGCGTTAGTTCGGGCCAATTCTGACGCAAGTTTCTCTCTATTCAAGCCCGCAAGACGTTCGATTTCGATAGTCTGGCCCTCGGTCGTTGTCAGGATGCCTTCGCTCTTCTTCAATTCGACCAGTTTTACCTCGTCGGCACGGATCTCTGCTTGCAGATCGTCGATCTTCGATTGTAGAAAATCACTTGTTTTGCGGTTTGCCCCGGTCCGGCGTTCCTGATTGTAACTTGTAAAAGTCTCACAGACGCTGTTGGCAACGAAAGCGGCCAGTTCGGGCTTGCTGCTCGTGAAGGTGACGTCGATGAGATACGTATCCTTCACCGTCGCACGCGACTCGCGGACCGGTTCGGTTCCGAGCGTCTTTTTTATTATTTCGACATAGGGTGCAAGCCTGACTGCTTCTGCTATCTCGTCGGCGGATATCAGGGAAGAATTTGATGTGGGTGCCGAGGGATTTGACAACGTGGATTCTTTCTTTTCGTCCCGTGCAAGTCCGACGGCCTTTAACATCGAACGCCATGCCGATGTTGAGGCCTCATTCTTAAGTTTTTGAAACTCCGGATTCGTGTCGAGGCTATGTTCCTTAATTACCCGCCGCAGTAACGTATCGCTGTTCAATAACTGAAGTTGGGTGTTGAAATACGATGGGTCAGCCGTCAGGGCCGGGAGCCTTCGGTCAGTCGCGAGTTCAGGATTTGTTTGCTCCAGATCAACCTGGACGGTCGCCTTTGCAAGGTAAATGTCAGGTTTCCGGGCCATATAAATGGCCGCCAACGTAGTTACAAGTACGGCTATGCCAATAACCAGCCAGATCCGCTTTCTAATGGCCCGCCAATAATCAACCAACTGGAAGCCGTCCTGAGCATACGTTTCTCTATATGCCGGATAGCGGCCGGGCCCGGTTACGATCTGCGGTTCGAACGGGCGATCGAATTCGAAAAAGTCGCTTTTCGGCTGCGGAACTAATTCTCGGCTTTCTTTCATACGGTTACGAACTTAATAGGGACGGTAAAGCAGTCCTGGAATGCCCTGAGTGAAACTCTTGGTGATGCTGTTCAAGATGCTTTTTGTTTTGTCTTCAGAAAGGGCAACGATATCGTTCGGAAGAAGATATGGATCTTCCGCCTTCCGCTTATCTATTGCAACAAGGTCAACAATGATCTCTTCCCGTTCGAGTGTTCCAGGCTTTTGCCGGATAATTCGCACCTTATCTTTCTTTGTAGCAGGCTTAATTCCTTTTGCCGACGCGATGGCCTGAGTCAAAGTCATCGGCTGTTTCATTACTACCTGCCCCTGTTCATTAACATTGCCATAAACGAAAACGAGGTCCGCCTCGAGCACCGACACAATATCGCCAGGCTGCATCATGAAACTATGCTTCCCTTCCTGCAGATCGCGAATGCGAAAATCGTATAGGCCAACTTTATCGCTGTCCGGATCTGAACTTGGGGCCAACGCCTGCTGACAGTCAGAATTACTACCCGTTCTGGCAACAAGCACACGCGATCCGGCCTCTTTTGACGGGCCGCCGGCCATCGCCAAAAGCTCAAGCAGATGGACACGCCGGTTAACAAAGAAATTTCCCGGTTTTTCCACGGCGCCCATGACAGCAAGCGTTTGCGACATTTGTTCAACCGGAACGATATTGACCTCTGGATTCTTTAAATAATCCTTTCTGTACGCATCGGCTATATCAATTGCGAGCTGGCGCATCGTTTTACATACGGCAACCACCGGTTCCGGCAATCTGAAGAGATTTATAGTTCCATTCGGATTGACCGAAACCGTTTGGCTTAGTTCGGCATGCCGGAAAACCTGTACCGCGAGTTTGTCGCGATATCCGATCCGGTAATTGTCGTCCTGCCGAACGGCCGTCAAGGCCCGGTCACTTGATGTGGACGGATTCGGCGTCGAAGAAGTTTGCGACGCGGCGAAAACCGAAGCCGTAAAAAAAATAGAGAAAAGTAAGAATTGATTTGGTCGAAGAAGCATCTGGTGACTCCCTAAAATTTCACAATAAGCCAGGAATTTTAAGGCCTTTGATTGTGAGCAAATGCGATTAGTTGTTTACTAAATATGCTCCCTTGCCGGCGAAGTTCAGACAAAACAATAGTTTAACAAACAGATCAACCTTTGAAAACCATAGATTTTAAATCTAACGGCAATTTAGTTAGACTCAATTTTTGCGAAAGGGTCTTATTTTTACGATGGAAGACGCCACGCCGATGATTCGGCAGTATCTCGATATAAAGAAACACTATCCCGGAACATTGCTTATGTTCCGCCTCGGTGATTTTTATGAGCTTTTCAACGAGGACGCCATAATTGGAGCACGCGAACTTCAAATCACGCTTACTGCAAGACATAAGGACTCAAAGAATCCCATCCCGATGTGCGGAGTTCCCCACCATGCTGCTGCTAGTTACATATCGAAACTTGTCCGAAATGGCTTTCGAGTAGCAATTTGCGAACAAGCCGAACCAGCCGCAAAAGGTGTGAAACTGGTCAGGCGTGAGGTCGTTCGGGTCATAACGCCCGGAACCGCGGTCGATGAGCAGCTAACCGGTGAGAAAGAAGCGGTTTACCTTGCCTCAGTTAATGTGTCTAATGATATTGTCGGGGCGGCATTTCTTGATCTTTCTACCGGAGATTTTTCGGCAACACAACTTTCTGGGCGCGATGCCTGGACCAAGTTTCGTGAACTTCTCGATGGCTATGAACCAAAGGAGCTATTGTTTCCGGCGGCGATCGGTCGTGATATTGATCAGCACTTTGTTCGAGTTAGCGGCTCGGGCGGCCTTTATACCGACGGTGTCCCCTCAAAGCCGGACCTGATTCCCGGCCTGTCGCTTTGTGAATTGGATAGCGAGTACTTTGACCCTAAAGAAGGAGAACGATTGCTGCTTGACCAATTTGGCACGCGGGAACTTACCGGTTTTGGAATTGCGGACAAGTCCGCTGCAATATCCGCTGCGGCCGCATGTTTGCGATATGCCCACTTTACTCAGAAAGCCGCCGCAGGCCACATTTCCGAGATCAAGTATTTCGAAGCGTCGGATTGTCTTGTGCTTGACCAGTTAACTCTTCGAAACCTTGACTTGGTCCAAAGTCGGGGTGAAAAGGAACGAGGCTCGCTTCTCGATGTAATTGACGAGACGGTGACCGGCATGGGCGGACGGCTCTTGCGCTCATGGCTTTTGAGGCCGTCTAAGAAGCGCAGCGAGATCGAGACGAGGCTTACCGCGGTAGAAGAGTTAATTGATCCGATCTTTCGTGAGAAGTTGCGTTACTTATTGAAACAGGTTGTTGATCTGGAACGGATTGTCGGACGGTTGAATCTCGGCAATGCAACGGCTCGCGACCTTTTGGCGCTGGGCCAATCCTTGGACCAAACGCCGACGATCAACGAAGCCCTCGCGGATGCCCGGTCGCTGCTTATCCAGGTCCTGTCTGAAAATATTCATGAACTGCCTGCCATACGCACGTTGATCTCGTCATCTATCGTTATTGATCCGCCCGCTAACCTCAATGACGGCGGCACTATACAGGCAGGATTTAATGCAGAACTTGATGAATTGCGAAACCTTTCGTCTGATGCAAAACGCGTTATCGCCGATTTCGAAACACGTGAACGTGAGCGGACAGGAATCGGAAACCTAAAGATCGGCTTTAACAATGTATTTGGCTATTATATTGAGATTTCGAGATCGAATATCGGCCGTGTTCCGGACGATTACCAACGTCGGCAGACGCTGGCCAATGCTGAAAGATTTACGACGACTATTCTCAAGGAATGGGAATCTAAGGTGCTGGGTGCCGAGGATAAAATACTTATTCTTGAGGCACGGCTCTTTAATGAAATTAGGTCCCGAGTAAAAGAAGAGACCCACTCCCTGCAAACTACCGCCAGAGCACTGGCGACACTTGATGCGCTGGCCGCTCTTGCCGAGACGGCATCAAAGCAAAACTATGTTCGGCCGCTGCTTCACGACGGCGACGAGATAGAGATAAAGAACGGACGGCATCCGGTGGTTGAGGCCCGTCTTCGAGATCCGTTCATTCCTAACGACATCTATCTGAATAATTCAACTGATCGGCTTTTGATCGTGACTGGAGCGAACATGGGCGGAAAATCAACGATATTAAGACAGGTTGCGTTGATCCAGATCCTTGCACAGATAGGTTCGTTTGTTCCGGCAACAAGCGCCAGGCTGCCGATGATCGACAGAGTATGGACACGTGTCGGAGCATCGGACGATCTGGCATCCGGGCGTTCCACTTTTATGGTGGAGATGACCGAAACCGCCGCGATACTTCATAACGCTACGGCACGCAGCCTTGTGCTTCTAGACGAAATTGGGCGCGGGACCTCAACTTTTGACGGCCTATCAATTGCTTGGGCCGTGGCTGAATATCTGCATAACTCGCCCGCACATTCAGCCAAAACGATCTTTGCCACCCATTATCACGAGATGACCGAGCTTGCCGAGTCATTGCCCGGAGCAAAGAATTATCAATTATCGGCGAAAGAAATTGACGGCGAAGTTGTTTTTCTACACAAACTGCAGAAAGGCACAGCGGCCAGATCTTACGGCATCGCTGTGGCCCGGCTTGCCGGGCTGCCCGGCCCTGTCATCGACAGAGCGAACGCGGTCCTTTCAAAATTGGAGAAATACGAGCTCGCGGTTTTTGCTGACGAACGTCCTACGGGAATCGCGGCAGCAGCCGCAAAGGCGAGGGCGACGCAAGTATCGCTTTTTGCTGTTAACAACGAAGCCGCGATAAACGATCTCAGAAATGCAAATGTTGAAGAGATGGATGCGGCAGATGCAAAGTCGCTCTTTTTGGAGATACAAAGCAAACTGATCTGAAATACTTGAACAAATACCTTAGGTGTCGGAGCTCCGACTCTTAATGTAAAAGTTGAGCTTTTAAAATATGCAAATGCCGAACAAGGATTCTCTTTCTACAGAACAGAAGATCGGCCAGCTGTTCTTTATAGGTATTCCGGCGACGACGATCGACGACGCCGCCCGCAAGCTGATCGAAACTGTCCGTCCAGGCGGCGTCTGTCTCTTTGCCCGCAATATATCTGACGCGGCACAGACACGGGCCTTATGCGACGATCTTCGGTCAAATCTTGACATCGAACCGTTTATTGCCGTCGATCAGGAGGGCGGACTGGTTGACCGACTTAGAAGAATACTCGGCCCAATGCCCGCGGCATCAAAGATCGATTCGGCAGAGACTGCCGGTAAACAGGCCGCCTTGATCGGGGAAGCTCTTCAAACCCTCGGGTTTAACATGGATTTCGCTCCAGTGGTCGATGTGATCAGTGAGGAAAGGGCCGGCCGTGTAAACGGACTTCATTCCCGTGCATATGGCTCTACCGCCGCGGATGTCGTCGCATATGCGTCGGCTTTTCTCGATAGCCTGCAATCAAAAAATATTCTCGGCTGCCTGAAACATTTTCCGGGGCAAGGAGCATCATCGGTCGATTCTCATGAAGAATTGCCTACTGTAAACCTTACTGATGATGAATTTAGAGCGGTCGATCTTTATCCGTACCGCTCCATGCTGCAGATAAAAAGCGTTCGAGCGGTAATGGTCGCACATGCCGCGTATCCAAACCTTGAGTTGCAGGAAACAGATCGAAATGGCAAACTTTTACCTTCTTCCCTAAGTTTCAAGTTTGTTTCCAATTTACTTAGAAAAGAGTTGGGTTTTGATGGTTTGGTCCTAACGGACGATCTGGAAATGGGAGCGATCTTGAAAAATTACGGCATCGGCGAAGCCTCGTTGATGGCGATAAACGCGGGAAATGACATGGTCGCCATTTGTGCAAAGCCTGATCTGATCTTTCAAGCACACGAAAATATGCTGGCCGCGTTCAACGACGGGCGACTCGAAACCAAAACTCTGGACAACGCCGTGGAGCGCATATTTCGTCTGAAATCTGTAATTCCCGAGCCAATTGCCATGGATATGAGCGGGATAGAATTAGTTGCTCAACAGATCACTGCCCTGAACCAAAGCTTGTCATAGACCTCAACCAAGGAGAATTCGATTTGAAACGAATTACAGTTTTCATTCTGCTGCTTTTGATCGCGCTGTTCGCAGCATGCCGGCGCACTCACTCGGAATTTGTAACCGTTGCCCTGTCAGAGCCGTTTACGGGTTTTGATACGCTCACGACCGAAAAGTCCGATGCCGCGGCCGAACGGGTCAGAAGCCTTATGTTCAATTCGCTCGTCCGCAAGAACAGCAGTTTTGATTATGAAGGCGATCTCGCAAACGAAATACGGACCTCTGACGATGGTAAGGCGATCACGTTCATCCTTCGCGACGGTATAAAATTTCACGATGGAAAACCTTTTTCATCCGCTGATGTAAAATACACCTTTGACGAACTGTTCCGCACAAAAGGATATAAATCGTTTGCGTTTTACGACACGGTAAATAGCACGTCGGTTGCGCACATAACCTCGATCGAGACGCCTGATCCGAAAACCGTCATTTTTCATATTGAGCGGCCCGCACTAAAGAATCAGTTGCTTTCAAATCTGGTCGCGATCCCGATCGTTTCACAGGGCTCTTCGGCACAGCTTCGATCTCAACCGATCGGCACCGGCCCGTTTAAGTTCGTGTCATTTGATCAATCGCAAAATACGGTGGAATTGGCCGGGTTTCCTGAATATTGGGACGGTGCTCCGAAAGTTGCAAAGCTGCGTGTGAAAACTGTAACCGACGCAAGCGCGCTGCAAGCAGAACTTCAGTCAGGCGGGGTTGACCTTGCTCCTGTACCGTCAAACCTTCCGCCGGATAGCCTAAAGCAAATGTCAATGCTCCCAAATCTCAAAGTAGAGCAATTTGACGGCTCGAACATACAGTATATTGGCTTGAATACAACTTCCCCGCCCTTGGATCGCGTAAAGGTGCGGCAGGCGATCGGTTATGCTGTCGATCGGGAAAAGATCATTCGCGAACTTCTTTCGGGCCAGGCAAAATTAGCAAACTCGATACTTCCGGAAGCGTCATGGGCATATTCTCCCGGCACGGTTTACAACTATGATCCGATAAAGGCCAGGCAGCTATTGCAGGAAGCAGGTTATAAGAATGAGCCGATAACATTTAAGTTCTCATCAGGAAATGCCGCATACAGTAGTTATGCTCAGGCGATCCAGAATATGTTGGTCGAGGCCGGCTTGAATGTGCAGATAGAGACATTGGACCCAAATACGATCCGCGAAAATCTCGCCAAGGGACAGTTTCAAATGAATACGGGAGCGTGGATCGGCGGCAATCAGGACCCGATCTTTCTGAAAGACCTTTTTACCACCGCAAAAATTCCAGGCGAAGGTGTAAGTTGTTGCAACAGAAGCCGATATTCTGAACCTGATGTGGACAAACTGCTTAATGAGGCGGTTTCTGAGACCGATAGGGTAAAGGCCAAGGAACTTTATACCGCCGCATGGGCCCTCATCAGCCGCGACCTGCCCCTCTTACCGCTTTGGTATCCGGCAAATATGGTTGTTGCAAATAAACGAATAGGAAACATCAAGATTAACCCAAGCGGAGACTGGACGTTTATTAAAGATATAACTGTCAGTAATTAGGCATAACATACTAAAGCGTTACATTAAGCCGGGGCCTGAAAGTCATTTACTCAAGCTAGCCTCAGCGCCCTATAATGTTAAAACGTGCAAGTGTTGTAATTTTCATAGCACGAACAAAATGGTCCAACACCAAAATAGCCGACTTCACGAATTGAAATGGCTCAATGGTTAATTTTTTGCTGCCAGATATATGCAAGATTCTTGGTGTTTGAATGCGGCCTCGGCGGCGTTGCCTAAGTGCGGGTTTAATCAAAGCAAATTTATTATCATTCAAACTCCGCGACGTGATCAGGCGGACGCCGCGGGTTTAGGTCACAATTGAGCTAGGGCACTTTTCTGCCGGGCTTGACAAATAAACCTGAGTCGGTAGAATTATCCTTTGCGTGCGGGAGTAGCTCAGTGGTAGAGCGCGACCTTGCCAAGGTCGAAGTCGCGAGTTCGACCCTCGTCTCCCGCTCCAATTTTTGAAAGATAAAGGCGAAAGGATAGAGGATAAAGTGGATCCGTTGCTTTAACTTTATCCTTTCGCCTTTATCCATTATCCTAAAAGTGCGGCGGCGTAGCCAAGTGGTAAGGCAGAGGTCTGCAAAACCTTTATTCATCGGTTCGATTCCGATCGCCGCCTCCAATAACCTTCCAAGTTACAGCAACTTACAAGGTCCAATCTCTTCATCGAACTCTGCTATTGTCAAAGAATTATCGTAATCTCCAGCACTCTCCCGCCGTGTTTGTTTCCGGTTACAACTTTTTACAACTTCATTACTTCCCGGTGGAGAAACAATCTTCTGCCATGAGCTAACCTCTGGTTTAGGTTGGGTTTTCTGTGATCAGAGGAACACTCAACTGTCGGGGAAGTAACCGATGCTCATCAAGCAAGGCGGATACGCCAAGCGTTTTTCCGATATAATATCGAAACAAGGAGGAAACGAACTGGCTCGTCGGTGGCGACAATCTACCGGTAATGAAAAGCTGATATTGCTGATGCTTTTCGCTGTGTTGTTGCCGACGGTAGTTTTATTCGTCGCGCAGTATTACGCGCTCTCCGATCTGCGGGAAAAGTCAAAGACAGCTCTCGAGTTCAATCTGCGGCAGACGTTTTTTGAAATTGAGAATAAGGCACATGAGGATCTGCTCGAAAAGGCCGGAACGATGCTGGGAAGTTTTCCCGCAGAATCTCTTGATCCGTGGAACAGCCAGCAGATAAAAGAAAATTTAGATCGAATTTTAGAGCAGAACAACGGGGCCGAAAGCTCCTTTGTCACTTACAGCAACAAAGACAAACATTACATTGCGGTCACCGATCCTCAGGGTTACCGGGAGAGTAAAGGAGGGCGCACGCCCGAAGAGCTCTATAGTGCGGTAAACGAGGAAGACTTTATTATTCCATTCATCGGTGTGGTGCAGTCGCCCCTCGGCCAAAACGTCTCGCAAAATGTCTGGACCGCTCAGAATCGCTGCAAAAAATGTGCCGTGCCCGGCCAAACACAGAATTTCTATCTCTACCACATGCTTTCAGACTTCAGTGAGGAAAAGGGATTTCGGCTTGTCGGGGTGCGTCTCAAACAGGATTATCTGATCTCGGAATTTCTAAAGCCGGCGGTATTGACTTCAGAACAAACGATCGCCGAAAAACAAGGCGTCGAAATAGCCTTCGCCATTTTCGACGAGCAGAAACAATTGCTCTATTCAAATTCCCCGGACACCAAAGGCTTGGATAGTTTCGAGATTCAAACGCCAATGGGACGCTCGTTTCCGTTCTGGACACTGGCGGGAAGTTACCGCGACGACAAAATTGAAGAATTGACCAGCACATATTTCTCGCGAGGTGTTTTTCTCATGGTGCTCGTCTTCGGCCTGCTCATTTTGGGCGTGATCCTGATCTTTCGCGTCACTTCCCGCGAAATTGGCCTTGCCCAAGCAAAATCGGCGTTCGTCTCAAATGTCTCGCACGAGCTGAAAACTCCGCTAGCGCTGATCCGCCTGTTTGCCGAAACGCTTGAATCGGGAAGGGTCAAATCCCCTGAAAAGGCTCAGGAATACTACCGCATCATCACTAATGAAACGAATCGCCTGACGCAGCTTATCAACAATATTCTGGATTTCTCCGCTATCGAAGCCGGACGCAAGGAATATAAATTTTCCGAGCAGGACCTGTCGGAGGTAGTCGCCGAGGTCTTCCAAAATTATTCCTACGGGCTGGAAAGCGCAGGGTTTAAGGTCGAGTCCAGTTTTGAGGATGGTCTGCCCAAGATCTCAATTGACCGCGATGCCGTTAGCCAGGCCGTCTTGAATTTGCTGACCAACACCGTGAAATATTCCCGCAATGAAAAGTTTGTCCGAATCAGTGTCGAAAGACAGAATAAAAGCTTAGCGGTTTCGGTTACCGACCACGGCATTGGAATTGCGCCTGACGAGCAGGACAAGATCTTTGATAAGTTTTACCGCTCGGGCGGCGCAAGCGACGTTCATAACGCGAAAGGCTCGGGTCTGGGTTTGTCGTTAGTAAAACATATCGTTGAAGCGCACGGCGGGAGCGTTAAGGTCAACAGCGTATTGCATCGGGGAAGCACGTTTACGATCACTCTTCCGATCGAAACTCCGGAGAATAGAAAGGTATGAGCAAAATTCTAATAATCGAAGATGAACCGGATATGGTGATCGGCCTGCGCGATAATTTCGAGTTGGAAGGCTACGATGTGGCTGTTGCCCGCGACGGTGCGGAAGGCCTAAAAACAGCCTTCGAATCAAGGCCGGATCTGATATTGCTCGACCTGATGCTGCCCAAAATGAGTGGATTGGACGTTTGTCGCAACCTGCGTCGCAAAGGATTTACAGGGCCTGTTCTGATGCTGACGGCGCGCGGACAGGAGGTTGATAAGGTTCTCGGACTGGAAGTCGGTGCGGACGATTACATCACAAAACCCTTCAGCCTGAATGAACTGTTGGCTCGCGTCAGAGCCCACCTGCGGCGGGCGGCGGGCGAAGTCGCTTCTGTTGAACAATATTGTTTTGGCGGCGTCGAGGTGGATTTTCAGAAGTATAAAGCCGCCAAAAATGGTGCGGCCATTGAGCTATCGCCCCGCGAGTTTGAACTGCTCAAGTTTCTGGTCAATCATCGGGGCGAAACCGTTACCCGTGAACATCTCCTCGATGCGGTTTGGGGTTACGATGCAATGATGTTCACACGCACGGTCGATAATCACATTGCCAAGCTGCGTCAGAAGGTCGAAGACGATCCGGAGAATCCTTCCTATATCTTAACCGTTCATCGAGTAGGCTACAGGTTTACGGGGTAAAACACGTCGATCAGGAACGGTTTCGAGATCTTGAGGAAGTGAACAGCTTCAATCAGTGCCACGCGCCAAAAAATGGTAGCTTTCGGCGATTTTCCTCTGCTAGACTTTCACAAGTTACAACTTTTTACAACTTTAAGACAAAACGAGTGAGAAAGGGACATGTCTCTTCTCTAAAATCAGTCGTGTTAATCGCGCTGTCTCAAAAAAGCAGAGTCGATCAGTGATTTCTCTTGACGGTTAAGCATATGAATGTAAAGAATTTTATTCGGGACCGATTCGCCAACAATGCGTTTCTAAATAACATGGACCATTGGAAACCTTGTGTGGTTGTCACCCTGGCGGCACTGACGCTTGTTTACTCGGGCTGCGGCGGCAGTAAGGCAGACGTCGCCGCCAACACTGGTGGGAATTCGAGGTCCGTGACCTCGAAGATAGTGACGGCGGGCGTTCAGGACGTTTCAAAATATACGGAAGCTACGGGAACTTTTCAGGCGGACGAGACGACGAATGTGGCCGCGGAAACCTCAGGAAAAGTAGCACAGACGCTTGTTAACGATGGCGATTTCGTAAAGGCAGGAGACGTGATCGTTCGGCTCGACCAGGCGGACGCAAATCTTCGTCTGCAACAGGCCCGGTCCGCCGAAAGCCAGGCACAAGCGCAACTGTCTCAAGCCGAAGCTCAGCTGAGACAGGCACAGGCGAGCCTCGGCCTGGACAAGGGCGGAAACTTTTCGACCGAAAACGTCCCTGCCGTCCGCCAGGCACGCGCCACGCTTGCTTCACGGCAAAGTGATCTAAGGCTTGCCGAAACCACGCAGCGGCGCTATGAGAACCTACTTCGAATGGGCGACACTTCGCAGTTGGTTGTCGATCAAAGGCGCAACGAAACCGAAAAAGCCCAGGCTGCGGCAAATGAGGCCCGGGAAGCCTTGACGGCGGCGGAGAATACAGCACGTCAGAGCAATCAGGCGATCGAAGCCAACCGGGCCAGCGTACAGAACGCCCTTGCCTCGCTTCAAAACGCACGCGCGTCAACCGCAATTGCCGCTAAGGTCGTAACCGATACAGCTGTCCGCGCACCGTTTGCCGGTTACATCAGCCAGCGATCGGTTTCGGCCGGCGAATATATCTCACCGACGACGCCGGTTGCTACCATCGTCAGGACAAATCCGATCAAAGTGCTTCTTCAAATTCCCGAAAAAGAAGCCGGGAACATTACCACAGGGATGAGCGTCTCGGCTCACGTTGCTGCTTATCCGGACCGCAATTTTGCCGGACAGATCGCGGCATTAAACCCGTTGGTCAATGAAACGGCGCGAACTTTGCAGGTCGAAGCGATATTTGAAAACCCGGACAACATGCTGCGTCCGGGTATGTTCGCTACCTCGCGCGTGCTCCAACCGGGAGGCGAAAGGGGCATTTTTGTACCCAAAGCGGCGGTCATAACCGAAACGAATACGAACTCGCTTGGGGTTTACGTGATCGATGAAACAGGAGCGGCACGGCTGAAAACCGTCCAGATCGACGAATCTACCCGCGAACACGATGAGATCAGAATCATATCGGGCGTTAATGAAGGTGATCGGGTCGCCACGACCAACACAGACCAGCTCTTTGACGGAGCGAAGGTGATTGCCGAGTAATGGCAGCGACAGGAGAAAATTATGCAATGGCTTGCTGAAATTTGTATCAAACGCCCTGTTTTCGCCACGATGCTCGTCATGTCGGTCGTCGTGGTCGGAGCCTTTGCCTTTTTGCAGCTCGGGATCGACCGTCTCCCGAGCTTTGACATTCCGTCGATCACCGTAACCGTGAGCAATCCCGGCGCGGCCCCGCAGGAGATCGAAACGGAAATCACGCAAAGGCTCGAAGATCAGATCAACACGATCAGCGGTCTCGATACGCTGACTTCCACTTCGAGCGAAGGACAGAGCCAGGTCATCGCTCAGTTCGACCTCGACAAGGATATCGATACGGCGGCGCAGGACGTACGCGATAAAGTAAATTTGGTCGTTGGCCTATTGCCGACAACGGCCGAAGACCCGATCATCCAAAAGCTCGACATCAGCGCCCAACCGATCCTGCAAATAGCAATTTCGGGCGAGATGTCTCAAAGCGATCTTTACACGCTTGTTGATAATCAGGTCAGCGATCGACTGGTTAACGTTCCGGGCGTCTCGGATGTAAGGCTTGTCGGCGGAGGGCAACGCGAGATCCAGATCTCGCTAAATCCGGAAAGGATGAAGGCTTACGCAGTGACCGCGACGGACGTGACGAGTGCCCTTCAGCGTCAAAATCAGGAATCGCCCGGCGGACGGCTAACGCAGGGAGCGAACGAGATCACTGTTCGCACACTCGGAAAAGTTCAATCGGTCAAGGATTTTGGGGCCATACCGATCATCCAGCGCGCAAATTACACGGTCCTTTTGAACGACATCGCCGAAGTCACAGACGGCACCGTAGAAGCTCGGTCCATCGCGCTTTTGAATGGCGTCAACGCATTGACCCTTCAGATCATGAAGCAGCCGGGCGGAAATACCGCAACGATTGCGAGCAACGTCAAAGAGCGTCTGGCTGAAATTCAAAAGTCACTCGGGGACCGCGTACAAATAACGACGGTTTACGACGAGTCAACGTTTATTCGAGCATCGGTCAGCACGGTCGAAGAACACCTTGTGATCGGCAGTATTCTGGCGTGTTTGGTCGTACTTGTGTTCCTGGGAAATTTTCGTATGACGGTCATCGCGGCGCTTGCGATCCCGACATCGATAATCGGAACGTTCGCGGTGATGTGGGCGTTGGACTACACGCTCAATATGATCACGATGCTTTCGCTCACGCTGATGATCGGTATCGTGATCGACGACGCGATCATTGTACTCGAGAATATCTACCATTTTATGGAGAAAGGTTACAGCGCCTTTGAAGCATCCGTAAAAGGTACGGCCGAGGTCGGCCTAGCGGTATTGGCGACAACGCTTTCACTGCTCGCCGTGTTTGTGCCCGTAGGCTTTATGTCAGGGATGGTCGGCCGGTTTATGGGTAGTTTCGGTTTGACTAGCGCCGCCGCCATCGCGATCTCGCTTTTCATATCTTTCACGCTGACGCCGATGCTTTGTTCGCGGTTCATAAAGGCCAAGCACAAAAAGGAAGCTGAAGAAGTAGCCCCAGTCGATGAAGCTGTTGACGATGAGACTGAGGCCGACGTTCGTCCGCCGTCGTTTATTCAAAAACTGAGATCGATAGATTTCTTTAAGCCGATTGTCGATCTATACGTCCGGCTTCTGCAATGGTCGATGAATCACCGGTGGGCAATAGTTGTGATCTGCGCCGTCGTGCTGTTCAGTAATGTTCTTCTTGTCCAGTTGGTCGGAATTGAATTTGTTCCGGTTGACGACGAGTCGGCATTTCGGGTAACGGTCGAGGCACCGGAAGGTACGACTCTGGCGGCAATGACGACCGTGACCGAGCGTATCGCCAAAGATCTGCGTGCTCTTCCGGGTGTTACCGACACGCTGGCGACCGTCGGCGGCGGCGGAACTGCTGCGACCTCGTCGGTCAACAATGCGTCGATCTTTGTAAAACTAACGCCAATCGAAGACCGCGAGTTCTCGCAGCAGGAATTGACCACAAAGGCGCGCGAAATCCTTAATCAATACCCTTCGGAATTGAAGACGACCTCGCGGTCGGCGAGCGGGTTCAGCGGCAACTATGCGGTTCAGTATGTTTTACGAGGCCCCGAGGTCGAACGGCTGGCGGCTTACGCCGACGAGATAGTGAAGCAGCTAAAACAGGATCCGAACGCGATCGACGTGGACTCTTCTCTTTCCAACACAAAACGGGAACTTCGCGTGACAGTTGACCGCCAGCGGGCCGCCGATCTCGGCGTTTCCGTACAGGACGTGTCGCAAGCGATAAACATTCTACTCACTGGCTCCGTAGCGACGACTTTTAACACGGGCGGCGATCAGTATGACGTGAGAGTTCGCGCGAGCGGCATTTTCCGCCAGCGAACGGATGAACTGAAACAAATGTCGGTTCGGTCAGACAAGAACGAGATCATCCCGCTCGACCAGCTCGTAAAGATCGAAGACGGCGTTGCGTCGGCCTCGATCGAGCGCTACAACCGCCAGCGGCAAGTAACGATCTATTCCAACGTAAGAGACGGAGCTTCGACCTCGGACGTCAGCAACAATCTGACGAAGATAGTCGAGAGCATGAATCTCGACCCGGCTTATGAGACGACCACAGCAGGTTCGTCGAAGAACATGGCCGATTCACTCAATTCTTTCTTACTCGCTTTTGCGATGTCTTTCATATTTATGTACATGATTCTGGCCGCTCAGTTCGAATCATTTATCCATCCTGTTACTATCCTGCTCACGCTGCCGTTAGCAATTCCCTTCGGCCTGCTCAGCTTGATCTTGACCGGCCAAAGCCTAAACCTTTTCTCGCTGCTGGGCATTCTTGTTCTTTTCGGTATCGTCAAGAAAAACGCGATCCTGCAGATCGATCATACAAATCAGCTCAGGGAACGCGGAATGAATCGCTATGATGCGATCATTCAGGCAAACCGCGATCGACTCAGGCCGATCCTGATGACGACGATCGCATTCGTCGCCGGCATGATCCCGCTGGTTCTGACGACCGGTGCCGGAGCGTCAACGAACCGCTCGATCGGGACATTGGTGGCAGGCGGACAGACTTTCTGTTTGGTCCTTACGCTGCTCGCCGTGCCGGTTTTCTATTCGATCTGGGATGACTGGGGCCAACTGCCGATCTTCGGCAGGATCGCGGCCCGGTGGCGGCTGTTCAAGCACAACCTGAAACAACGCTTTCGCAGCGAGAAGCCGCATGTAGAACCGGCCACGGAAGGAACGACGACGACGGCAAGCATTCTTCTGATCGGCATCCTGGCGCTGGCATCTGCGACTTACGCCCAGGAGAAACAAGACTCGACAGAGAACATGGCTAAGGCCGTTAATGTGGAGAAGAATCAGATTGCCTCCGACGACATAAGTTCAGCGGAATCTCGAATTATTGCAGAAGGATCGAAAGCCGAAAAGTCAGCCGCTAAAAAGGCAGCGGGCGGAAGTTCGAGTGACACCGGCGCGAACCCGACTGCGGTCCCGGCGTCAAACCTGACACGCCTCGGCGTGCAGACGGTTGATCCGTTAGCTCTCACTTTGCAGGATGCGATCCGGCTCGCGCTTCAGCAGAACAACGACATCAAGGCATCCGAAACGGACGTGCGGATCGCCGAGTTCGCCCTGCGCGGAGCTCGCGGTGCCTACGATCCGTCGTTCACGTCTGAAAACTACTTCGAACGCTCGACCGCTCCCTCGGCTTCGAGCCT
>Ga0138256_10000643_pt1 | contig 38092 bp, 47 predicted proteins | sample KNB2016incub_MG_FD_105486 | JGI IMG/M metagenome (GOLD analysis project Ga0138256, IMG submission 105486) | Active sludge microbial communities from wastewater in Klosterneuburg, Austria - KNB2014incub_MG | ecosystem: Engineered > WWTP > Activated sludge > Unclassified | place: Austria... | reverse complement strand
CCATGGCCGCACAGTCTTTGTCTTTTGGTCTGCAAATCATGTCTTTTTGCGCTTCCGGTGCTCGCGTACCAAATGTACGCTGCTTTTAATCCGCACGCGCTACGCGCTTCGCGGTGGGCCGGTTCTCAAAAAGCCACGATTTTTCGACACAAAATCCTTCGACTAATTAATAGTAGTATCAATCCCTTGCGGGAAGCAGATGGAATAACAGATCAATCCACCCGAGGCAAGTTGCAATGCACACTCTATGCCCGGAAAAACAGCTATTAAAGGGTAAGCGAGGCGTGAGCCGCCGGGGCTTCCCTGGCTGGCCGTATTTCAGCTTTTTCTTCTACAGGTGCCGGGGGAGCGTCCTGAATGAATGACTGGATGCGCTGCCACAGGGGGTTTTCCGGGGTGGCATGAAAAATTCCCGGGCCGATAAGGCCTATCTGGTTTCGCCTCAGGGAATCATCAATATCCCTGATGATCTGTGCCACATCTCCCTTTTGTTTCAGGAAAGGGGCGGAAGCCTGCGACCAATCATCGAGGAATATGATGCAGAACGGCATAGCGAGTTCTCCCAACTCCGCGTGGGAATCCGCCTGCCCCTGTATATTACGGGCAAAATCTTTTAAAAATTCCAGGGTGGCTTCGCGAGACATGGCTTTAATTCCTGTAAGCTATTAAGTAATTTGGGGTGCTTACATAGCATTAGTTTACGTAAAGTCAAAGGAAATTTTCCCGTGGTGGAGTGGAAAAAGGCAGATAAGCCCGTGGCTTATGAGGAGGCGCTGGCCTTTATGGATGGCCGGGTGGCCGGTATCCATGAGGGGACTGCGGAGGAGTGTGTCTGGCTGCTGGAGCATCTGCCGCTTTATACCGCAGGGACGAGCGCCAAGGCGGGCGATTTGCTGGAGCAGCGGTTCCCGGTTTATGAGACGGGAAGGGGCGGGGAATATACCTATCACGGGCCGGGGCAGCGGGTGGCGTATGCGATGGTGGATCTGAAGAAGCGCGGCGCGCCGGATATCAAAAAATATGTCTGCGATTTACAGGACTGGGTGATTGCGGCGCTGGCGGAATTCGATGTGCATGGCGTGTGCCGCGAAGGACGGATTGGAATCTGGGTGAATACACCGAAGGGCGAGAAAAAAATCGCGGCGGTGGGGGTGCGGGTGCGGCACTGGATCACGCTGCACGGTGTGTCGATCAATGTGAATCCGGACCTGTCGCATTACAGCGGCATCGTGCCGTGCGGGATTTCGGAATTCGGAGTCACGTCGCTTGATGATCTCGGCATCAAGGCGACGATGGATGATCTCGATAAAGCGCTTAAGAAAAATTTCTTCGGCTAGTCCACTGCGACTTCTTTATTCGATTAGCAAGGAAGGGTTGTCACAGTTCGTTATCAAGTCCATCCTTTTTTTGAGGCTGGGGAAATGGTCGGACAGGAGAATGATACGGCCATTTTCGAATGTGCTGTCTGCGACATGTGCCACACCGGCAAAGATTGCGCCTAGATGACGGGCGACCGCTATGGTTCTTTTTTGCCATTCTTCCGGTGATTCTATCTCGCCGTTCATATCTTCGGGCAACATCACCAGGTCGTAGCCGTGTTCATCGGCGGTCGGTTTAATATCTATGTCGTGCAGCAGAGAATGAGTCTCGTCGGTGTATTCCGATAGTATGATCTCTTGTGCTTCCTCAAAAAACGCGCGGGCTTTTAAAGTGTATTTTTCTGTCTTGTGAGGTTTGTCCAACCGCATGGTTAATAATTGATTCAACGCTCCTCCATAACAGTCAGGTATTTCGAAGAGGGGATCGATCGCGGGAAGATAATAAAGGCTTACGTATGAATCGTAATACTGCGCGGCGGCGATGTGGTTGTCGAACTCCTTGAGCATCCTTTCAGGGGATACGAGGGCAAGGTTCATGAATATCTGTTTGCGCGATTGATTGCCGTCCATCAGCGGCACCTTGATGAATAGCGCGGGAAAGCCGTCATGCGCGCGTGGTGTTTCCAAGTCGCGCCGTATATTTGTTTCGAATGAGCTCATCAATTATCTCCCTAAGAAAAGGGAGATTAGGGTGATTTTTGCGTTATGTCAATGTGGGTTATCAGTCTGCCGCAACGTCCATGAGGTTGGACTGGACGTAATCCGCGCAGAAAGCGACAAGGCTTTCGATGTCGAGGCGGAGGTTTTCGAAGTCGGATGTTTTCTTATTCGTATTCTCGTTCATGTAAAGCGATTTGTTGATTTCGATCTGCAGCGAGTGCAGGCCGCGCGATGGCGCGGAGTAGCGGTGCACGAGTTCGACGCCCTTGAACGGATCGTTGATGGTGACGGTATAGCCGAGGCCTTTCAGGAAATCGCGCATGGCGTGGGTGAAATCGAGATCGCACGACGTGCCGTCGCGGTCGCCGAGAACGAAGTCGGCCTCGCGCGGGAGGCGGCCGATGAGGCCGACGGGTTGTTTGGGGCGGGCGCTGGCACCGGGCATTGAGTGACAATTCACGTGCCAGACCTGGCCGAAATTGTAATGCGCGTCCTGGATCAGTTTTTCGAGCGCGGCGTGATAGGGGCGGTAATATTTTTCGATGCGGTGGGCGATGTCCTCGACGCTCAAGGGCTGATCGTAAACCGGGATGCCGGGGCGGACGAGGCGGCGGATTAGGCCGATGCCGGCGTCGGAGCGGGATGAGGGATTAATATTTCCGAACGGCCAGCTTTCGGCGAGGATGACGGGGTCGATATCGTCGGCGCGACGGTTTACATCTATATAAGAGCGCGGGAAATTCGCGAGCAGCAGCGCGGCACCGTATTCGGGCGCGCAGGCGAAAAGCTCGTCGACATATTTGTCCTCGGCCTTTTGCAGGTCTTCGAACTTGCAGGCGTAATGGAAATCGTCGGGGTAGTGCGTGCCGCTGTGGGGGGAGTCGAACACCAAAGGAATCCTTGGCGGGATCGGCTTGTCGGGATGGGTGATGCTGTAGGGGGCGGTCATGAGTCCATCTTAAGGCGGGGCGGGGGCCAAAACAAGCAAGGCGGGAGCGCTTGTTTTGCTGCAACGCAGGACATATTATGGAGACCGATTTAGAGTATTCGAGAGGATTTTATGCACGACATACGCGCCATACGCGAAAACCCGGCAGCTTTTGACAAGGCGATGGGGCGCAGGGGGCTTTCCGCCCAGAGCCCGGCTATTCTGAAGCTGGACGAGGAGGTGCGTGCGGTGAAGACCGAGCTGCAGAAATTGCAGAGCGAGCGCAACGAGAAATCCGGGCAGATCGGCAAGATCAAGAGAGAAGGCGGGAACGCCGATGCGATCATGGCCGAGGTGGCGGCGCTGAAAGACAAGATGACGGCGCTTGAGGACAAAGAGCGGGTGGTTGGTGAGCAGCTGACACAAGTGTTGTCATCGATTCCGAATATCCTCGCCGACGATGTGCCGGACGGCAAAGACGAGAGCAGCAACAAAGAGGTGCGCAAGAACGGTGCGCCGAAAACGGGCAATAATGCCGCGAAGGATCATGCCGATATCGGCGTGGCGCTGGGGATGATGGATTTCGAGACGGCGGCGAAGATGTCGGGCTCGCGCTTTACGATGCTGAGCGGCGGAATTGCGACGATGGAGCGGGCGCTGGCGCAGTTTTTCCTGGATACGCATACGCGCGAGCATGGATATACCGAGATTTCCGCGCCGCTGCTGGTGAATGATAAGACGATGTACGGCACCGGGCAGTTGCCGAAATTTGCGGACGACCAGTTTAAGACGACGCGGGGCGACTGGCTGATCCCGACGTCGGAAGTGTCGATGACGAATATTGTCGCCGACATGATTGTCGATGAGGAGACATTGCCGCGCCGCTATACGAGCTTTACGCCGTGCTTCAGGCAGGAAGCGGGTGCGGCGGGGAAAGACACGCGCGGGATGCTAAGGCAGCACCAGTTTTATAAAGTCGAGATGGTGTCAATCACGCGGCCCGAAGATTCAAATGCCGAGCATGAGCGCATGACAGAATGTGCGGAGACGGTTTTGAAGAAGCTGGGGCTGGCGACGCGGACGATGGTGCTGTGCTCGGGTGATACGGGTTTTGGTGCGCGCAAGACGTATGACATCGAGGTGTGGCTGCCGGGACAGAATGCGTACCGGGAGATTTCGAGCTGCTCGAACTGCGGGGATTTCCAGGCGCGGCGCATGAATGCGCGGACAAGGCCGAAGGGCGGCAAGGATACGCGGTTTGTTCATACGCTGAACGGGTCGGGCGTTGCCGTCGGGCGCGCGCTGATCGCCGTTATCGAGAATTATTACGATCCGGGCGATGGCGGCGTGTTCGTTCCGGATGTTCTGAAGCCGTATATGGGTGGGCTGACGAAGATTGTGAAGAAATCTTGAGGGTGGATACTCCGCCTTCGCGGAGTATGACGATGTGGGGTGCAGAGTATGACGTTATATTGGGTCGAAGTGTGACGTAACAATTAATATCGTCATTCCCCGCGTATGCGGGGAATCCATGGATCCTCCGGACAAGCCGGAGGATGACGGTGAGGTCAAATGGAAAAACGTTTTTGGACCTATATTTTAGCAAGCAGATTTAATGGCACTTTGTATATCGGAGTGACATCAGATTTGGTGAAAAGAATTTGGGAACATAAAAACAACGTGGTTGAGGGCTTTACAAAAAAATATGACGTCCACAATTTGGTTTATTTCGAAGAACATTCTACTGCAGAAAACGCAATTAAAAGAGAAAAGCGCCTCAAGAAATATAACCGGGAATGGAAGAAAAATTTAATTGAAAAAGACAATCCTCGCTGGGAAGATTTATATGATAGGATTTGTCAGTAGTTTTATGGATCCCCCGGACAAGCCGGGGGATGACGTTTTTGGGGCTAAATGAACACACAGGACATGAACAAACGCGTCCGGTTGATCATGCATCTGAGGAAGATGGGGATCACGGATATGAGCGTGCTGGGCGCGATGGAGAAGGTACCGCGCGAGAAATTTGTGCCGGAGTCTGTGAGGCACCAGGCGTGGGATGATATTGCGCTGCCCATTGGCCGCGGCCAGACGATCAGCCAGCCTTTTGTCGTGGCGGCGATGACGGCGGCGCTGAAATTATCGGATCGGGATAAAGTTCTGGAGATTGGCACGGGGTGCGGATATCAAACCGCGATTTTGTCGAAGCTGTGCCGCCGGGTTTATACGATCGAGCGGCATAAGCCGCTGTTGAAGGACGCGGAGAAGCGTTTCGAGGAACTGAAGCTGCGGAATATCACCGCGATTGCGGCGGACGGGATGCAGGGCTGGCCGAAGATCAATAATGTCGACCAGGCACCGTTCGATAAAATTATTGTGACGGCGGCGGCGCGGGGTGAAGCGCCGAAGAAGCTGTTAGACCAGGTGCGCGAGGGCGGGATGATGGTGATTCCGGTCGGCGAGAACGGTAACCAGGTGCTCAGGTCCTATAAAAAAGAGGCGGATGGCAGTTTCAGCACCAAAGACCTTATGGACGTGCGATTCGTGCCTTTGTTGCCTGATATCGCCAGTGACGTTGACGCCGCCTGAGAATTATTGGCTTTTGGCCTGCAAATTGCGGTTTTCTACGCTTCCGCTTCTCAAATACCACAACGTATTCTGCGATGCGGTTCTCGAAAACCGCAATTTTCGGCACAAAATCCTTCAATTCTCAACATGAGCAAGTAAGTGTATAGTTGAGTCGATGAATCGACTGCTCCCTTTAATGATTATTTTCGCGCTTGGGGTTGTTGCCTGTAACAAATTCCAGGCGCCTGCGCCCGTGACTTTGTATGGATCGACGCAGGGCGAGGGCAGCGCGGGCGTTCATACGGTCGTCGGCGCGGAGACATTGTGGGATGTGGCGCAACGTTACCAGCTGGCGATGCGCGATGTCGCCGCCGCAAACAGTTTATCGGAGCCGTTCGATTTAAAACCGGGACAGAGATTGCGCCTGCCGCCGCCGCGTGAATACCGCGCGCGGGAAGGCGATAGTTTGTACACCGTTTCACGTTTGTTCGTCGTCGATACGTCCGAGATTGCGCGGCTGAACCGGATTTCGCCGCCGTATAAGCTGAAAGCCGGGCAGGTGATACGTCTGCCGACATTAACGCGCGAAACCGTGCCGGTGCAGACGGCAGCGACCGCGCCATTACCGACGCGCACCGTTCCGCCGCAACCCAATGCGCCTTATATCAATCCGGCGCCGGTGAAGCGCGAGGCTTTGCCCGCGCCCGCTGTGGTGCCGCCGACAAAAATCACAATTGCGAAAGCGCCGGAAGCACCCGTGAAGAAAACACCGATCACGGCGCAGGTGCCGAAGCGCGCGTCGAGCCGTTTCTTAAGTCCCGTAGAGGGAAAAATTCTTTCGAATTACGGCCCGAAAAAAGACGGGCTGCATAATGACGGGATCAATATCGCGGCCCCGGCGGGGACGCCCGTGCGCGCGGCGGAAAACGGTGTGGTGGTTTATGCGGGTAACGAGCTGAAGGCTTCGGGCAATCTGGTGATTATCCGCCACCAGGACAGGTGGATGACGGCGTATGCGCATATGGACAATGTGCAGATCAAGCGCGGGCAGACGGTGAAGCGCGGGCAGACGATTGGGACGGTTGGAAGTTCGGGTTCGGTCGATAGGCCGCAATTGCATTTCGAAGTGCGGCGCGGCACCGAGGCGCTGAACCCGAAATTATACCTGGAGAGTTGATATGATATTGATCGCTCTCACTGCGATATGCGCGCTGGCGGGGGCGTGGCTGTTGTTTGATTTCTGTCTGTGGCATTTCACCGGCATTGTCACGGCGGGCACGGTTGAGCGTTTCGAGAACGGCAAGCCGGTGGTTTCGTTCACAGGTGCTGACGGGCAGAAAGTAACGCAGCGCGTGGAGCGCGTGACCAATATCGGGTATTTCCTCGCCAATGTTCAGCCCGGCGAGATTTTCAATGTCAGCTACCGCGAAGGCATGACAACGCAGGTGCGGGTGCACGGGCAGCTTTATCTTATCGCCGGGGCGCTGTTGTTCATGCCGCTGCTCGGCGCCCTGGCCAGGGAGTTCAGCCGGGAATGGCTGGGGGTGCAGGTCTCATTCGTGGCGATTATGCTGCTTGTTATGCTGGGTGGGTGGGTACTGTTAAAATTAGTGCGGCGTAACTACTAAATAACTGAAATAGCTGGATTGCTTCGCCTTTGGCTCGCAATGACGCTGGGGGTTTTCGGCTCTTGTTTTTGGAGGCCAAGTGTTTATAGTTCCCCGGGACTTTGATTATTTCGTAAAGGAAACCGGGTCATGCTGATTTCAAAAGCCTATGCCGCAGCAATCGATACAGCCGTTGAAGCCACGGCGATGACGCCTGATGCGCCGTCGGCGATGGAGGCCTTCATCTGGAATATGGGGCTTATTCTTTTGCTGGTGGTGATGTTTTATGTGCTGCTGATCATGCCGCAGCAACGCCGATTTAAAGAGCATACCTCGATGCTGTCGCAGCTCAAGAAAGGCGACAAGATCGTCACGGGCGGCGGGTTCGTCGGGACGATTGATAAAATTGTCGACGATCATGAAGTTCTTGTCGATCTCGGGAATGGCGTGAAAGTCACGGCGCTCCGTTCATCGCTGCAGGGCCAGAAAGTTGCTTTGAAGTCCAAGCCGGCCAACGACCAGAAGGTGAAGGCGTAATTTACTATGCTGACTATTCCACGCTGGAAAGCCGTTCTTATCCTCGCCGTTGCCCTGATGGGTATTCTTTACAGCCTGCCGAATATGGCGGGGCCGGAGCTTCGCACATGGCTGCATGCGAACGTGCCCTCATGGATGCCGGGCAAGACGGTTAATCTCGGTCTCGATTTACGCGGCGGCGCACACCTTTTATATGAGGTCGATGTCGACGGCGTGTTCCGCGAGCGCGGCGACCTGATGGTGCAGGATTTGCGCACGGAACTGCGTGAGGCGAAAATAGGCTATAGCTCTATCGGTTCGGCGGCGAAGGGCGCGCGCGTGACGCTGCGCGATGAAGGCGACGCCGAGGCGGTGCGGAAAATTCTGCGGAAGTTAGACCCGAATTTAGATATCCAGACGAATGGCGCGACGATTGAAGCCAGCATGAACGAGGTTTCGCTCAAGAGTGTTTACGACCAGACGATTTCGCAGAGCATTGAGATCGTGCGCCGCAGGATTGACGAGCTTGGTACGACGGAGCCTTTGATCGCGCGGCAGGGCGAGAACCGTTTGCTCATCCAGGCACCGGGTGCGAATGCGGAACAATTGAAAGCGATTATCGGCACGACGGCGAAGCTGGGTTTCCATTTAGTGCCGGAAGCCGCGGATGCGGGCGGCGGCACGAGAAGCCTGCCGTTCGCGGAAGAGCCTGCGCGGCGTTTAGCTGTTGCACGCAGGCCGATGATCACGGGCGATATGCTGGAGACCGCGCAGCCGAGTTTTGATCAGAACGGGCGCTCGGTGATTTCGTTCAGACTTAATAATACGGGTGCGCGGAGATTCTGCGACGTGACGCGCCAGAATGTGCAGAAGCCGTTTGCCATCGTGCTGGATAACGAGGTGCTGAGCGCGCCGGTTATTCAAGAGCCGATCTGCGGCGGGCAGGGACAGATTTCAGGCGGGTTTACCGTGAAGACGGCGAATGATTTAGCCTTGTTATTGCGCGCGGGTGCGCTGCCTGCGCCGATGAAGGTGATCGAGGAGCGCACGGTCGGCCCGACGCTGGGGTCTGACTCCGTGAAGTCGGGAAGAAAAGCATGTCTGGTCGGATTGCTGTTCGTTATCGCGATGGCGTGTCTGGTTTATGGATTGTTCGGCGTATTCGCGTCGATCGGAATTATCATCAACATGCTGCTTATTCTCGCGGTGATGTCGATGCTGCAGGCGACATTGACGTTGCCGGGTATTGCCGGGATCGTGCTGACCATGGGTCTGGCGATTGACGGTAACGTTTTGATTTTCGAGCGCATCAAGGAAGAATTGCGGGCGGGACGGAGTATTCTGTCGGCGATTGATACGGGCTATACGCGTGCGCGCACGACGATTACGGACTCGAACCTGACGGCGCTCATCGCGGCGCTTATTCTGTTCTCGTTCGGAACGGGGCCGATCAAGGGCTTCGCCGTGACGATGTGTATCGGCGTGGCGACGTCTTATTTCTGCGCGCTGAGCTTTACGCGCCTGATTGTTCTGACCTGGCTGAAATTGAAACGGCCGAAGGCGATACCGGTTTAAGAGAGACACTGACATGATTATCAAACTGCTTGAGCTTATTCCGCCGAACACGAAGATCGATTTCTTCGGGCACAGATTTTACGCGATGCTGGCGAGTATCATTATTCTCGGCGGTTCGACATTGATGCTGACCACGAAGGGCCTGAATTTCGGGATCGATTTCGTCGGCGGCACGATTATCGAGATCAAGACGGAAACGGCGCCGGACCTGCCGCATCTGCGCGAGGTTTTGAAAGAATTGCATCTGGGCGATATTTCGATCCAGGAATTCGGCGCGGCGGATAACCTCATGATCCGGATGCCGCAGCAGGAAGTGCAACCGGGCGCGGCAGAGGCCGATGTGCAGCGCGGCGCGATTGAAAAAGTGCAGGCGGCGCTGAATAAGGAATTCGACAACAAGGTGGATTACCGGAGGACGGAATTCGTCGGGCCGCAGGTGGGTAAAGAACTGAAGCGCGCGGGAATTTTTGCAGTCCTGATCGCGATGGGCGGCATCATGGCCTATATCTGGTTCCGGTTTAACTGGCAGTATGGCGTGGGCGCGATGCTGGCGCTCTTGCACGACGTGGTGGGTATTCTCGGGCTGTTTTCACTGACGCAGATGCATTTCGATTTGTCGACGCTGGCGGCGATTTTGCTGGTGGCGGGTTATTCGATCAACGAAACCGTTATTATTTTCGACCGTGTGCGCGAGACGCTGCGGAAATACAAGAAAATGCCGATGACAGAAATTATCAACTTTTCGATTAACTCGACCCTGCCGCGCACATTGATGACGTCGGGATCGACATTGCTGGCGTTACTGGCGCTTTACATGTTCGGCGGCGAGGTTATCCGCAGCTTCGTTTCGGCGCTGTTCTTCGGCATTTTGATCGGTACTCACTCGTCGTACTTCGTTTCGACGCCGTCGCTGTACTACCTGAAACTCCGGCCCGACCCCGAAAAGCCGGGCACTGCCGTAGCCGAAGAGCCGGCGTAATTCCATGGATGTCACGCCGCTCATACGCAAGGGGGCGCAGGTCATCCAGAGTTATGCGAGCGGCACGTTCACGGTGACCGGCAAGGTTTACACCGGCCCGGTTATTATTTTTCCCGATGAAGTTCTGGAATGGAAAATTTCTGCGCCGTTAGCCGTCGAGGATTTTGCACTGCTCGCGGCGCGCAAGGACGTTCTCGATGTCGTGCTGCTCGGTATGGGGAAGAATATGGCGCTGTTAGATCCGCAGCTTAGAAAAACGCTGAAGGAGCGGGGCGTGTCGCCGGAGCCGATGGATACCGGCGCGGCGTGCCGGACTTATAACCTGCTGATGGCCGAGGGCCGCCGCGTGGCTGCGGCCTTGATTCCTGTAACATCCTGAAATTATTCAAAAATGCGCGCTTTTGTTGGGTGGCCGGGTGTTTTCCGGTACACTGTTAAGTGCTTATAAACTTTAAAAAATTACAATAATTGCGGGCCTTGGCGGGCTTTTAGGGCGGACGTTTAACAGGGTGTGTCATGGCGCAAGGCGTCAAAATTAAAAGCGTCGAAATCAAAAGCGCGGACGAGGCGCGGCAGCACATTGAAAAACTGCAGGCTGAGGCGAAGGCGAATTCAGAAAAATGGTCTGACACATTAAAGCTGAAACCGGCGGGCGCAGAGCCGACGGGGATTTCCGTTATCCAGCCTGACGGCAGCGCAAAAAATTACCAGCTGTGGATGTATAACGGCGAGCTCACGGTTTTTTCCAGAGAAAATTTGAACAGGGTTTATTCGGATGACATCCTGAAAGGGGTTATCGAGCCGATCAACAGTTCCAAAAACCCGATTACGGGCAAGCAGCTCGGTCTGGTTTCCAAGGGCGATAGCTGGGTGAGCGAAAAAACGGGCGAAGTCAAAAAATTCGACGTGGTGCAGGTTTTTGTCGATTTTGATGTGAAGAACCAAAAAGCGAAAATCGTTAAGGATTTGAGTGAGGCGCAGCATGGACAGAAATGGTGGTTTCAAAAAGGAATGGATCTGACGCCGGGCAAGGAATACGGGGTTGCAGACCGTATCGGCGTGCACAAGACCATCACCACGCCGGAAGGCAAGTTCAAGCTGCAGGATACATGGGGTTATGACGATCCCAATATTGAAACGCTGCAGACGCAGGCCGGAAAAATCACCGATGCGTTTCAGGGGCGCCCTCGTGAAGTGCTGACGATGACGCAGGAAGTGTTTGACGTGTTGCCTGCAGACAAGGTGAAGAAGAATATCGCGCCGCTGCCGCCGCAAGCCGCTGCCGCTCCAAAAATTAAAGAACCTGACATGAGTGCGAGACCGTCGCCGCCGGAGCGTGTTGTCAGGCCGGAAGTGCATGAGAGGCGGGTGCCTGAATCGATGCCGCACCGCGCGCCGATTGCGCCTAAAGTTGAGCCTTCGCCAGCGGGTCGGACGGCGGCGGGTGTTTCAGAAGAGAAAATGAAAACGATGATGCCGCCGGCACAGGTCACGAACGTCCATGAATTAAATGCAGCGCTTAAAGCGGCGGAAAGGACGCTTAGAGAAATTCATATGGCACACCGGTCGCCGATGTACGGGACAGCGCGCATGTCTGGGGAGCAGATCGAGGATGTTTTGTCACATCACAAAGATTCGCCGTTCGGTAAAATTTTACAGGCGGCTTACGATGAGATGAAAGTTCATAAGGACAATGCGACGCAAATTTACAGCAAGGGTACGGGTGAGTTGGGTAAATCCTATCATGCTCAGTTGGGAAAATTTCAGTCAGGCCAACCCGATCTATCGCAGCCTCGTGAGGGTATTCAAAGAAATGAACCTAAGCCCGAGCTTTGGCAAAAAGGAACGGAACCCTGGATGCAGGGGCAAAGAATGTTTATGGCGCAGCCGGGAAATCTGGGTGCAACATACGTGATGGGCACTTCGTTTTTAGGTCTGATTGAAAAAAATCCCGGCCTGATCCCGAAAGAAGGTGCTGAAACGATATTGAAATCGTACGATGAGGCCTATCCGAAAATGGGCGAGATCATGCGCAGATCCTATACCGATATGGAAGCAGCGAAGACGCCAGCAGATCGCCATAAAGTTTTGGAGAGGGGCCTGGATGATTTGGGTAAATTCCGCCAGAGTCCCACATCGCTGGATGTCGATCCAAAGCGTGCTGCGCATATGGCGGCCACAGCGCAGGATCCAGCCCGTGAGCCATTACCTGAAACTTTTACGCGTGCGCATGATGATAAACAGGAAAAACCGGACCTTAAGCCAGCGCCCGAAGACCCGATGCTTGCGGAACCCGGGCAGTATACTTTCCCGTCAGGAGCGCGGAATCGCCCGTTTTAGGCTGCGACTTTCAGCGGGCCTTTTTCGTACAGCTCCGCCACGTAATCCCAATTGATGAGATTGTCGATGAACGCTTCCATATATTTGGGGCGGGCGTTGCGGTAATCGATGTAGTAGGAGTGCTCCCAGACATCGCAGCCGAGGATGGGCGTCTTGCCGTGAACGACCGGGTTTTCGCCGTTCGGGGTTTTCAGGATTTCAAGCTTGCCGGATTTGTTGTCCTGCGCCAGCCATGCCCAGCCTGAGCCGAATTGCGTGACGCCAGCATTCGTGAAATCTTTTTTGAAGGCGTCGTAGCCACCGAGGTCTTCCTTGATTTTTTTCTCCAGTGCGCCGGGGAGTTTGTTGCCGCCGCCGCCTTTTTTCATCCAGTGCCAGAAATGGATGTGGTTGTAATGCTGGCCCAGTTGATTGAACAGGCCGGGATTGTTCTTGTGCGCCCAGACCATGGCTTCTTCGAGCGACGCGTTTTCCTTGCCGGTGCCCTGGATGAGTTCGTTGCCCTTATCGACGTAGGCCTTGTGGTGTTTGTCGTGGTGGAATTCGAGGGTTTCCTTCGACATGTAGGGGGCGAGGGCTTCGTAATCGTAGGGGAGTTTGGGCAGTTCGAAGGGCATGGAAATCTCCTGTTTATAAACTTCCCCATAAGTTAATGCATTTACGGTTCCATTCAAGGGCAATTTCTGGTTTAAAACCTTATGAAGACAGTGCTTTCTTATTGCGGGCAGGTGGTGCGGGAGAACGATCCCGACCGTTTTCTGCTGTCGATGTTTGCGCCTGCGGACCGGCGGGAGGCGCTGTGGGCGCTGTTTGCGTTCAACCATGAAATCGCCAAGACGCGTGAAGTGGTGAGCGAGACAGCTCTTGGCCTAGCGCGGCTGCAATGGTGGCGCGAGGCGATCGGGAAAATTTACGAAGGCGGTGAATTTCCGCAGCATGAAGTTTTAAAGGCTCTGGCGCCTGCGATCAAAGCGCATGGTCTGGCGCGCGATTATTTCGATACGCTGGTTTATGCGCGGGAGTTTGATTTAGAGAATATCTGCCCGGCGTCGCTGGAGGGATTTCTGAAATATGCGGATTTCACCACGACGCCTTTGATGAATCTCGCGCTGCAGATTTGCGGTGATGAGCCGGACATGGACCCTGTGCCCGCGGTGGCGGTGAATTACGCGATTGCGGGATTGTTACGCGCCGTACCGTTTCATGCTTCGCAGCGGAGATGTTACCTGCCGGAAGATTTGATGCAAAAGCATAGTGTGACTCTGACGAACCTGTTCGACTTCCTGAAGCCGGGCGAGGGGATGAGGGGCGTGGTGCGGGAAGTGGCCGGGCAGTTCGTGCCGGGGATACATCCCTCCAGCCGATTACTCCGGGCGACGCAGGGGTTGGCGGGGGTTTATATGGGTCAGGTCCGCAGGCGGGGGTATGATGTTTACAGCCCGAAAATGCAATTGCCGCCAGCTTTTAAAGAGTTACGGTTGGCGGTTGCGACAGGGTTATAGACATATTAACTAAGGCTGTGATAATATTGGGATTGGGTATTATTAAGTATTTGCAAATACTTAAAGAAGGGTTGGGATAAAATGGTTGAAGGTCCTAAGGGTATTGGTTCGCTGCAGAACCTGATTTCCGGCACACGCGTGACAGAGGCGAGCAATCGCCGCACTGACGATGTGAAGACATCCGCTCCTCAAGATGAGGTCAATCTTTCCCCCGAGGCGATCAGCCTGGGCCAGGCCGAGCAGGCGGCATCGTCGGTACGTGAGTCGCTGTCGCGTTACACTGAGGTTACGCTGAGCTCCGGCCAGAATTTCGACGAGAGCCTGTAATAGTATTCTTTAGCGCTTAAATTTCTCTTTTTCCAGAAAATGTACGACCTGCTTCATCACGGCGGGGTTAAACATCATAAATGTATGGGTTGACGGGACGACGAGGTGATCGCGCATGCCCGCGATTTTCGTGCGTTCAACGGGGACGATGCCGTCATGTTCGCCCTCGGGAAGGATCCAGGGGGCAAGCGGGTTGATGGAAACATTGCCGGCGATGATGCCGAGCGGATACGTGATTTCACCATCGAGATGTTTGTATTTCGTCCCGAGCTGATCGGAGGCGGGGCCGAAGATTTTTTTAAAGATCGGCGCGAATTGCTTGTGCTCTTTCAGGAAATCGGCGAATTCGCTGCCCGTATTGGGCGGGCCGAGCATGACGACGCGCCCGAGATTGGCGGGTTTACGTGTGGCGATGTAATAACGCGCGATGAGGCCGCCCATGGAATGGGTGACGAAGTGAAGCGGTTTGGTTTCGTCGTAATTTTCTGCGGATTTTATTTTTTCCTCGACGAAGGTGGTGAGGTCCTCGAGATTTTTTTTGCGCGAGGGGTAGAGGATATTCAGCGCGTTATAACCTTTGCTCTCGAGATAATGGCTGAGGGGTAACATGTCGGTGCGGCTGCGCAGGATGCCGTGCAGCAGGACGACGAAACCGATTTTGGGAGGTTGGGGGGCGCGTTTTTTCATTCTCTTTTATTGTGCCGTATTTTCAGGCGTTTTTTAAAATCTTTTGTCCTTTTCATAAGAATATGTTATTCCTTATGTACTACTGAGGGATAAAAATAATGAGTAAAAAGACTGCGTTGCTTCCTGTTCTGCCGATGCTTTTTCTGCTCGTCGCCTGCGACTCCTCCGATAAAAAAGGCGGATACAGACCGCCATCCGGGCATTCTGAGTCTGATACTCCTCCCACCGATATCGCAGTGAAAAAAGAACGGGGGCAGATGGCTCCGCCTTCCAATAACAAGCAAGCCTGGGAAGATCATTTCTGGCCAAAAGATTCGAAAGTGGAGCGTTCGCCGTGATGAATTCCGATGGCATCAGCAGGCGGAACGCTCTGACGGTCGCAACGGTTTTACTCGTGGAAGCGTTCATGAAAGGTTGCAGTTTTTCCCAGCGCCGCTGGGAGGCTTCGTCTGAAGTGAACCCGGACGCTGCCCGGAAGAGCTTGAGTGATTTTGTGCGCTTGCTGGATAAGGTTTCTCATTACGCAAGAAAAATAAATGAAAAGACGGGTTTTCCGGAGACAAATCCGAAGGCAGCCAGCCTGCCGTCGGTTTACTGGAGAAAGCCGGGCATACCGTTGCCGAGTACGGGGATTGTCATTCTTGCGAATGATATCCAGTGGGAGAAAATGGAGGAGGTGCGCGACGTTGTGCGGCATGTCAAAGATTATTACGCATTTTTGAAAGAGCATGAGCGCGAACCGTTTTACCAGGAAGTGATACAGCGTATGGAAGAGGGCGCTTTTGAGGGTGGTTTGAAGATCGACGAGGCATTCAGCCAGGTTTATCACGATGCCGTGTCGGCGGGGATTGTCAGGGTACCTCCCGTTGCAGGACCGACGGCCAGCAAATAATGCGGGGACAGTTAGCGGCCTGAGGCGGCGCGTTTTTTGCTCTCGGGATTTTGGGCAGGATTTTCCAGCAAATAATTTTCGAGATCGTTGAGCGCGCGGGAGGACAGCATTTTGCGTTTATCCTTGCCGCCGAGCTTTCCTTTGAATTTTCCGTCGATGGGCGGGAATAATCCAAAATTGATGTTCATGGGCTGGAAGGTTTCGGCGTTGGCGCCGCCGGTAATGTGGTTGAGCAGCGAGCCCATGGCCGTGGTTTTTGCGGGGAAGGGGAGCGGAGCCCCTAGTTTTTCGCTGGCGGCGAAGCGCCCGGCCATGATGCCGACAGCGGCGGATTCAACGTAGCCTTCGCAGCCTGTGATCTGCCCGGCGAAGCGCAGGCGCGGCTGCGCTTTCATTTGCAAGGATTCATTTAATATTTTTGGTGAATTGATGAAGGTATTGCGGTGCAGACCGCCAAGGCGCGGGAAGGCGGCGTTTTCTAAACCGGGGATCATACGGAAGACGCGCGTCTGCTCGCCGTATTTCATTTTCGTCTGGAAGCCGACGATGTTGTAGAGCGTGCCGAGTTTATTGTCTTGTCTTAGCTGCACGACGGCGTGGGATTTGACGGTCGGGTCGTGCGGATTTGTGAGGCCCACGGGCTTCATCGGGCCAAAGCGAAGAGTCTCAGGCCCGCGCGAAGCCATGACTTCGATGGGCATGCAGCCTTCGAAGTAGGGCGTGTCCTTTTCCCATTCCTTGAATTCGCCATATTCGGCGGAGAGGAGTGCGGCGATGAACGCGTCGTATTGTTCCTTGTTCATCGGGCAGTTGATGTAGTCCTTGCCGGTGCCTGCGGGCCCGGCCTTATCGTAGCGGCTCTGGAACCAGGCCTTGGACATGTCGATGGAATCGAATTCGACGATTGGCGCGATGGCGTCGAAGAAAGCGAGGGAGTCTTCGCCGGAGAGTTCGCGGATGGCTTCGGCGAGTGGTATGGATGTGAGCGGGCCGGTGGCGATAATGACGCTGTCCCAGTCTTCGGGCGGGAGGCCGGAAATTTCGCCGCGTTCAATCGTGATAAGCGGGTGATCGTTGAGCGCTTTGGTGACGGCAGCTGAGAAAATTTCACGGTCGACGGCGAGCGCGCCGCCAGCGGGTACGGCGGAGGCGTCGCCCTCGCGCATGATGAGGGAATTGCATTTGCGCATTTCGGCATGCAGGAGGCCGACGGCGTTTTGTTCGGCATCATCGGAGCGGAAGGAATTCGAGCAGACGAGTTCGGCGCAGCCATCGGTCTTGTGCGCGGCGGTTTTTTGATGCGGCCGCATTTCGTGGAGGACCACGGGAACGCCCATATTGGCGGCCTGCCAGGCGGCTTCGGAGCCGGCTAAGCCAGCGCCAATTATATGAATTTTTTTATTTGACATATTGTTTCAACTGCCTTAAGTTTCCGTACCATATTTGAATTGATCAGGAAAGTAACTGGAAAATGATGAACGCACACGCAATTGGAATTGAAACTGTATTTAATGAAACGGCTGCAACTATCTATGGCGATGTCCCAGAGCCTGTTGCGGGACTTGAGCTTTTTAAAACCGCGCTTGCAGAATTTTTGATTCAAAGCGGACGCAGCGATCTTGTGCCGCAGAACTTGCGTGACATTTCCAGCAGAAAAAAAGAACTGGAAAGCGTTTATGCCGCGCATGGCGGGCGCGCCCGTTTTCTTGAAGAGTATCATCGTGCGTTTGCACAGGCCTATGCGTCTGTGCCTATTACGCAAACTGTTGGAATGCTCCACACGCTGGAACGCCGCTAGTCTTATACAATTTCCCAGGGCTCGATATTTTTATGCCGGGTCATTTTGAAAACGCCGAAAATCTCCGGCGTTTTTTTATTTTTGGCGTGGGTTTTTTGGCGGGCAGGATCGCGGGTTTCGAGTTTTTTCAGGAGATGTTTCCATTCGTAATCGACTTGGCCGCGTGTGACGGGCAGGGATTTTTTGGTTTTGGTGCGCACGCGGATGATTTTCGTGCGGTCGAATTTATAGCCGCGATTATCGGCCTCGTCGCAGATGAGGTGGAGATAGGATTCCAGTAAATCCTTGTGCTCGCGGAAGCGGGTGAGCTGCGGGTGGTTTTTGTAGCCCCTGGTTTTGTTATGCAGGACGGCCTGCGCAAGCAGCGTTTCGCGCCAGAGCGCGACGATGCCTTTGGCGTCGAGGTAGGAGGGGTGGAGAGTCCAGAGGCGCATTAAATTTTTGCCAGGGCCTGATCAAGATCGGCGATCAGGTCGTCCGCGCTTTCGATGCCGATCGAGAGGCGGATGAAGCCGTCATCGATGCCGAGTTTTTCGCGCTCGGCTTTTGGGATCGAGGCGTGGGTCATGATGGCCGGGTGTTCGATCAGGCTTTCGACGCCGCCAAGGCTTTCGGCGAGAGTAAAAATTTTGCAGGCGGAAAGCATTTTTTTCGAGGCCTTGAGGTCGCCTTTGACGCTGGCCGAGATCATGGCGCCGAACGCATTCATCTGTTTTGCGGCGATTTTATATTGCGGGTGGGTGGTGAGGCCGGGGTAATGGACCTTGGTGATTTTTTTGTGGCCGTGCAGGAATTCGGCGATTTTTACTGCGCTGGCGCAGGCGCGTTCCATGCGGACGTCCAGTGTTTTGATGCCGCGCAAGGCGAGGAAAGAATCGAACGGTGAGAGAATGCCGCCGGTGGCGTTCTGGATGAATTTGAGTTTGTCGGCAAGGGTGGAGTCGTTAACCACAACCGCGCCGCCGATGATGTCGGAATGGCCGCCGATATATTTGGTGATGGAATGCAGCACGATGTCGAAACCGAAATTTAGCGGTTTCTGCAGGCGCGGCGTCGCGAAAGTGTTGTCGCAGACAGAGAGGATTTTTTTCTTTTTCGCCACGGCGGCGACAGCGGCGAGGTCGATAATTTTGAGCAGCGGGTTGGTCGGCGTTTCCACCCAGATCATTTCGGTGTTGGGCCGGATTGCCTTTTCCAGCGCGCCGGGGATTGTCATGTCGATATAGGTGACGTCGAGTTTTGCGGAGTCTTTTTTCACGCGTTCGAACAGGCGGTAGGTGCCGCCGTAAAGATCATCGCAGGCGATAATGTGTGAACCGGCAGGAATGAGATCGAGCACGGCGCAGGAGGCGGCGAGCCCGGAGGCGAAGGCGAAACCGTTGCTGCCGTCCTCTAGGTCGGCGATGCAGCGCTCGAATGCGAAGCGCGTTGGGTTGTGGCCGCGTGCGTAGACGAAGCCTTTATGTTCGCCGGGGGCGGATTGCGCATATGTTGATGTGGCGTAGATCGGCACGGAGACGGCGCCGGTTTCGGCATCGACACTCTGGCCGCCATGAATGCAGCGGGTCGAGAAATCCTGTTTTTTGCTCTTTTTTTTCTTAGTCATTTTTGGTCTCCATAAATTTTCGGAAGATATTTGTCGCCGCGGTCGGACATGAAAGTGACGACGCGTTTGGGTTTGGTTTGCTCGCGGCAATAGCGCAGTGCGCCCGCGAGGACTGTGCCTGTCGGCGTTCCGGCAAGGATGCCTTCGCGTTTTAAGAGTTCGCGGACGGTAGAAAAGCTTTCCTCATCGTCGATGACGTAGCCCTTGTCGACGATATCGAGATCGAGATTGCCGGGGGCGCATTCCTGGCCGATGCCCTCGACGCGGAAGGCGTGCGGCGTGGCTTTTTCGCCGTTTACTTTCGCGGCGAGCAGGGCACCTTTCGGGTCAGAGAGGATGAGTTCGGTTTCCGGCGAGACTTTCGCGAAAAATTTTCCAAGGCCGGACAAGGTGCCGCCGGAGCCGACGCCGCAGACGACGGCGTCGATTTTTTTGTCCATCTGTTCCCAGATTTCCGGGCCGGTGGTGGTTTCGTGGACGTGGACGTTCGCGGGATTGTCGAACTGGTTGGTGTGGAACGCGCCGGTTTCGGCGGCGATGCGTTTCGCCATGTCGACGTAATATTCAGGGTGGCCGGCAGAAACGTCAGCGCGGGTGCGGATGACGTGTGCGCCAAGGCCTTCGCAGTGGGTGATTTTCATTTCAGAGAATTTGTCGGGCACGACGAGGATGACTTTGTAGCCCTTGATGGCAGCGATGAGCGAGAGGCCGAGGCCGGTGTTGCCAGCGGTGGCTTCGATGATCGTGCCGCCAGGTTTCAGGCGACCGTCGCGTTCGGCGGCGTCGATCATGCTTTTGGCGGTGCGGTCCTTGATCGAGCCGCTGGGGTTCCAGCCTTCCAGTTTCATGAATAAACGGCATGGCCCGGTGTCGAATTTTGTCAATTCGACCATGGGTGTGTTGCCGATCAGGTCTAATATCGTGGAGGCCGGGCTCATGGGGTTTTGTAAGAGATTTTACGTGTCGAAGCAACTGTTTACCGGATCCCGGCTTTTGCCGGGATGACGCTAAGAGGCGTCAATTCCAGAATTCCTCGCGGTCGGGGACGCGGGAAAAGGCGATCTTGGTGCCGACATGGCCTGCCGAGGTCTTAGGGATGACGCCGAGCCAGACGGTTTCCTTCTGGTATTTGTTCTGGAGTTTATCGAGCGCCCCGGCGAGGGCTTCGCGGCGGTGTGTTTGCCTGATGGCTTCGGGAGAAGCGGTTTCGAAGAGGCTGCCCGTGATCTGGTCGGCGGTTTTGAGGCCGGAGAGGATGACGGAGATTTTTTTGAATTTTACACCGCTGGCGACCGGGAATTCATGTGAGAGCGAGGCCCACATGGAATCGAGGAGCTGGAGGAAGGTGAAGGGGTCGCGCGCGTGAGAAATTTTTGCTTCGTTCGCCCAGCGGAAGCCGTCGGTGGTGCGAACGCTTAATGAAAGGTGGCTTGCGAAAAATCCCTTGCGGCGGAGGCGGTAGGTGGCTTTGACGAGAAGGCGGCGGGCCATGAGGCGGGCCTTGTCGGGGCGGCGAAGATCGGGGTCGAGCACGCGCGAGTGGCCGATCATGACGTTGCCGGTTTCGGGATTTTCGAAATCGTAACCGTGCAGCCAGTACCAGAAGCGTTCACCCTGCACGCCGCCCCAGATTTTACGCGCGTGTTTGGGCGATGTGTTCCAGAGGCCGCGCATGTCGGTAATTCCCGCGCGGCGCAGGCGCTTGTCCATGTTGTAGCCGATGCCGGGCATGTCGGTGAGTTTGAGATCAAGCAGGCGGCCGGGGAGTTCTTCCTGGCGGAGCATGACGAGGCCGTCGGGTTTTTGCATGTCGGCGGCGATTTTGGCAAGCAGGGAATTGGGCGCGACACCGATGGAGCAGTTGATGGCCTCGCCGACATTTTTCCAAAGGCCTTCTTTTATTTTGCGTGCGACCTCGGCGGCGCGTTCGGGCGTGCGTTTGCCGGGCGGCAGGCGCGAGGAGAGTTCGTCGATCGACCAGACTTTGTTGATGGGTGTGTGTCTGACGACTTCTTCCAGAATCCGGTGATGGTAATCGACATAGAGATCGTGGCGGGCGAGAACGCAGCGCAGGCCCGGGCACATCTGCTTGGCCTCGTAAATCGGCGTGCCGGTTTTAATGCCGTAGGCTTTGGCCTCGTAGGACGCGGCGATGGCGCAGGTGGAATCGGTCATCATCGGCACGACGGCGACGGGTTTGCCGCGCAGTTCGGGTCTTTCCTGTTGTTCGACGCTGGCGAAATAGCTGTTGAGGTCCATAAACAGCCATTTCAGGCCGGGTTCCTGATGCATTGGTATCCTTGAGTTTACCGTCATTGCGAGCGAAGCGAAGCAATCCAGATCCCTGCTTTTGCGAGGGAAGACAAAAAATGGATTGCTTCGTCGCTAAGCTCCTCGCAATGACAATTCTACGCCATCGAAAGAGAACAAATCAAGAACATTTTAAGGGATTTGAGCGTTTAATAAAAAACGGGCTGGATGGCATTGACGAGTTCGAACTTGTCACTGCCCGCGCGCATCACGAGCATGGTGCAGCCGTGCGTGTCGCACCAGTAACCGTAGGGATTTTTAAAGAGGACGAGCGCATCGCGGCGGCCGTCGTGGTCGAGATCGATGCGTTTGAATTCATACAGCGAGGAAACGGGTGCGCCGGTTTGCTGGAGGAAGGCGGTGACCGAGCCGCGCATGACAGAATCATCAAGGTCGGCGGTTTCCATCGGTGTGAGGGAGGCTTCGCGCTGACAGCAGCCGCCGTGCCCGCAGGCCGCGAGGAGGAGGGTAGTTGTCAGAATAAGTAAGTTGCCCAGCCACGAAGAGTTCATAGCGTCCAAACTAAAAGAGAGTTCCGTGGCACGGAATGAATATCGGTATTCTGCCCACAGTTTTGGTTGCGGGCGGCGCAGCATAAAATTTTCCCCTGGGCGTCTTGCCTTGGCATAATGAGGGGATTATTGTCCCTCCCGGTGGTTCAAGTCCCGTTCCTTTCAGGAGAATAGAAGATGACCTTCGTGGTCACTGAAGTCTGCATCAAGTGCAAATATACGGATTGCGTCGAGGTCTGCCCGGTGGATTGTTTCTACGAGGGCGAGAATATGCTCGTGATCAATCCGGATGAGTGCATCGATTGCGGCGTGTGCGAACCGGAATGCCCGATCGAGGCGATCATTCCGGATTCAGATCCGCGCGCGGACAAGTGGCTGGATATGAACCGCGAGTACTCCGAGAAGTGGCCGAACATCACGAAGACGAAAGAGCCGCTGCCTGAAGCCGACGCGGTGAAGGACGAAAAAGAAAAGTTCGATAAATATTTCAGTGAAAATCCCGGGAGTGGAGACTAGACCGGATTATCTACGCTCACGAATAGGGCGATACTTCTATAGCCCATGTGATCTCTTTTTCTCCAGATTTGGACAGAGAGCTTCCCGGTCGGGCAATCTGCATTTTCCAAAGTTTATCATATAGCGGTCCCAGAGAGTGAAACGCCATCGCCAGATCATGATCTATGACTTTAAGTTGTTTTCGCGTCAGGTTTTCGATGGAGATTTTTTGTTTTCCGTCTTCATGGGTGATTTCCGCCGCATGTCTTTTTGCCGTGCGTTCCATGAATCCATTCATGGTCTGAGTGATCGTGGTTTCTGCTTCGGGAGATTTTAGAGAGCCAGTCGTGATTGCGTTTTTAAAAGTAAGGGAGAGATTTTGAAGGCCGAAAGCCCGGTCGAGTTCGTCGAGATCTATTTCGGGTTCGGGAGAGTTCTGTGCCCTGAAAGAATTTAACAACGAACGGCCGTAATCTAACAAACTCTTACGCATAAAATCATCTCCCGTGAATTTTTTGATTACCTCATTATTAAAGCAATAATGAAAAATTCGCAAATATTGTCAGTTCAGCGACATATTCGGCATGCCGGAAATATTTATCGTCAGAATAACCGGTTCTTTCTGACGATTAACATCCATGCTGGCCGACAAAAAAACTTCCTGATTTGGCTTGGTGCCGACGTGTGAAAAATTACGCGCCATTTCGTCGAAGCTCCTGATGCAGCCATCAACAGGGCCCTCGACAATATCAATTCCATCGCCGTCATTATTGTTGCTGCTGTGCAGGGTGCCGAAGAGGCCATTGAAAAATCTGATGTAGGTGTCGACCATCTCGGTGATGCGTGTTCGATCTTCCGGTGAAATCAGGTCGTGAAACTCAGAGGAGTTTTTGAAGAAAACTTTTATTTTTGTCATTGTTATTCTCGATTAGTTCCTGCATTCGAGAGTGTCTGCAATCCTTTTGGGTTCCAGCGCGAGCACGGCGAAAACATCTACCGCGCAGATGATGCGGCCCTCTTCGTAGGACCGGATGATGCTGCATTTATTTGCCGGGATCACGACGCTTGTGTCAGAGGCGCCCGCCCACCATTTTTTGTTAAAGCCGTTGAACAGGCGCCTTAAATCTTCTGCCAGCTTCTCGGCGGCGAACCTGTCTTCGGTATCAATCTGGAATTCGATGCCTTCTTCTGTGTCAGAGTACGGCCAGCCATACATCATGAAAGTTTCACCCAGGTTTTCAATTACACCCTGGATAGTTTCTTTTGTGTCCGGCGGATTTAGCGGATCGAACTTATGTTGGCTGTCCGGGACAGCATTTTTAAAGGCCAGTGTGATGAACATGGTTTTTCCTCAGTGAAGGTTCCGGCTAAGCAGGGCTTCTCGTTCGGTCACGGGCTCCAGTGCTTCGGCAATATTAGGTGTATCAAAAAACTCTATCGCATAAATGACTTCTTTTCCGTCCCGCTGGACGGAGATCATCTTGCAGCCCGGGCGTTGTTCGCATGAGGGGCATGCTTCCTCTTCAAACTGGCCATTGATGTCCAGAATTGCACTTCCCATGCGAATAATCGTGTGTTTGATTTTCTTCGGCTTCAGATCGAGCCGGAGTTCAAGCCGGTTATCATATTCGCCGATCGAGGAATCGGCCGGGTGTTTATTGGCGATATCCCTGAAATAGGCGCCGATGGTTTTGTCGAGATCTTGCGGGTAATGCGGCGTCGCACGCTCGGTCGTTTTTTTGTATAAAATTTTAAGCAGCATAGTTACTCTCTATTACTCTTTATGAATTCTGATATGGGATTTGCAGCGCTTCTGCATATTCATTTTCAGTGGTGGCGATTTCCACGTTGAACAGTACTTCTTTTGCTGTTGCGTTTCCAAAATCAGCGATCATTTTGACCGCTGTGCGTGTCTGGGAAAATTTTGGAGTTTCTTTTATCAATTGTTTGTTCAATGTAATGAATTTTTCGCCCAGGTATTTCGCGAGTTCCCAAATCTGGTCAGCTTGCAGGCTGGCACGCAGTTCGTTTTTTTCACCCCTCTCAAATTTCAGTGAATGCGTTGTTTCGGCAGCGCCAAAAATCTGATCGACTCTTTTATCGATACCTTCGCGGTAAGATTGAGCGTCTGAATTCACAGTATTTTGATATATAATTTTAAGCTGCACGGGTTTTCTCTAATTTTCTAATATTGTATTGCCATAATAGCTAATGGAAAAAAAGGATGCGTGCAAGCTTTTTAAGCGGCAGGTTCCCAAAAGCCCTCAAAAGCCTTATTCTGAATATCCAGAATCGCGTTTTTCACCCCCCGGGAGACATTTATGGTCGTCAAATCCACCGTCAGCGGCACCCAGAAAACCAACACGGCTATATCCTCGAACCGGGCGGTTTCGCCGCGCGGCAAGATCTATAACGATGTGTTCGAGACAATCGGCGGCACGCCGCTGGTGCGGGCGTCGAAATTCATGACGAAGTATGGCCTGCAGGCCGATATCCTGGCGAAGCTGGAGTTTTTCAATCCGCTCGGTTCCATCAAGGACCGCACGGCGCTGGCGATGGTGGAGTCGGCGGAAAATGCGAAGGCGATCACGCCGGGCAAAACGACGATCATCGAGGCTTCATCGGGCAATATGGCGATCTCGCTGGCGTTCGTTGCGGCGTTCAAGGGGTACAAGTTGATTATCGTGCTGCCGGAAAGCGCGCCGCTGGAGCGGCGTAAACTTTTGCTGTTCTACGGCGCTGAATTAGTTTTGACGGCGGCGGAGCGCGGCATGAAGGGCTCAGCCGAAGTTGCGGCGGGCCTGATGAAACAGACGCATGATGCGTGGACGCCGGACCAGTTCAATAACGAGGCGGGGCCGTTGGCGCATGCCGAGGGCACGGCGGAAGAAATCTGGGCGGACACGGGCGGCAAGGCGGATATTTTAATCTGTGGCGTTGGCACCGGCGCGACGGTGACGGGCCTGGCGCAGGTTCTTAAAGAAAAGAAAAAAGGTTTCAAGATTTTTGCGGTCGAGCCGGCGGAAAGCCCGGTTCTCTCGGGCGGCAACCCGGCGCAGCACAAAATCCAGGGTATCGGCGTCGGGTTCAAGCCGCCGTTGCTTACCAAGTCGGCGATCGACAGCATCATCCAGGTGCCGAGCGACCAGGCGCTGGAAGTGGCGCAGGAAATTTCCCGCCTTGAAGGGTTTCCGTGCGGGATTTCCGGCGGCGCGAATTTCGCGGCGGCGGTCGAAGTTGCGCAGATGCCGGAGAGCAAGGGCAAGAGCATCATCGTGATGGTGCCTTCGTTTGCCGAGCGTTATATCGCGAGCGATCTGTTCAAGAGAATTGAGAATTAAGCGGCTTTGTCTTCGTCGACGCCGAGCTTTTCCTGCAGGGAAGAGCTGGAGGTCGTGTATTCGAAGCGCAGTTTTTTATCCGGGAAGCAATAGCGGAAGGCCTGGCGCGACATGAGCGCGGCTTCGTGGAAGCCCGATAAAATCAGTTTCAGTTTTCCAGGATAGGTGTTGATGTCGCCGACGGCGAAGATGCCTTGCGTCGAGGTTTCGAATTTTTCAGTGTCGACGGGAATGAGGTTTTCATGAAGGTTGAGGCCGAAATTCGCGATAGGGCCGAGCTTCATGGTTAGGCCGAAGAAGGGCAGCATCGTGTCGCATTGAATTTCATGCGTGTTTTTATCGTTGTCGGTGACGGTGACCGACGTGAGCTGGCCGTTCGCGCCGTTTAATGCCGAGACCTGACCGGGCTGGAATTTGATTTTGCCTTCGCTCACCAGCCCGCGCATTTTGCCGACTGAATCCGGCGCGGCGCGGAAATCATCGCGCCGGTGGATGAGGGTCAGGGATTTTGCAATCGGTTGTAAATTAAGAGTCCAGTCGAGCGCGGAGTCGCCGCCGCCGACAATGACGATATTTTTGTCTCGGAACTGGTCCATTTTGCGCACGGCGTAGAAGACGGATTTGTTTTCAAACGCGTCGATGCCGGGGATGTGCGGTTTTTTCGGCACGAACGAGCCGCCGCCTGCTGCGATTACTATCAGCGTCGATTCAAAAATTGTGCCGGTGTCGGTGGTGAGGCGCCATTTTCCTTCGGCGGTTTTTTCGAGGCTCTCGGCCATCTGCTGGAAATGGAATTCGGGTTTGAAGGGCGCGATCTGTTCCATCAAGCGGTCGGTGAGTTCCTGGCCGGAGATGACGGGGTAGCCGGGAATGTCGTAGATCGGTTTTTCGGGGTAGAGCTCGGCGCACTGGCCGCCGGGGCGGTCGAGGATATCGACGAGCTGGCAGCGCATGTCGAGCAGGCCGAGTTCGAACACGGCGAAGAGGCCGCAGGGGCCTGCGCCTATGATGACTGCATCGGTTTTAATTATGTTTTCGCTCATGAGTGCCTCAGGCCCGACGTTTTAGCACAGGATTCCGGTAAAATATATGGTATTTTAAGGCATGAAACGGAGCCTGAAACAGCGCATTGAAATGGGCCGGAAGATGGGGCTTACGGCTTCTGCTGCCCGCACGCTGGCGCGGCTGAAGAGCCCGGCGGATGTTCAGGATTTCGTGTCTTCGTTAAAAATGAACCACGAACCCGGCGGCGATACGTGCCGGTCAGCGGCGGAAGTTTTAAAACGCGGCGAGGCGCATTGCATCGAGGCGGCGTTTGTCGCGGCGGCGGCACTGTGGATGATGGGGTATCCGCCTTTGCTGATGGATATGCAGGCGAAGGGCGATCACGATCATGTGATCTGTATTTTCCGCGAGCGCGGGCATTGGGGCGCGATTTCAAAAAGTAATCATGTTTGGCTGCGCTGGCGCGATCCGATTTATAAAACGCCGCGTGAGCTGGCGCTGTCTTATTTCCATGAATACACGAAGGGCAGGAAAAAGACGCTGCGGAATTATTCCGTGCCGTTCGATCTGCGGCGTTACAAGGATCATGAATGGGTGAACAGCAAGGAGGATTGCTGGGACATCGCGGGGGCGCTGGATGAGGGGCGGCATTATTCGCTTGTGACCACCGCGCAGGCGAAAAAGTTAAGATTGCGCGATATGGTCGAAATGAAGGCCGATAAACTCACGCAATATAAGAAGAAGCGCAAAAAAACCGCCTGACGGAACTCCGTTTTATTTCCCGCGTTTGTAAGGGAAAGGAAGGAGTTCGCGTCATGGAACAGGAAACCATTAATGAAACTGTCGGTGTTTTCGACAATATCCGCGGCCTGAACGAGGCGATTGCGGAACTGGAAGGCACGGCTTTTCCACGCCAGGATATCAGTATCCTTGATGAGCGCGCCGCGCGCAGTGCCGGGATAATCATGAATGCAGGCGCCCTGGCGGATGATTCCGACGCACCGCGCACGATTTTGATCCGGCCTGAGGAAAAGGTGATCGGCGTCGGCGTGATTGTCGGCGGCGGGTTTTACGCCGGGGTGGTGACGGGGATGATGATCGCCGGAGTCGGTGCGCCGATGGATGCCATGCTGATGACGGGTGTTTTCGGTGGGTTGTTCGGTGCCTCGCTGGGCGCGCTGGTGGCGTGGTTGCTCGGTCATTATTATAACGGGTTGCTGCGTAAGCAGATCAAAGCGGGGCGGATGATTTTATGGGTGCGCACGCCGGGCGCGGAAGAGCAGATGATCGCCACCGATATCATGCAGCGCCACGGCGGACGCCGCGTGCACGTGCACCAGGTGCATTAAAGTTCTGGTATTCAAGTAAAAGGCCCCGGACGGGGCCTTTTTTATGGGTGGATTTTGAGATGGATTTTTTCGGGGGAAGCGTTATAGTCCGGCACTTCCGAGGCTCAAGGACAGGTGACCGAGTGGTTGAAGGTACCAGTCTCGAAAACTGGCATAGGCGTAAGCCTATCGAGGGTTCGAATCCCTCCCTGTCCGCCACATCAACCTCATTTCCGTTAGATAGCCACATAGGGCTGAGCGTGATCTATCTCGTCCCGTTTGGTGTAAAAATATGGTGCCGTGAGGCCGTAATCCGTACATAACTCTTCTGCCACGTCCCAGTTTGCCTCCACCCAGCCCGCTTGTATATGTTCCACAAGGACTTCTTCATCAGGGGGCGGATCTTGTTTTTCCACGGTCGGCACCCATTTAGCCGGACCAATAAAATTCGGTGTCAGTCCGCGTTTCGCAAACACCGGTTCCCATGCATCGACGTAGGAAATTCCAAAAATTCTTTCGATGACGACTTCATCCTCAGGATTTAATCCAGGAATGGGAGGCCTGACTTCCGGATAACGACAGTAAGCCATCATGGCCACGAAGAGACGTGCTATGACTTCATCGCGCGCCTCTTTAAATTTATCCGGGCGGTGAGATTGAGGTTTAGGTTTTAAAAACTCTTTTCGTATGACGAGGCGCGATATTTCAGCGGCTGTAGGGTCTTGGGGAAGTTGAAAACCGGGATTAACAAGGTTCCTGGACGGGTTCGCAGCGTCACTGAATGCGTCCCTGATCATGGAAAGATATTTCATAGGCATGAGCCTTACGCTGCCGAGAAATTTTTCCAGATACGGTGATACGCAGACAAACTTAACAGTCGGTGCAACATCATATTGATCTGTCTCGATTCTTTTTTTGTCGTCATAATTGGCGTCCCACCCGAGGCGGCGCAAGACTTTATAGCGATTTTGCTGTTCTTCTTTTTCAGTAGATGGAAATTCTTCATCATGGCCAGCTGGGTAGCAGAATACCTTAACCTTCTGGGGTCCATTCGTCCTGAGAATATTCGCCATTATTTTTTTCTCATGAAATATTGCGGTTTTACGAGCTGCAGTTGGACGGCCTTCGAAACTGCAGAGACGCGGCTGAACACATTCAGTTTCATAAAAATATTTTTCCAGTGATAGCGCACCGTCGCGGTGCTTATGTTTGTGATGGCGGCGATCTCGGAATCGGTTTTGCCTTCGGCGGCCCAGTTTATAACTTCATACTCGCGGGGCGAGAGATACACAGGATCGGGTTTTTTAATCAGGGATTTATAGTTCTGATAGAAATAAGTGCTGATGAGGTTGATTGCAGCGAGCGTTTCATAGGTCTCCTCGCGCGCGCTGACTTCAGTGTTTGAAACGCTAACCATCGACAGTTCGCCGCCGACATCGCACAGCGGGATGATGATTCCGCCGTTCAACCCCGCATCAGCGGCATTTCTCATGAGTTGCCGTGACGCTGTAGATGCGTTTTCCTCGCAGGTGGACCAAAAGGCGGGCGTTCTTTTTTCAACGAGATGGATGTGGACGGGATCTATCCCGGAGAGATCAAACTCGGCGTAGTGTTTAAGCCAGCTTTCGGAAAAGTTGCTGGCGTGGCCGTGTTTTTTCTTCAGGCCGAGAGAAGGGCAATCGGTCGCGCAGCCATATGACACTTTGTCATAGCCATTATATCCCATGATCTGGACAAGCTTTGCAAAAAGCGTTTCGGTTGAGCACGCCTCGTTAAGCAGCGCAACCTGATCCTGTAAGGTTTTCATAATACGTTTCTGTTTTAAAGATCTCTTGCCAAGGAATATATATAGGCGGGCTGTAAAAAAATTAGAACAAAAAACGCATTATACTTACGGTTGTAGTTATGGGCGGTTCACGCTTTGTTGTATTGTCTGGCAGAGCTGTTTTTGGGTGAAAGGCTTGAAAATATACCCGTTCATTCCTGCTTTGAGGCATTCTTCACGGTAGCCTGTTAAGGCGTATGCGGTCATGGCTACGATAGGCACGTGAGATATCAAGCCCTGCTTTTCCATTTCCCGCAATTTACGCGTGACTTCCATGCCGTCCATGTCGGGCAGGTTTATGTTCATTAAAATCAACGCATAGGACGTCGTGGCGACTTTTTCGAGGACTTCCTGGCCCGTTGAAGCTATGTCAAAACTATAGCCGCACTCGTCTAGAAAAATGGATTCGACCAGGCTGTTGGACGGATCGTCCTCCACCAAGAGCAGCTTTGCTGTTTCCGGCTTCCTATCTTTCGATCCCTGGGAGTTTTCCAGGCTTTGTATGGCTTTAGGCGTTTTTTCTAAAAGCATTTATCACCTGATTGTCTTATTTACATGCAACCAGACATTAAATGGCTTGAAATTGAAACTATCGACTTTGATAGGTTCTAAAAAGCGCATGAACTTAATGCATTGACGGCTAAGCCCGGAGCCTTGGGTGCAGGGAAGCGCGGGGCACGGATTCGATATCGTATTGCAGGAAAGACAGCAGGAATTGCACGCCGAGGATGATGGGCAGGGCGGAGAACATGACGGTGCCGGGGCTGGCCTCGATGCCCATGACGCTGGAATGATGCCAGTGCGACAGGCCGAAGATAATGCCGAAGGGCAGGAAGGCCAGCGCGAGGATCAGTTCGAGCGAGGCGATGTTAAAATCGCGGAGGAAATAATTGTAAAAAATTCTTTTGAACAGGTTGCGGAAGTGGCCCGCCAGGAACGGGAAGAATATTTTCGAGATGACGAGGTTGCTTTCCTCGTTGCCGTAAACGGCGCTCATGGGGATATCCTGCACCGAGGCGCGGAGCGTGTTCAGGCGGAACAGGAAGTCGCTTTCGAAGAAATAGCGTTTGCTGATTTTTTCTAACGGCATTTCGCGCAGGACATTGGCGTGGATGGCCGTGTAGCCGTTATTGGGATCGAAGAGGTTCCAGTAGCCGCTGGAGAGTTTTGTCATGAAGCTGAGGACGGCATTGCCGAGCAATCTTGCGCCCGGCATGGCGCGGACGTCCTCGACTTTGTAAAAGCGGTTGCCCTTGGTGTAGTCGCGTGCGCCGATGACGATGGGCCGGACGAAAGATTCGATGAGGGCGGGGTTCATCTGGCCGTCGCCGTCGATTTTGACGATGATTTGTGCGCCATCATTTAAAGCCTGTTTGTAGCCGGTGATCATCGCGCCGCCGACGCCCTGGTTGGTGTCATGTGTGAGGAGGGTGAGGCGGGGGTCTTTTATTTCGGACCGGATGAAATCACCGCTGCCGTCGGGGCAGGCATCATCGATGCAGTATATGCGCTCCACATAATCGGGAATGGCGGCGACCACATTTTTGATGTGGTTTTTGACCCTGTAGCAGGGAATGACGACTGCGATTTTATGTTGAAGGGTGGGGCTCATGCTGCATTTCTAGCACGGATTGTTTTCCTAAACCAAAAGCAAATTTCTAGATTTTGGTCAGCTTTTCCAGGTAATGCGACGAAATGCCGAAAAATTCCTTGGTTTCGCGGATTTTTTTGAGAATTTCGGGGCTGCGGCCTTTGCCGGTTTTGGTGGCGGCGATCATGACGTTTTTGGGCGTGTGCTCGCCGCCGACGAATTCAAACACTTTCACGGAGTAGCCGAAATATTCGAGGATGAGGGCGCGAAGAGAGTCGGTGACCATTTCGGCCTGGCGTTCCATGAAAATGCCGTGGCGGGTGAGGATTTCGAGTTCGTTTTGCTTTTTGCCGGCTTCCATTTCGCGGCGGATCTGTTTGTGACAGCACGGTGCAACGACGATGAGCGAGGCGCCGGCAGAAATGCCCTTGAGGATGGCGTCATCTGTGGCGGTGTCGCAGGCGTGGAGGGCGATGAGGATGCTGGCGCCGGTGGCGTCGTATTTTTGAATCGTGCCGTCGACGAATTCGAGGTTGGCGAGATTTGAATCGCGCGCGATGCCGTTGCAGAGGCGCACGAGGTCGGGGCGCATTTCGACGCCGGTGACTTTTAATTTCAGGTTCAGCGTGTTGGTCAGGTAATCATGCAGCGCGAAGGTGAGGTAGCCCTTGCCGGCGCCCATATCGACGACGCTGTGCAGCGTGCCCTTCGGGATTTTTTCGATCAAACCGCCGAGGATTTCGACATATTTGTCGATCTGGCGGTATTTATCCTGCGCGTTTTTGAGGATGTTGCCTTTGTCGTCGGTGACGTTCAGCGCGTAGAGATAGAATTTTCCTTCGGTTTCGACGAGGCGTTTTTTCTTCCGGTCATGATCGAGGGAGGGCAGTTCGGTCTGGCTTGGCTCGGTTTTCGTGAGTTTGCCTTTTTCAAGCTTCAGATCGAATTTGGTCGTGAGCAGGGTGGCGGCGTTGAAACCGTGGCCGAGCTGTTTCTGAATTTCCGCGAGCGCTTTTTCGGGGTCGTGGTTTTTGACGATGTCGCGCGTTTTGTAATTGTAGGTGAAGCTGAGTTTTTCAGTGCCCTTAATCGAAATCTTGCGGACATAGATGTTCTTCAGGGAGGCTTCGGCGCCCTTGTAATTGCCGAGCGAGAGTTTCACGAAGCTGTTGTCGTTGAGGCTGGCCTCGAGGGCAGGTAGGAAATCTTTGACGCTCATTCTTAAGCTCCAGTGAGGGGTAGGCAAAAACGGCCTCTGGCCCCGTATTAGAATTGCAGATTATTCGTGTATTTACAATGGTTTAGTATCGTTAATCTTGGCATGTATTATGCAAAATAATACCCATAGGTACCACACTGACAAACGGAGAGAGTACAATGTTAAAGGGTTTAGGTTGTTTCAAATTTTCGTCTAACGGTTTTTCAATTGTGGCGTTATGCCACGGTAAAGATCAGGGGCGCGATTTCCATGCGTTCGTTGCGATCGAGCCTTATAATTACCGTCATTTCAAAAAGCGTTATGTGGCAGGCGAGGCCTCGAGTTTCTCGGGCTACGGTTTTGAGCTGCTGCGCGGATGGGGGACGGAGCCGACGCAGGCGACGCTCGATTTCCTGCTGGCGAAGCACGGTGTTGAATTCGGGGTCAGCGAGGATTTACTGAACCGCATGGTCGCGAATATCAATCCGGTCGCCATGCCGCTGGGCCGCGAATATTTCGTGAATAACGCCGCGACGTAAGTTTAATTTTTAGATGCTAAAAAAACAGGGCCTCAAAGGCCCTGTTTTTGATTCAATATACCGTGCGCGGCGTGGAGGGCGGTAGCGAAGCAGCCCTGAAGCAGGTAGCCGCCTGTGGGCGCTTCCCAGTCGAGCATTTCACCGGCGACGAACACGCCGGGCAGATTTTTCAGCATAAAATTTTCGTCGAGCGCAGAAAATTGTATGCCGCCCGCAGTGGAAATGGCGCGGGTGATAGGAAATGGTGCGCTAATCGTCAAAGGAATATTTTTGATGAGCGCGGCGAGTTCGTGGTTGTTTAGATTGGAAACGTCCCTACAGACCTCGCGCAGCAGCGAGATAGAGACAGGCGGGAGCGAGAGGGTTTTTTGCATATAGGTAGAAAAAGAATTGCGCGCGCGCGGCGTTTTGAATTTTTCGAGAATCTGGTTTTGTGTAAGGCCGGGACGAAGGTCGATGGATATTATTTTGTCACTGGAATCGCGCAGGTCGCGGGAGAAAGAATAAATCAAACCGCCCTCGACGCCTTTTTTTCCGATCATGATTTCGCCTGGAATGGTTTTTCCATTGTGGGTGATGGAAATGCTTTTGAGGGGCGTGCCAGCAAATTTATCACTGAAAATGTCAGACCATTCAACATTGAAGCCGCAATTGGCGGGCTGAAAATCCGAGAGCGGGATTTTTTTATCCTTAAGGATTTCATACCAGCCGCCATCGGAGCCCAGGGACGGCCATGACGCGCCGCCCAAAGCAAGCAGCGTGGCGGTCGGTTTGACCTTGCCGGAGGTGAAAATCAAATCGCCGTTATTATCCCATCCCTGCCATTCTTCGCGGAGATGAAATTCAACGCCGAGGGATTCAAGACGGGCGAGCCAAGCGCGGAGCAACGGCGAAGCCTTCATTGATTTCGGGAAGACGCGGCCCGAAGAGCCGATAAAGGTTTCCTGGCCGAGTTCATCAGCCCATTTTCTGAGATCGTTCGGTGTGAAGGCACGAATCAGCGGTTCAAGATGCGGTCCCGCCGCGCCATAACGCGCGATGAATTTTTCCAGCGGTTCGGAGTGGGTGAGGTTAAGCCCGCCGCGCCCGGCCATCAGGAATTTGCGCCCGACGGATGGTTTGCGGTCGTAAACCACAACTTTATGGCCTGCCTGGGCAAGCGTTTCAGCCGCAAAGAGGCCTGCCGGGCCAGCGCCGATGATAATGATGTGTGGGGAGGCCATATTTGAATTTCTTTCGGTTGTGCGAAGTCATTATAATTGCTGCTGGCACATTATGAAGGGGGTTTCATGTCCGAATTGAAAATAGACCGCGAGACGATGGGCAGGCTAGCCGGCGCGCTGGCTTTTATCACCAAGCCCGACCACCCGACTGTGCTGGCCCTGAAAAAGGCGGCAGAGAGCGGAGCGGAGAAAGATGTGAAGGATGCAAGGGCAGCGTTCTTGAGATTGAAATCAAGCGAGCGTATGGCGGCGCTCGGGATGCTTTCAGATTAGTCAGCATCATTGAAGCATAAAAAACAGGGCCCCAGCGGGACCCTGTTTTTATTTTAGCTAAAATTATTTTGGCTAGAAGTGGTAGGCGACGCCGAGGCGGAGGTCGTTTTCATCGGCATCGATGCCGTTTTCCTCGCCGTAGAAGACGTGGCTGTAATCGAGGCGGACGCCGTAATCGCCGTAGGCAATGAGTTCGGTACCGATCCCGAGTTCGAAGCCGTCGAGATTTTCCTGGCCTGCGCCTGCAACCGTGCTGTCGAATTCAGCGTTGCGGTAGCCGAGAATGGCGTAAGGCTTGATGCCGAGCGGTTCGTAATTGAAGAAGGACATGCCGGGACGGAAGCTGACACCCCATTCGTTGTCTTTCTCAGTGTCGCCCGTGCTGTTCGAATCGTCGGCGTTCGACCAGGCGTAGTGCGCTTCGATGGCGCCATTGATGCCCATGCCGATGGTGCGGTCGAGGAAGGCGTCGAGCGTATAGCCGATGAAGACGCCGAGATCGGCGCCGTTGATGTCGGCATCGGATGCGCCGACATCGGCGTCGGTCCATGAATAGCCGCCGAAGCCGCCGACATAAAGGCCGGTCTGATCGGTCAGGCTGTCGCTGTTATGGTGCGAGGGGCCTGCGTGAGCGGGGTTGAAGGGAAGCGCGAGAGCGATGAGGGCCGCAGAAGCGGCGAGGATTGTCTTTGTGTGCATGAGAGGACTCCGAAAATTTTCAGTGTTGAGGGCGTGCGCGAAGGTTGCCCGTTGAAGAGAGAACGGTGGCTGGGCCGCATAGTTCCGCGCGGGATGTGCGTTAGGACTTTAATCTTGGAACTCAAAGAAGGTGAGGTTATATCATTGACATAATAAAAATATGTCTATAGAGATCAGGCCTATGGATATGCAGGATATTAGCAGTAGAAAATTCATTCCCGTCGACATGAGCTTGAACGATGCGACCGAATCCGCGCGCAGCGGCAGCATGGGTATCGGCGCGCACCCGGACGATCTCGAGATCCTCGCGATCCGCGGGATTGGAATCAGTTTGAATTCCGAGCAGCGCAGGTTTACGGGCGTCGCGGTGACGGATGGATCCGGCGGCACAAGAAAAGAGCATTGCAAAGCTTTGACTGAGGACGAAATAGCAAAGAAGCGCATCGAGGAACAAAATCTTGCGGCGATGCTGGGCAAGTATGCCCTGCAATATAACCTGATGTGTAAAAGCGCTGACATTCGTGACCCGGATGCAGAGCCCAGTAAAGTGCTGGTGAAAGAAATTTCTGACATCGTGCACACAGTGCAACCTAACGTAATTTACACGCATAGCCCGTTTGACAATCATCCAACGCATGTTGCGGTGATGCGTGCGGTTGTCGAGGCGCTTCGCAGCCTTCCGGGCGGAGTGCAGCCGCTGGAATTATATGGATGCGAAGTGTGGGGTAGCCTGGACTGGTTGCCGGATGGCCGAAAAAAAATTATGGATGTAACCAAGTTTACAACGCTCCAGCGTCAATTGATTTCCGCCCATGAGTCGCAGCATGATGAAAACAGAAGTTATGAAGAGGCAACGGTCTGGCGTGAGTTTTCGAATGCGGCATGGGCGTGTCCACGTATTAAAGACGTAAAGGCGGCTGCGCTGGGGGTTGATCTTATGCCGCTGCTGCATAGACCTGAATTGAGCATCTATGATTTTGCAAAAGAAATTCTGAGGGAATTCGAGGCCGAACGTCTGGCCTTGTTAAACAAGTATCTGCACCGGGAGCCTTAGGTGTACATCATTGAAAGATATTTCTCGCCGGTGTCGCAGAGCAGGGTGAGGATGTTTTTGATTTCCGGATATTTTTTCTTCACTTGCCTCGCGGCCCAATAATTGGCGCCGGAGGACGGGCCGACGAAAAGGCCTTTCGTGCGGGCCATGATTTTGGCTTCTTCGATGGCGACATTGCTGTCGACAGAGACAATTTCAGTGACTTCGTGGCGGTGGCGTTCGTAGATGGTGGGGATGAAGCCGTCGGAGATGCCCTCGATTTTATGTTTGCAGACGATGCAGCATTGCAGCGTTTCGGATTCGGAGGGCTCCATTGCGAAAGCTTTGAGGTCTGGATTGTGATCGCGGCGCAGGCCCTGCGTGAGGCCGATGAGCGTGCCGGCGGTGCCGACGCCCTGGACGATGGCGTCGAGTTTTAAACCTTTGGGAAGTTGTTCGATGATTTCCTTCGCGAGCCATTCGCGGTTTTCCTCGACGTTCCATTCATTGTCGAATTGTTGCGGGCACCACCAGCCATCCTGACGCCCGAGACGGATCGCCTCGGCCCGGGCTTCGTTCACCTGGAAATCGCCGACGAAGCGGACTTCGGCGCCGAAGCCGCGCGAGATTTTCGTGCGTTCGGTGCTGTAGCCGCGCGGGATGACGACGACCATTTTGTAGCCGCGCACGGCGGCGATCATGCTTAAGGCATTTCCGGTGTTGCCGGATGTGGATTCGACAATCGTGTAGCCGGGTTTGAGGAGGCCTTCTTTCTCCGCGCGTTCGACCATGTAGAGCGCCATGCGCGCCTTGATCGAGCCGGATGGATTGAACTGTTCGCACTTGGCGTAAATGCCGGGCTCGAGCTCGATCAGCGGCGTGTTGCCGATATTTTCAAGGATGGATTTGATGGGGGCGGGGCGCGTTGTCATGGGTTTTATTATATTCATGAACTTAAAACTGGCGCAAACGGCTTTTGAATCAAGGGGGTAGAAAAATTGACATAATTATTGTGGGTTGCTAGGGTGCGGGCGGATAAGGAACTGAGTCAATGAGTCACTCATCAGCGCCCGTATGGGAAAAAGACCGGTATATCGATTTTCTGGGCGACCCGATCGGCTCGGACGGCAAGCATATATCTGGCGTTTCATCGGTGATTTCGCCGAGCGTACTTCACCCAGTCGGCGCTATGGGTGTTTTAGGAACTTTTCACACTCTTGTATTCGAGGAAAATCCTCATGGCGTGGATGCGGCTATGTATTTTGTGATTGGTGCGGGGTGGGCATTTGTTAAAAAACTGAGAAATTCCGATTGCCTGGAACAAATATTCGATGAAGCCGCCAAAAACAAGTGTAT